>Glacier_p1__coassemble_213_pt1 | contig 52238 bp, 38 predicted proteins | sample Glacier_p1__metabat2_low_PE_021 | metagenome-assembled genome bin Glacier_p1
CCCGGCATCAGAAATCTCTTTCTCCCCATTGCACCTACGACTTTTTCTAATGCACTCCCATTTTTGACGGTTTGCATCTAAGTTTTACTCTATAGTAATATTTTCATGACCGATAGATTCTTGAACTGTCCAATTCCTGCGGAAACAGGTATAACAAATACTAAGTTTTCGTTATACTTGTTGCTTCCGGCGAATTAAAGCGAGAAGGAAATGGAAAATCTACCTGCTACATTCGTTTAAAGTAATTTCCCCTTATCTCTTCTTAATACAAACCTAATCTCTCCAAATTTATCCCCTTCCAACTCAAAATCCTTGTGTAACTTTCACATTGCCATTTTTCGTCGATTATCGTATAATAACATGTACCTTTAGAGAAATATATTTAAATAAGAAAGAACTATTTTTTACATTTAGAAAAAGCAATCAGGAAATACACACTATGAGGAGGCAATCTATTTTTTATGAAGAATCATACTCTCGGAATTGACATTGGTTCTACCACTGTCAAAATTGCAGTCCTTGATGAAAATGAAACTCTGCTCTTTGCAGATTATGAACGGCATTTTGCGAATATTCAGGAAACACTGGCAAACCTGCTCCAGAAAGCTTACGACCAGCTTGGGGAGCTTTCTCTTTGCCCGGTTATCACCGGCTCCGGCGGTCTTACCCTTGCCAATCATCTGGATATTCCCTTTGTTCAGGAGGTTATTGCCGTATCTACCTCTTTGGAACATCTTGCGCCTAAAACGGATGTGGCAATTGAACTTGGCGGTGAAGACGCAAAAATCATTTATTTTGAAAACGGAAATATCGAACAGCGTATGAACGGAATCTGTGCAGGCGGAACAGGTTCTTTTATTGACCAGATGGCATCTCTGCTTCAGAGTGACGCTTCCGGCTTAAATGAATATGCAAAACATTACAAAGCGCTTTATCCTATTGCTGCGCGATGCGGTGTTTTTGCAAAAACGGACATTCAGCCCCTTATTAATGATGGAGCAACAAAGGAAGACCTTTCCGCTTCCATTTTCCAGGCAGTGGTAAACCAGACCATTTCCGGCCTTGCCTGTGGAAAACCAATCCGCGGACATGTTGCTTTTTTGGGCGGTCCTCTTCATTTTCTTTCAGAGCTGAAAGCAGCATTTATCCGTACTTTAAAGCTTGATGAGGAGCACACTATTGTGCCGGAAAACTCTCATCTTTTTGCAGCAATCGGCTCTGCCTTAAATGCCAAAGAAGATGCGGCATCCGTGTCTCTCACAGACTTAAAAGCGCGCCTTCGCAAGACCATTCACCTTGATTTTGAAGTGGAGCGTATGGAACCGCTCTTTGAGACGGAGGAAGCTTACGCGGCTTTCCACAAACGCCAGAGCCAATATCAGGTAAAAACTGCAGAGCTTTCCACATATAAAGGCAACTGCTATCTCGGTATTGATGCAGGCTCTACCACAACAAAGACAGCGCTTGTAGGAGAGGACGGCTCTCTTCTTTACTCTTTTTACAGCAACAATAATGGAAATCCTTTAAAAACTACCATACGCTCCATTCAGGAGATTTACAGCCTTCTTCCAGAAGATGCGCGCATTGCCTACTCCTGCTCTACCGGATATGGAGAAGCGCTTATTAAGGCGGCTCTTCTTCTTGACGAAGGAGAGGTGGAAACAGTTTCCCATTATTATGCAGCCGCATTTTTTGACCCGGATGTTGACTGTATTCTTGACATTGGCGGTCAGGATATGAAGTGCATCAAAATAAAGGACAATACCGTAGACAGCGTACAGCTTAACGAAGCCTGCTCCTCAGGCTGCGGCTCCTTTATTGAAACCTTTGCAAAATCCTTAAATTACAGTGTAGAGGACTTTGCAAAAGCAGCTCTTTTTGCAAAAAATCCCATTGACCTCGGCACACGCTGCACTGTGTTTATGAACTCCAAAGTAAAACAGGCCCAAAAGGAAGGGGCTGAAGTTTCTGATATTTCCGCAGGACTTGCATACTCTGTCATCAAAAATGCCCTATACAAGGTAATCAAAGTTTCCGATGCCTCTGAACTCGGACGTCACATTGTTGTGCAGGGCGGAACTTTTTACAATGATGCTGTTCTTCGGAGCTTCGAAAAAATCGCAGACTGTGAAGCGATCCGACCGGATATTGCAGGAATTATGGGTGCTTTCGGCGCTGCCTTAATCGCGAGAGAACGATACGAAGAAGGCACAGAAACAACCATGCTTTCCATACAGAAAATCAATGAGCTGAAATACACAACCTCTATTGCAAACTGCAAGGGCTGTACAAACAGCTGCCGATTGACAATCAACAAATTTACAGGAGGACGCCAGTTTGTGAGCGGAAACCGCTGCGAACGCGGAATCGGTAAAGAAAAGAACAAAGATAATATCCCGAACCTTTATGAATATAAATACAAACGGCTTTTTTCTTACCAGCCGCTCACTGCCGATAAGGCAGAACGGGGAAAAGTAGGAATCCCCCGCGTATTAAATATGTTTGAAAATTATCCGTTCTGGTTTACCTTTTTCACAGAACTGAAATACGAGGTTGTGTTATCTCCTACTTCCACCAGAAAGCTGTACGAACTTGGTATCGAATCCATTCCAAGTGAATCAGAATGCTACCCGGCAAAGCTTGCCCACGGCCACGTTACCTGGCTTTTGAAAAACGGAGTAAAATTTATTTTTTACCCTTGCATTCCGTATGAACGAAATGAGTTTCCAGATGCGGTCAACCACTACAACTGCCCCATTGTTACTTCCTATGCGGAAAACATAAAAAACAATGTGGACGAGTTAAACGACCCTTCGGTTAATTTCCGGAATCCATTCCTCGCCTTTACCTCTGAGGAAATCCTCACAGAAGGTCTTGTATCGGAATTTAAGGATATTCCGGCAGAGGAAGTAAAAGCCGCAGCACACAAAGCCTGGGAAGAGCTTGATTCCGCAAGAAAAGATGTCCAGAAAAAGGGCGAAGAAACACTAAAATATATGGAAGAAACAGGACATAGAGGCATTGTTCTTGCAGGAAGACCGTACCACATTGACCCGGAAATCCATCACGGCATTCCAAGTCTTATTAACAGCTACGGCATTGCCGTCCTGACAGAGGATTCTGTGTCTCACCTTGTTCCTGTTGAGCGTCCGATTCGAGTAAATGACCAGTGGATGTACCACTCCCGTCTTTACGCTGCCGCAAACTTTGTAAAAACAAGAGAAGATCTTGATCTCATTCAGTTAAATTCCTTTGGCTGTGGTCTTGATGCAGTAACAACAGACGAAGTATCTGAAATCCTCTCCGGAAGCGGAAAAATTTACACCTGTCTGAAAATTGACGAAGTAAACAACCTGGGAGCTGCTAAAATCAGAATCCGTTCTCTTCTTGCTGCTCTTCGGGCAAAAGAGGCGCAGAAACACAACAGAGTCATTCAGCCATCTTCTATTGAAAAGGTGTCCTTCACAAAAGAGATGAAAAAGGACTTTACCATTTTATGTCCGCAGATGTCACCATTCCATTTCAGCTTTATCCAGGCTGCTTTCAATACCTGCGGCTACCATTTTGAGGTACTCCCGAATGACAATAAGGAAGCAGTAAACACAGGTCTGAAATATGTAAATAATGATGCCTGCTATCCTTCTCTGATTGTTGTAGGGCAAATTATGGATGCGCTTCTTTCCGGAAAATACGATTTAAATAAGACCGCTGTTATTATGTCCCAGACAGGAGGCGGATGTCGTGCCTCCAATTACATAGCTTTTATCAGAAGAGCTCTGAAAAAAGCAGGTATGGAACAGATTCCTGTTATTTCCGTCAATTTAAGCGGTCTTGAAAAAAATCCGGGATTTAAGCTTACACTTCCTCTGATCAAGCGAATCTGCTATGGAGGTGTATTTGGTGACATTCTTATGAAATGCGTATACCGAATGCGGCCTTACGAATTAGAAAAAGGAATCGTAAACAGAAAATATAAAATCTGGGAGCAAAGATGTATTTCCTTTATCACAGGAAACACCATAAGTCACAGCCAGTTTAAGCATATGTGCCAGGAAATGGTTCATGATTTTGATATAATCCCAATCAGCGACGAAAAGAAGCCCCGCGTGGGAATCGTGGGAGAAATCCTTGTAAAGTTCCTTCCTGCTGCAAATAATCACCTTGCAGACCTTCTTGAAGCGGAAGGTGCGGAAGCTGTTGTTCCTGACCTGATTGACTTCTTATGTTACTGTTTTTACAACCAGAACTTCAAAGTGGAAAATCTTGGATTCAAAAAATCAAAAGCAACGATTGGAAACTGGGGAATAAAGCTTATTGAATGGATGAGAAAATCAGCCAACGAGGCGCTTTCCCAGAGCCGCCATTTCACTCCGTCCGCTGACATTACAGATCTGGCAAAAATGGCATCTCCTATTGTATCACCCGGCAATCAGACTGGTGAAGGCTGGTTCCTTACAGGAGAGATGATGGAACTGCTTCACGGGGGCGTTCCAAATATTGTGTGTATTCAGCCTTTTGGATGCCTTCCAAACCACATTGTGGGAAAAGGCGTCATTAAAGAAATCCGCAGAACACACCCAGAAGCAAATATTGTAGCCATTGATTACGATCCCGGCGCAAGTGAAGTAAACCAGTTAAACAGAATTAAGCTGATGCTTTCCACCGCCCAGAAAAATCTGAATAAAGACGCTGAAAAAGACGCTTAATCTTATACGCAAAACAAAAAGTACTGCTATGCTAAGCTTTCATCACTTAGTACAGCAGTACTTTTTATTATTTATTTCAGTTTCATAAATGCTTCATATGGACGAAGAATTCCCTCTTTCTCTCCCTCATAATTGTGAATCAGAGTTTCTTCCCCCTCCCACTCTCTTAAAATAGAGCACGGCACTTCTTTTTCTGTAAAGTTTCCTGCCACAAGAAGTTTCTTTCCATTATATTCCCGCTCATATGCAAAAATATTTTCATCTTCCTCAAGAAGGAGACGGAAACTTCCTTCTGTAAAAATCTCATATTTTTTTCGAAGGGCAATGAGCTTTTTATAATAATGAAATACAGAATCCATATTTTTCAACTCTTCTTCTGCATTAATTTCTGTGTAATTGGGATTTACGCCAATCCATGGCGTTCCCTGTGTAAAGCCTGCGTTTTTTCCGGCTGTCCACTGCATGGGAGTTCTTGCATTATCTCTTCCTTTTGCGTAAATGGACTCCATAATATCTGCTTCTTTATACCCTTTTTCCAGACGTTCTTTATACATATTCCGGATTTCAATATCCTGATATAGAGAAATATCTTCAAAACGCACATTCGTCATGCCAAGCTCTTCTCCCTGATAAATGTACGGTGTTCCCTGCATTCCATGAAGAATTGTTGCAAGCATTTTGGCAGACTCTGTTCTGTATTCCGTATCATTTCCCCATCTTGACACAATACGGGGAAGGTCGTGATTATCCCAGAAAAGGCTGTTCCATCCACAGTTATAAAGCTCCTTCTGCCATTTTGCCAGATTTTTTTTGAGTTTCACAAGGGAAAGCGGGCAGAAGTCCCATTTCTCTTTTCCCTCTTCCTGGTCAAGCATCATATGTTCAAACTGGAATACCATAGAAAATTCGCTTCCATCCGGCGCGCTGTAAAGCTTCGCCCTCTCTGTATCTGCGCCCCAGGCTTCACCAACTGTAATCAAATCTCCCTTCTGGAAGGTTTCCTTACTTAATTCCCGGATAAATTCATGAAGACGAGGACCGTTATTTGTAATTTTTAAATCCGGCTCTTTCGCAATCTGGTCAATTACATCAAGGCGAAAACCTCCAACTCCTTTTTCCATCCACCAGAGAATCATATCATAGATTTCTCTGCGAAGCTTTGGATTTTCCCAGTTTAAATCCGGCTGCTTTACAGAAAACTGGTGAAAATAATACTGGTTCAGCTCCGGAACCCACTCCCAGGCAGGTCCTCCGAACGCAGAGCCCATGTCGTTGGGAAGCGTACCTTTCTCTCCATCCCGCCACACATAGTAATCGTGATAAGGATTTTCTCTGCTTTTTTTCGCTTCCTGAAACCAGAAATGTTCATCAGAAGAATGATTTAAAACAAGATCCATAATAATGCGGATATTTCTTTTTTTTGCCTCCTGAATCAGCTCTTCCATGTCCCTGATGTTTCCAAACATAGGGTCAATATCCTGATAATCAGAAATATCATATCCATTGTCATCCTGCGGAGATTTACAGACAGGAGAAAGCCAGACAGCATCAATCCCCAGTTCCTCCAGGTAATCCAGCTTTGTAATAATTCCTCTTATATCTCCGATTCCGTCCCCGTTGCTGTCCATAAAGCTTCGCGGGTAAATCTGGTAGACTACTGCGTTTTTCCACCATTTTCTTCTTTCGCTTTTCATATTTACATCCCTCTCTTATATTCTGCGAATCAGTGTTCCATCTGGAGCAAGTTTTCCATTTTCATATCCTCTTGCAAAGAGAATTTCTCCCCCATCCAGTGCATCAACAGAATCTTTTGTACAATTTAAAACTACCTGAATCTTATTTCCCGCATCGTCCAGTTTAATATACTCCACACAGCGTTTTTCTCTGTATGTATCCGGAAAATGGAAATAAAGGCTCTTAAAAGTTTTTTCTGATTTTCTAAGAGAAATCAGTTTTTTCATTTCTTCCAGACACTTTCTGTTTTCCTCAGAATCCATTTCATCCCACGGCATACAGCGCCTGCAGTCCGGATCGTATCCTCCTTCCATTGCAATTTCCGTTCCGTAATAAATACAGGGACTTCCAGGCATGGTAAAAAGAACCGCCAACTGCTGATAAAAGACGTTCAGATTTTTTAATCGATTCATCAGACGCTCTGTATCGTGAGAATCCAGAAGATTAAACAAAACATTGTTGCACTGCTGCATATACATGGTGTAACAACGGTTTACCATATATTCAAAATCCTCTTTTGTACTTTCCTTATCAAGGAAAAAGTCATGGATTCCGCTCATAAGAGGATAATTCATAACGGAATCGTATTCATCCCCCATAAGCCACTGGCTTGCATCGTGCCAGATTTCTCCCAAAAGATAAATATCCGGTTTTAAAGATTTTACCCTCTCCCTTACACGTTTTAAGAAGCGGTGGGATACCTCATTTCCCACATCAAATCGGATGCCGTCAATATCAAAATCGCGAATCCAGCTTTCGCAAATATCAGAAAAATACCGAATCACTTCTTCATTATTTGTATTTAATTTCGGCATATATTCATTAAATGCAAAGGAATAAAATCTTCCGTCTCTTGTATCTCCCTGCTTTTTTAATGCATTCCAGTCGTGAATCATAAACCAGTCTGCAAACTCAGATTTTTCTCCTTTTTCCTCCACATCAAGCCACTGAGCAAAACGCCTTCCACAGTGATTAAACACAGCGTCCACCATTATCCGGATACCAAGTTCATGGGCTTCTTTTACAAGAAGGGCAAACTCTTCATTATCTCCAAAATAAGGGTCTATTTTTGTGTAGTCTCTTGTATCATATTTATGGTTAGACTCTGCTTCCATAATGGGATTTAAGTAGATTCCATTAATACCGAGCTCTTTTAAATATGAAAGACGCTTTCTGATTCCTGCAAGATTTCCGCCGAATCGCTCCTGGTTTGTAACAGGACCTGTACGCCAGGGAAGAATATCCTCCCCGTTTTTCTCCGGCGTTCCGTTACAGAAACGGTCTGGAAAAATCTGATACCACACCGTATCGTTTACCCAGTCCGGAGTTACGTTTATATCTGCCTGATTCATCCAGGGCACAATAAAACACTGAAGCATACGCCCTTCCATGTGAAGCTGCTCTTCCTTTAAAAAGCCGTCCTCAAAATAATACCACACTTCTTTATCTGTATGAAGTTCAAAATAATACTTACATCTTTTATACGGTGGAACAAGTGTGGTTGTCCACCATATCTGATGCTTTAAGCGCTTTTTATAACAGATTTCTTCCCTTTTTCCAACCCATTTTTCATTGCCGCCGAGAATTCCGGCTTCGAATGGATCTCCCTGATGAAGAAACACGCGCTTTACATCATATCCTGTTTTTAAATTGATAATCAGCTCCCTCTCATTACAGGGATAGCTCATCTGCTCTGATGTTTTATGATAAACTCCTGCAAATTCCATCTGCTGTCTCTTACCTTTCTGTCATCTGCTTCTTATATTTATAAAGCTCCTCTGCCAGACGCTTCATGTCTGTCATTCTCCATTCCCAGTTGGGACTTCCCACAGTTCCCGGCGTATTTAAGTGCGCCTCTTTTCCAAGCCCTAGAATATCCGCCGCCGGAATAATGGCATACTCTGCTCTGCTTCTCCATGTATAGGCAAGAAGCCTGTCTTTTGCAGAACCTGTTTTAATTCCCTGTTTTTTAAGGAAACGACGAATTTTTCTCTTTGCTGCGCAGGACATTTTCCCATACCATTCCATAATGGTATCGTTGTCATGGGTTCCTGTATAAATAATGAGATTTTCTTTTTCCTCAAAAGTATCTCTTGCATATTTTCCTTTTGTGTCTATGGAGAACTGGAGAATCTTCATTCCCTTTAATCCATAATGATCTTTTAAGGTAAGTACCTCCGGACGTAAATCTCCAAGGTCTTCTGCCACAAGATGAGCCTCCGGCACTTCTCTTTTTAAAGTATCCAGCACCTCGTAGCCCGGCGCTTCTATCCACTCTCCCTCCACTGCCGTTGGACAGGAAGCCGGGATTTTCCAAAAAGTATCAAAAGCACGAAAATGGTCAATACGAATCAAATCAAAAAGCCGGCTGTTATATCCGATACGATTTACCCAGAAATCATATCCTGTTTTTTTCAGATACTCCCAGTCGTAAACCGGATTTCCCCATCTCTGTCCTACTGCACTGAAATAATCCGGCGGAACGCCTGCAATAAAAGTTGGTCTGCCATCTGCACCAAGGAGGAAGTTTTCTTTGCCTGCCCATACATCAACAGAATCAATTCCCACATAAAAAGGAACATCTCCCATAATGCGAATCCCGTTTTTATTTGCATATTCCTTTATCTTTTTCCACTGGCAAAAAAATACATACTGTAAAAACATATGATAGGAAGCCTCTTTTTCTGTTTCTTCTGATAAAGCTTCTCCCTTCCAGTTTTTATGCTCTTCTCTCCACTCATTCCAGCAGCGGTTTTCATTTTCTTTTTTTAAAGCGCGGAATATTCCATAGGAACGCACCCATTCCTCAGAAATAAACTCATGATATTCCTCTGTCTCCTGAAAATTTTCAAAGGCTTCTCTTAAATATCCTTCTTTCCATGCCCGTACTTTTTCATATTCCACTTTTTTTGCATTTTCAAGATGAGAAGGAGGAAGCTCTTTTAAAAGCCCTTCTTCATACAGAAGCTCTAAACTTATATAAAGCTCGTCCCCTGCACAGGAGGAATAAGGCTGATAAGGGGAATTTCCATATCCAAGAGGATTCATAGGCAAAACCTGCCAGATTTTTACTCCTGCTTCCTTTAAAATATCAAGAAATGTATACGTTTCTTTTCCCAGCTCTCCTACTCCCGTCCGGGACGGGAGAGAAGAAACCGGCATTAAAATTCCAGTTTCTCTCATAGTCCACACCTCTTATGCAAGTTTCCAGATGTCGCGGTTGTACTCTTCAATGGTTCTGTCTGCTGAGAAGAATCCTGCCTTTGCAATATTCACAAGAGCTTTCTTTGCCCATGCAGTTTCGTCCTCGTAGTCTCTTAATACCTCTTCTTTTTTCTGAATATATTCTTTTACATCAAGAAGAGCCATAAACCAGTCTTTTGATACGATTTCTTTATAAAGTCTTCCAAGATTTACCGGGTCTCCGATCTGAATCAGTTCTTTACTGATAATAAAGTCAACAAGCTCCTCCACCTGCGGATCATTATCGTAAATCTCTTTTGAGCAGTAGGAAGCCTCCTCGTAAAGTTTAATAACCTCCTCGGACTTCTTTCCGAAGATGTAGATGTTGTCATCGCCTACAAGCTGATGGATTTCCACGTTTGCACCATCCTCTGTTCCCAATGTCACAGCACCGTTTAACATAAACTTCATGTTTCCTGTTCCTGACGCCTCTTTTGATGCAAGGGAAATCTGCTCGGAAATATCGCAGGCAGGAATGAGTTTTTCTGCCTTTGTCACGTTGTAGTTTTCCACCATTACAAGCTTCATGTATTTGCTTACTACAGGGTCATTGTCAATCAGCTGCTGCAGACAGAGAAGAAGATGGATAATATCTTTTGCAATGGTATAAGCAGGCGCTGCCTTCGCTCCGAAAATCATGGTAATCGGACGTTTTGGAAGATTACCTTTTTTAATTTCTTTATATTTGTAAATGGCATAAAGAGCATTCATCTGCTGTCTCTTATACTCGTGGAGACGTTTAATCTGAATGTCAAATACAGAATCATCATTAATTTCCACATTCTGTGTTTCTTTCAAATAATCTCTTAAATGCTCTTTTGCGTGATGTTTAATCTCCATCAGACGTTTTAAAACTTTTTCATCGTCTTTATATGCAAGAAGTTTTTCAAGCTCCATTGCGTTTTCTTTAAATCCGTCTCCAATCAGCTCCTCAATATATGCGCTTAACTCCTGATTGCAGTGAAGCAGCCATCTTCTGAAAGTAATACCGTTTGTTTTATTATTAAATTTCTCCGGATAAATATCGTAAAACGGTTTTAACTCCGATTCTTTGAGAATCTCTGTGTGAAGAGCTGCCACTCCGTTTACCGCATATCCAAAGTGTATGTCAATATGTGCCATGTGTACACGGTCCTGCTTATCGATGATGTATACACGTTCGTCATGGAAATCTCTTCTCACGCGGCTGTCCAGCTCGCGAATAATCGGAAGAAGGTGCGGAACTACCTGCTCCAGATAGGAAATCGGCCATTTTTCCAGAGCTTCTGCAAGAATCGTATGGTTTGTGTACGCGCATGTTTTTCTTACTACATCAATGGCTGTATCCATATTAAAGCCTTTCTCCATAAGAAGGCGGATAAGCTCCGGAATTACCATAGTCGGATGCGTATCGTTAATCTGAATCGTCACATAATCGTAAAGCTGATACAGATTCGCGCCTCTCTCCTGGGCTTCTCTTAAAATAAGCTGTGCAGCGTTGCTTACCATAAAATACTGCTGGTAAATACGAAGAAGCTGTCCTGCCTCATCGCTGTCATCCGGATAAAGGAAAAGGGTCAGGTTTTTCGCAATGTCTTTTTTATCAAACTGGATTCCATCTCTGATGATTCCTTCATCCACAGTCTCCACATCAAAAAGATGAAGGCGATTGCAGCCGTTTTTATATCCCGGAACATCAATGTCGTATAATACAGACTGAAGGGTGAAATCCTTAAAAGGAACAGAAAAGCTTACGTCTGTTTTTGTCAGCCAGCTGTTGTCTGTAATCCACGGATTTTTCTCCTCCCTCTGTTTGTTGTCTGTAAATTTCTGAAGAAACAGACCATCATGGTAATTGAGGCCCACTCCGTCTCCGTTTAAGCCAAGTGTGGCAATGGAATCAAGAAAGCAGGCTGCAAGACGTCCAAGACCGCCATTTCCAAGAGACGGCTCGTTTTCTATCTCTTCAATGGCAGTAATATCGTGTCCGTTTTTTGCAAGAACTTCTTTTGTCTCCTGGAAAAGTCCCAGGTTAATCAGATTGTTGGAAAGAAGCTTTCCAATTAAAAATTCTGCTGAAATATAGTAAAGCTTTTTCTTTCCTTCATTTCTTTTCATTCCCTTCATTTTTTCTTTTGTAAGAATGAGAAGAGCTGTATAAATCTGTTCATCAGACGCTTCTTTTATGTTTTTTCCGTATTTTTCCTGTAAAATCTGCTCTAATAATTTTTCCATATTCCTACTCCTTATCTCCGCATTTTTCAACGGCTTCATATACTCTTAAGATTTCTCCCACACTCCATGCCTGGGCAAAGCACCCCTTTGACCTTGTAGGATTTTCTCCGTCGTAAATCTCCGGAAGCTGTCCGACACAGCCTTCTCTCATGGCGCTTTCCATAACTTCAAGCTGTTCCTTTACAGTTTCCTTCGCTTCTTTATTGTAATCCTTCACCTTAAGATATGCAAGATAATATGCACCCAGAGGGAAAGTCCACACCGTCCCCTGATGATACGCCATATCTCTTTCTTCCATTTTTCCCTGATAGACAGGTTTAAACTCTTTATCTGACATTTCCAGAGTTCTAAGACCGTAAGGGGTATAAAGCGTCTCAAACACAGTCTCTACAACTGCTTTTTCCTGTTCCTTTGTAAGCATGGTAAACGGCATAGAAACTGCCCATATCTGATTGCAGCGAACCTGTTCGTCTGCCGCTGTGCCGGATACCAGGTCTTTTAAGCAGTCTCTCTTCTCCATCCAAAATTTCTGAAGAAAAGATTTTTTTACCTGTTCCTTTAATCCGGTTTCCTGCCATTCCCTATTTAAAATACGGGCAAATTTTTCCATAATACAAAGAGCATTATACCAGTAGGCATTGATTTCTACCGGCTTTCCATGTCTCGGTGTGGGAAGGATTTCTCCCACGCGCACATCCATCCATGTTACCTGCCAGAGTCCTTCTCCTGCCTGAATCAATCCGTCTGTATCCATATGGATTCCGAAATCTGTTCCCTCTTTATATCCTTTTACAATACGCTCCATAACAGGATACATTTCTTTTACAAACTCAAGATCTTCTGTTTTTTCATAGTAAAGATATATGCAGTTAATAAAAAGAAGAGCTGCGTCTACTGTATTATAAAGAGGCTCGTTTCCACCTTCCGGAAAAAGATTCGGCATCAGACCTTTGTTTTCATTTAAGGCGAAAGTCCTTAAAATTTCCTTCGCCGTATCATATTGTCCTGTAGAAATGCAGATACCCGGAAGGGCAATCATGGTATCTCTTCCCCAGTCCTCAAAAAACGGATAGCCTGCAAGAATAGTGCTTCCGTTTGTGGACTCTCTTCTGGAAACAAACTGGTCTGCACTTTTCACAAGCTCCTGCGCCATCGTCATGGAAAGACCTGCTGTTTTTACAAGAGCCTGTCTCCGCTCTTTATATTCTTTTATGATTTCTTCCGCATCCTGCCATTTCTCTTCTGTCAGATATTTTTGTTCCATAGAGTACACAAGTTTTAATTTTACTTTTTCTCCCGGCTGTGCAGAAACAGAAATCACATGATTTGCCTTTCCATGTCCTGTCTCCCTTCTTCCGTCGCATACGTCATAGGAATAAAAGTAAACTTCTTCTTTTTCCTCTGTATCCGTTACCTTTCCGTTTGTCTCAAAGAAAAGGGCCATTCCATCAGATAAAATCTGATTTCCTTTTTTCACTAAGGTCTGGGACGGCTTCATATACTCTCCCTTTTTTGCAAACTGGAAAAACGGAGTCAATTCAAATGAAACCTTACATTTCCCTCTGTTTTCTATGGTATAACAAATTGCCACTGTATTTTCTCCATACTTCATGGCAATTTCTTTTGAAATGGATACCCCATTTACATGATAACGCCAGAGAGGTGTGTCCTCATATATAAAAGAAGAAAGATAACGATACCCGTCCTCTATATGCCCGTCTGCAAATTCCTGGGTGGAAAGAATTTTTTCCTCATCTCCAAGAAACAGACGCTCAAAAAAACGGTGCACCATATTGTAACGGTGATTCGGCGCTTTCATACACGCCATAAAAACACTGTGGTCATTTCTTGATGCTGCCCCTGTCACAGTAAGCGCAGAAAATCCTCCAAGACCGTTTGTTAAAAGATAATTGTTTTCAAGACCGCGTTTTAATGTATTCCAGTCCTGTTTTCCGTAAATCCATCTCATATGCATCCTCTTCGTCCAAGCACAAGCGCACTCAATGGCGCAGCTGTCGCTTTTTCTGCTTTTTTCTGTTTTTTCCATGAAAAACTGTCTTCTTCATTAAGAAGAACTTCCCACTCCCCTTTCGGGAGAGCAGTTTCCACTTCTTCCTCTGTGGCATTATAAATAATATACAGAGTATCCCACAAAGTATGTTCTCCTTCTTTTTTATTTTCCACAAAAAATCCTACAGCGCCCGGTTTCTTCCAGTAACCGTAAATTCTCTTTCCTGCAGTCTCCGACTTATCGCAAAGTCCGGGAAGCTGCTTCCTGAGAGCAATCAGCCCTTCATAGAAGGTACTGAGTTCTTCATATTTATATGCTCTCTTCCAGTCCAGACGATTTAAAGAAATGGGACTGTTATAAGTATTTTCATGTCCGTCCTTAGTTCTTGCAAACTCCTCTCCGGAAAGCATAAAAAGATGTCCCTGACAGGTCATGTAAATAGCTGCTGCCAGTTTATTTTCCATCATTCTCCGCACTTCGTCCGGCGTTGTGATTGCCAGCTTATCCCAAAGCGTCCAGTTATCATGGGCAGAAACATAGGTAATTACCTGAGATGGCGCTTTGATTCCTGTGTCTTTCGTGCACCACGCTTTTACGCTGTTTAAAATTTTTTCTTCCATATTTTCAGCCCCGTTTACGAAGCCCGGGATTTCTCCCTCAAACACATGGCCTTTGATAGCGTCTCTTGTATCATCGCAGAACATCCCCACATATTTATCAAGTTGGGATACGTTCTTTTTAAGAGCCATCACAACCTTTCCCTCAGACGCAGTATCATCTGCTGCCCAGGGTTCTCCAAAAAGAAGAATCTCTCCTCTTCCGTATTTTTCATCAAGAGCTCTTCTGATACGGTTCATAAGTTTTGTATCAAGAAGCCCCATCAAGTCAAAACGAAATCCATCTATATGATATTCTTCCGCCCAGTAAAGAACAGAATCCAAAATATACTGAGCGCACATTTCCCTCTCGCTTGCCATATCGTTTCCGCAAGCAGAGCCATTGGAAATTCCCCCGTTTTCGTAAGTACGGAAATAATACCAGGGAACTGCCTTGTTTAAATTAGAATCCAGGTCATACATATGGTTATATACCACATCCATAATGACCCGGAAACCATTTCTATGAAGAGCCTGCACCATTTCCTTAAATTCACGAATACGCACTTCTCCATGTTTCGGGTCAGAAGAATAAGAGCCTTCCGGCACATTATAATTTACCGGATCGTATCCCCAGTTAAACTCTTCTTCATTTTTCTCATCTACAGAACCATAATCATAAGCCGGCATAATCTGCACATGGGTAATCCCAAGTTTTTTCAGATAATCAAGCCCCGTAGGATGGACCCCGTCTTTATTAAGAGTTGTATGTTCTTCTGTAAATGCCAGGTATTTTCCTCTGTTTTCTTTGGAAAATCCCCCTGCTTCGTCCCAGGAAAACTCTTTTATATGAAGCTCATAAATTACTGTCTCTTCCTGTTTTTCAGGGCGTCTGTCTTCCATCCAGCCTTCGGGGTCTGTCTCTTTTAAATCTACAGCCATACTTCTTTTTCCATTCATCCCGCAGGCTTTTGCATACGGGTCCCCGAAAACAGTTTCCTCACCCTCTGTCATAGTACGGAAATCATAGTAAACTCCGTGAAGATTTTCTGCTGTTTCATAAGACCACATTCCCTTTTCTTCTTTTTTCATCTCTGTCTGAAAAAATGAGACTCCACCCTCTCCTTCCTTATAAAAACGAAGCTCTGCTTTTTCAGAAAGAGGACTCCAAAGGAGAAAGGAAGTCCCTTCCTCCGTACATACAGCCCCCTGTTTTCTTTCTGTATCTATATATTTCTCTTTAAATTCTGAAGTATTATACAGTCTTTTTAATTCCTGCCTCTTTAACATAACTGCTCCCTTCCTTTTATCATCCTTTTACTGCTCCTGACACGCCGTCCACGTAATATCTCTGCATATAGAGGAAGAGAATAGCAATCGGTATGGAAATCAGCACCGCGCCTGCTGCAAAGCTTGTATACCAACTGTCAATATATTCTTTTTCCAGCATCTTCCAAAGACCGATTGCAACTGTATACTGATCAGAGTTTGCACGGCAGATAACCTTTGCAAAAATAAAATCAAGCCAAGGCGCCATAAATGCAGTCAGTACTGTATATACAATAATCGGTTTACTTAACGACAGCGTAATTTTTGTAAAAATCTGCCATCTTGTACAGCCGTCCAGAATTGCCGCTTCGTCCACAGCAACAGGAATGGTATCAAAGAAGCCTTTGGCAATCTGAAATCCAAGACCAGCCCCTCCCGAATAACATAAAATCAAAGCAACACGAATCAGATTCCCCTCTGTAAGACCTAAAGCCTTTAAAATAAAGTAAACAGCAATTATGGACATAAAGCTTGGAAACAATCCCAAAATCATTGCCATATTCATATAAGGTTTCCGAAGACGGAATTTCAGTCTTGACAGACAGTAGGATACAGCCAGCGTATAAAAGGTTGCCAGAACACAGGAACAAACTGCAATAATCAGCGTATTCGCAAACATCTTCGGGAAGTTTAAAATAGAAGTATCTGTAAAAAGCCGGATATAGTTATCGAGTGTGTATCCCTGAGGAAAAAAGGTAGACACATAAGAACCTTTTTCTGCACGGAAGCTTGTAAGGATGACCCATAAAATGGGGAACACCCATACAGCCGCTAAAATGCCAAGGGAAATATGAACTGCTGTATTTGTGATAAAACGTTTCTTTTTTGCCGATTTGATTCCCATGTTTAAAACTCTCCTTCCTTATAAGATTTACTGTTTCTGTAGGTCAGCAGCGCGCCTGCTGCCAAGATAATAAAGGTAAGAATACCGATAACAGCACCAATATTATAATACTGCTTATCTATGGTAAGCTTATACAGCCACGTTACAAGTAAATCTGTTTTTCCTGCTGCGGAGGATAAATCTGTAACAGGATCTCCTCCTGACAAAAGATAAATAATATTAAAGTTATTTACATTTCCTGTGAAAGTTACAATAAGGTACGGTGTTGTCACATACAGCATATATGGAAGCGTAATTTTAAAGAATCTCTGAACAGCATTTGCACCGTCCACTTTTGCAGCTTCATAAAGCTCTGCCGGGATATTCTGAAGCACTCCGGTAAGCTGAAGAAGGGTATAAGGAACGCCAACCCAGATATTAATAATAATCACTGTCACTCGCGCCCATGTAGGGTCTGTAAAAAATGGAAGGCTTGCGTCCTTAGCAATGATACCTAGGTTTCGAAGGAGTACATTCACTGCACCATTTGGCTGAAGCATGGTTCTCATAATAAGAAGGGAAACGAACATGGGTACTGCACAGGAAAGAACGAAACAGAATCTCCAGAATCCCTTTGCCCGTGTTTCCTTTCTGTTAATTACAAGCGAGAGAATCATACCGAAAATATAGTTTGTAAAGGTTGCAAAAAATGCCCACACAAGAGTCCATCCAAGAACTGACCAGAAGGTACTTCCCAAAATACTGTTAGAATCAAACAGCGCCTTAAAGTTTTCAAGACCTACCCAGTCAAAAAGCATCAAATGATTGCCAATCTTACTGTAATTTGTAAATGCCATACAAATCATAAAAACAAGAGGCAGAATGGTAAGCGCAAGAATAAAAATCATAGGCGGTGTCATAAGAAGTCTGTGAAGATTCTCATTAAAAAGAGATTTTATATCCTCCGCAAAAGTATTTACATGGCATCCTTTTTTATCAAGATATTCTGCTTTATACGCACTTTTTAAAGCGCCTCTCCATCCCCATACCATAAGGAGAGACAAAAGTACCGTTGCCACGCCGTAAAGAAGAATCAGCACCGACTGATCTCCCTTCGTATAAAGGTATACCTGCTGCGCCTCGTCCCACACTTCTTTCTGCGGCACACTTCCAAGAGAGCCAAGCATACTGATAAAATGAATGCCGTTTACAAGCATAAATACAATATATGCGATTTCTGCAGCCATAAACAAAAGGCCTTTTACTTTCTGCTTATGCACAATATTTCCAAAGCCCATTAAAAACATGGAAAGCTTTGTCTCAATTCCGCCGTTTTTTATGGCGGCAATACAGGTTTCTTTCTCTTTCATCTTCTTTCACCTAATCAGATTCCATCACTGTTCATTGCTTCATTCATCGCTTCTGTCTGCTCTTTTGCATTTTCATGTGTCACACTCTTATTTCGGATTCCCTTACCCATATTTTCCACCGGAACCCAACAGTTGTTCATTTTCGCCACAAAAGGCTGCAGAATAGATGTATAATTAAAGGTATTGTTTTGCGCCATAATCAGCGGCTCTTCTGAAATCTCCGTATCTTTTAAAAGCTCTGTATTGCATGGAATCACATTTCTTAGATTATAATGGGAAAGCTGCGCTTCTGCAGAACCGAGATATACGGCAAGCTCCACAGCAGGCACCATATTTTTGCTGTAAGGATTCACACCGATTGCCTTTGAACCTGCATAGGACATCATCTGTTTTTCTTCTCCTTTTAAAGTATACATTGGAAGAGCAGCCACGCCCATATTCTCCCCTAAAGCTTCCCTTACTGCGTTTGCGTCCCATGAGCCTGAGAAAATGGCAGAAATACTTCCGTCACGAAGACCTGCAAGGCCAGAACCGTCCGCATCGATTTTAAAGTTTGGATTTGCCGCAAGGTCAACAAGATAATCCGTAACCTCCACTGCATTTTCTCCTCCAAAATCTACACCCTTGTCTTCCTGTGTTCCGTCTCCGAAAAGCGTACAGCCGTTTCCAATATAAAATGCCGGAAGATACCAGGAATTTGTAAACGGAAACGCAACCGTTCCCTTTTCCAGCATAGTATTCAGGTTTTTAATATCTTCCTCAGAAAAAACACTTTTATCGTAATACATAAACCAGGTATTCGTAGTAAATGGAACGCCGTACAGGTTATCCTCTTTCATAAGAGAAGAAAGAACTTCCTCTGAGTTTGTAGATTCAATTTCCTCTCTGTATTTTCCATCGAATTTTGCAAGTGCATTTGCATCTGTCATAATAGTCAGCGTATCATTTGCATACATAAACACGTCCGCACTTGCCTCCGGGTCCTGTGCTACCTGCGTCGCCGCTGTCGCCTCGTCCGCAACTCCATATACAAAAGTAATATCCCACTCCGGATGAAGCTTTGCGAAATCTTCGCACGTATTCTGGAGCCACTCTTCGCTGTCCTTTGACTGGTCTTCTGACGGAGACCAAACCATCAAACGGACACTTTCTTTCTCTCCATCTGTTCCCCCGCTGCATCCTGCAAACCCTGTTACTGCAAGCACCGCCGTCATACACAATGCCGCTGCACACTTTCTCATTTTTCTTCCTCCTATTTGTTTCGTTTTGTTTCGTTACTGGTAATATACCGCACTTTCAAAAAAACGTCAATATCTCAGATTACTTTCTCCATTTTCTACAGTTTTTATGTATTGTTTTTGTGCATTTTTTATAATTTTTCTTTCATTCATTTATTTTCCCGAAACTAAACCAGTTAAAAGAATTGATTTTTTCTTCTCCATCTGCTATAATAAATAAAATTTATTCGGATTTTTTTATAAAGAGAGGCAATCATTATGGCAACAATACAGGATATTGCAAATAAACTTGGGGTTTCAAAAGGAACTGTCTCCAAAGCAATTAATAATGCCCCTGATATTAGCGAAACATTACGAAAAACAATTCTGGACACAGCCGTAGAAATGGGATACACCAAACTCCGCAGACAAAAAGGAACTGCCCCAAAGCTTTGTGTTCTGATTGAAAATATGGAATATGAAGAACCTCATCAGTTTGGATATGATTTTATTATTGGTTTCCGCCAGATGGCAGAGCCCGCCGGATTTGCAGTTGAAGTTGTTCCTGTTACTGTATCCTTCCAGAAAAAAACGCCATACGATGTCTTCATGCTTCAAAACAATTATGTGGGCGCTCTCGTACTTGGATTCGCTTTAAGCGCCCCCTGGATGAAGGATTTTGAGACAAGCCATACCCCGGCAGTCTTATACGACAACTACATCCCTGCCAATCCTTTTATTTCCTCTATTGGAATCGACAATAACGAAGGGATGGAACTGGCAGTTTCCTACTTAAAAAAACAGGGACACAAAAAAATCGGTTATTTAAGCAGCGCTCTTGGTTCTCACATTATGCAGGTTCGGCATAAAGCATTTTTTCATGCCATGAAGCAAAATGGTCTGCGCGCGGAAGCAGACTGGGCAGGGGCTTCTTATTATATTACCCAATGCGTGGAAAAACATTTATCAAGACTTTTAAATATGGGAATGACTGCTGTTATCTGCAGCCACGACCTGATTGCCAATGCAGCTATGATTCAATGTCAGCAACTTGGCTATCACATTCCCAAAGATTTAAGCATCATAGGATTTGACGACCTTCCTATGTGCGCCTATACTTCTCCCCCTCTTACCACTGTCCGCCAGGACAGAACAGAACTTGGAAAATGTGGATATTACGCCATAAGCAGCCTTTTAAACAATGTTTCTATCGGAACGATTCTACTTCACGCCCATCTTATTGAAAGAGGCTCTACAGGGGAATGTAAAACTTCTTAAAACATTGTTTAAATCGCACATCAAAAAACACAGTCTGTAAGCATTTCCTGCTTTTCAGACTGTGTTTTTATTTATTTCTATATCAAATTCATTTTTCCTGCCACTCGATAAAGGATACTTCCTCCCGGCATCATAAACAGTTCTTCTTTGGAAGGCCTGCTCACAAAAAAGTATACTCCAAAATATACAATCACCGCCAACACTACAGATACGCAGAGGCAAAGAAAATTGGACGGCACGAGTAAATAAAGTCCGTAATACACGCCGCCCGCCACAAGTCCCATTGGAATAGACGCGACCAGCGGATACAGATACGCTTTTTTCCAAGGATTTTTATGACGCATATACTTCTTCATTGCCCTCTCATTTAAAAGACACATTACAACTGCATATACAACCATTGAAAGTACAATGGCATATACTCCAAGATCTGTCAGAAGCAAGAGAAGTGCCATAACGATTACATCTGCCCCAAGAGCAATAGCCGCATGAATCATAGGAATATTCGGCTTTCCGATTCCTTGTAAAACACCGTTTGAAATATTGGAGTTTCCGTTTAAAATAATTGTGATTCCTCCAATGATTAAAAGCTTCGCTGCTACTCCGTTCGTCTCTCCGAATATCAGTCTTGTAACAGGCCCGGAAAGAACGGCAAGACCCACTGCTGCCGGAATGGAGATGATCATGCTAATCCAAGTCGCCCTGTCAATTTTTTCATTTGCACCTTTTCTGTCATGCATTGCATAATGAGCTGAAACCTCCGGTATCATGGATGTAGGAGCTGTACTTGCAAGTGTCAGTGGAATATTAATTAGCGTCATGAAATAACCGTACTCTGCATAAAGGGTCTGAAGAACTGTTTCATCCATTCCTCTTTTCCCCAAAATATCCGTATACATATAGCTGTTGATATATCCGTTTACATTATAAATAAATGCACTGAAGATAATGGGCATTACAATCAGGATAATGGTTTTCATTACCTGTGAGGTACTTTCATTTACAGATACCCTGTCTCCTCTTATTTTTCTTCGAACGACCTTTCTGTTGATACCGTACACAAAAATCATAAACAGAAGAGCTGCCAGAACTCCGGCTCCCGTTCCCATAGTAGCTCCCGCTGCTCCCCAGCTCTCGATTATTTTCTCTCCTTTTCCGCTGTGGGAAGAAATCATAAGAGAAGACATGAGAAGGGCAAAGACAGCCACAAAAATCTGCTCTATAATCTGAGAAAGGGAAGTTGGCATCATGTTTCTGTATGCCTGAAAATATCCACGGAATACTCCCAGTATTCCGGAAAGAAAAATCGTCGGCGCGAGCATCTGAAGTGCAAGCCTTGCCCCCGCCATTTTGTCCGGAACCATAACGGAAGCTCCGAAAAGACAGAAGAGGGCTACAATGCCACCAGCGATTGCCGCATAAAGAAGGGCACAGTAAAATACCTTCTGAGCATCTCTGTACCTCTTAAACGCAATCTTTTCCGCCATGATTTTCGATACTGCCTGGGGAATACTGAATGACGCAATCATAAGAAGAATGAAATACGCATTCTGAGCATACTGGAAAAGCGCAAAGCTCTGGCTTCCAAGAGTAGTGGAAAGAGGACTTTTATAAAGCATTCCGATAATCTTGGAAATCAGCGCTGCAATCATAAGAAACGATGCGTTTTTTACAAGTGTGTTATCATTTTTTTTACTCATTACAATCCGTTTTCCTCTTTTAAATGTTTTCAATCTGCCAGTCAATTGGTTCAATGCCATGTTCTTTCAAAAAAGCGTTTGTCTGACTGAAATGTCTGCAGCCGAAAAATCCTCTATATGCAGAAAGCGGACTTGGGTGAGGCGCTTCCAGAACAAGATGCTTGGGGTTATTCAGCATCATATGTTTCGTCTGTGCAGGTCGTCCCCACAAAAGAAACACAATAGGTCTGTCCTGTTCATTCAAAACCCGAATAGCAGCATCTGTAAACTGCTCCCAGCCAATTCCTCTATGGGAATTGGCCTGATGCGCCCGAACAGTAAGTACTGTATTCAAAAGCAGCACTCCCTGATGCGCCCATTTTTCCAGATACCCGTTATTTGGAATATAACAACCGCAGTCATCATGAAGCTCCTGATAAATATTAACAAGAGAAGGCGGCGTTTCCACACCTTTTTTCACAGAAAAACAAAGCCCATGTGCCTGTCCGTCATTATGATAGGGATCCTGTCCCAGAATCACTACCTTTACCTCATGAAGAGGAGTAAAATGAAAGGCATTAAACATCTCATCCGGCGGCGGAAAAACTTTTCCTGTTCTGTACTCTTCGTTTACAGTTTTATATAATTTTGCATAATATAGCTTATGAAACTCATCTTTCAGAGCCTCCAGCCAGTCTCCTGAAATGGGAGCCATGTAATTCACCTCTTTGTCCGGCGCATATTTCGCCATTTTCATAATTCCATTGTTACAGTATAACGCAAAAACAGACAGTTGCAAAGAACTTTCTTCACTTCTGCCTGCTTTTCTTACTATAAAATTCTATTTCCTATCAAGAGTGAACCAGAATTCCACTCCGTTTTCATAATTCTGCACTCCAAATTCCTGATTCAACCCCTCCATGATCGCCCTTACAATAGAAAGACCAATTCCACTTCCTCCATACTCTCTTGTCCTTGCCTTATCCACCTTATAAAATTTACTCCAGAGATTAGGAATATCTTCCTCCGGAATGGGATTTCCTGTATTAAAAACAGATACTTTCACTTTTTCCCCTTCCATTTGAAGCTTCAATTCGATCTGCCGTTCTCCTTCCAGGTGATTTAAAGCATTGCTCACATAATTTGTCACAACCTCTTCTACTTTAAATTCATCCGCCCATACATAGACAGGTGCCTGCTCCTGGAAGATCACAGCAGCTTCCTTTTGCTGAACCATAATATCCATTGTCTGAAGAACTCCCTGAATAAGCGATACAATATCAAACCGCTCCATTACTGTCTCATCTTTGCCGGATTCCAGTTGATTTAACACAAGCAGATTTTTAACCAGCTTATTCATTTTTGCAGACTCATCCATAATAACATCACAATAGAATTCTCTGCTCTCCGGGTCATCCGAAATATTTTCTTTTAGACCTTCTGCATATCCCTGAATAAGAGCAATGGGAGTCTTCAGCTCATGGGAAACATTATCCAGAAATTCCTTTCGCATTTTATCAATTTTTACCTTATCCTCGATATCCTTCTGAAGCTTGATATTTGCAGATTTCAATTCGGATATGGTATTTTCCAACTGCTCTGACATTCTGTTAAAGCTCTCTCCCAGAAGATCAATTTCGTTTCCCACACTGCTTTCATATCTGGCATCAAAATCCAAATCCGACATTCTTCTGGAAAGCTTTGTGAGCTCACTGATCGGCTTTGTAATCTTATTTGTAAATATCATAATGATCATTCCACTAAACAGCACGATCACAATTCCAACAAAGAAATAAAACTTATTGGAAATTCCTGCACTTTCCCGGATACTTTCAAGCGGAGTACGAATAAGATAATAGTATCCGTTGTCAAATTGTCCCCAACACTCCACATAATCCATTCCCGCAAATCTGTCATGAATCTGCTGAATTGTACAATTATCTGCTTTCCGTAATATTTTCCCTTTCGGTTTATCCTGTTCCAAATCATAAATATATCCAAACAGACGGACACGGAGCATATCCTTGCTTTCTCCCCATCCGTATTCAAAGCTATTCACCTCGTCGGTAATAACCCAGGAAAAATTGTTTCTGGCGCTGTCCCTGCCAATTTCATCTGCAACAGAAACATCTCCATTTTCAAGAATTGCCTCTATATCCAGTTTACTCAAAGTTGCCTCTGCCTGAAGAAGCATCTCTACTTTCTGAGAAATATAATATTTTTCAAGAAAAAATCCGTTGATAACCGTAATTGTTACAATGGAAAATAAAAGAACTGCCGTAAAAATCATAGAAATCTGATGGCGCAGGGTGTGAAATTTCTTTCCTTTTTTTTCTGTTTCCTTTTTTTCCGGCTTTTTCATTCCTCCACCTCAAACTTATATCCCATTCCCCATACGGTTTTAATATATTCTCCCTTGTCTCCCATTTTACTTCTCAGTTTTTTTACATGAGTGTCAATGGTTCTCGCATCTCCGAAATAATCATAATTCCATACAGAATTTAAGATTTTTTCTCTGGAAAGAGCAATACCTTCATTTTCAAGGAAATATGTGAGAAGTTCAAATTCCTTAAAGCTCAATTCCATCGGTTTCCCATCTACAGAAGCAATATGCGCTGCCTTATCAATTACGATTCCACCACAGGAAATCACATCTTCCGGATTACTCTGTCCTGTTCTTCGAAGAATCGCCTCCACTCTTGCCACAAGAATTTTCGGGCTGAAAGGCTTGGAGATATATTCGTCCACTCCAAGTTCAAAACCTAAGAGCTCATCTCTCTCATCGCTTCTCGCTGTCAGCATAATAATCGGGACTTTTGAAGTCTTCCGTATTTCCCGACACACTTCCCAGCCGTCCATTTTTGGCATCATTACATCCAGAATAATCAGGTTAATATCCTTTTCCCGGTAAAAAATATCCATTGCCTCTTCTCCGTTTCCTGCTTCCAGAACCTGAAAATTTTTTCTGGTAAGGAAATCTTTCACCAGCTTTCTCATACGACTTTCATCATCTACTACAAGGATTTTTAATGCGTCCATTCTCTGTCCCTCCATTTATTCATTCGTCACTTCTGTATTTGTACTATAACAGAGAAATATGTTCCTTCTGTGAACGATTGTAAGAATTTCTCAAAAAATCAGCCTTGACAACTCAAACATATGTGCCTATAATGAAAAGACAGGCAGAAACACTGCCCTTTCGTCTGTTTTCCAGCGCAGAATTTTCTGTGAAGTCTTCGGGCTTGTACTGGTTTCGACGGGGGTTTTGAAGCTTGGGAAGCCATCCGCAGACTCCTGGACTGCGCACCAACCGGGAACCTAAATATAAACGCAGACGAACAGTACGCGTTAGCAGCCTAATTGCTGCTCGTCAGCCCTGAAGCACTCACACTTTAGGAATCTGGCGCCAACTATGTGAGAAACCTTGCCGGGTAAGCTTTGCCCCGGTAGATGTATTATGAAGCTACTGAAGCAGTAAGCCTGTCGGTGGGCGTGCTGCTAAGGGAATGTTAAAACAGCGACTGTGATGGGAGATGCCTGAGGGGATAGGCTTTCGGACGCGGGTTCGATTCCCGCCAGGTCCACTAAAAGCTTTGGGAATGTTACATTCCTGAAGCTTTTTTATGTTTACAAAAAGGAGAATTTTATCATGAAGCACAAAAAGAAACGTCTTTCACTTTTTCTTCCACTTCTTCTTGCTCTCACTCTTTTGTTCCCTGCAAGAACCCTTCCTGTCCAGGCAGAGAGCGGAACGCAGGATATGGCGGTTCACTTTTTGGACGTTGAGCAGGGACTTTCCATTCTTGTTCAGTCCGGTGGTGAAAATCTTCTCTATGATGGAGGCGATACCAGCCACAGCGATGAGGTGGTAGAATATCTTCACAACCAAAATGTAGAAAACATTGACTATATGATTTCTTCCCACTATGATGCAGACCATCTGGGCGGACTTTTAAAATGCCTTCAGAACTTTTCTGTAGAAAACATTCTAGGGGCAGACTACTACCAGGGTACTGATTTATATATGGATTTTGTAAATGCTGCAACTGCAAATGCCATTTCCATTCAGTACCCAAAACCTGGAGATACCTTTTCCTTTGGAACAGGAAGCTTTACCGTCCTTGCACCTTCCGGAATTGCCCCGAACGACAGCAATGAAAATTCTGTAGTAATCCGTCTTACAAACGGAAACAACAGCTTTCTTTTTACAGGAGACGCGGAAGAGACAAGCGAACAGAACATGATAAGTACCGGTGTAAGCCTTGACTGCGATGTTCTCTCCCTTGGTCACCACGGCTCTTCCAGTTCCACAACCTGGGATTTTCTCGAGGCTTCCACCCCTTCCTGGGCAGTAATAAGCTGCGGGGCTGAAAACAAGTACGGTCATCCTTCTGCCGATACTATGGGACGGCTTTCTTCCATGAATATTCCGGTTTTTCGCACAGATAAGCAGGGTACGGTTGTTGCCCTCTCTGACGGAGAAAATATTTCATGGAATCAGGAGCCGTGCAATGATTATTCCTCAGGAGATTCCTCCTCTGAAATATCTGTACCGTCTTCTGATGATTCCTCTGGTTCACCAGAGCAGCCGCCTAGTTCCTCCGGTTCTATGGTCTGGATTCCGGCAACAGGAGAAAAATACCACAGCATTCCTGACTGCGGACGCATGAATCCCGCTAAAGCTTCTCAAATAACAGAATCAGAAGCCATTTCCCGGGGATATGGACCCTGCAGCAAATGCTTCTGATCTTCTTAATATTTCTGTTATAAGATGTCGGATAATTTCTCTTGCATCACAACAGATATTTATGAATTAAATAAACAGGTGTGCAGCTCCCAGACGAAGCATTTCTCCCCAGTATGATTTTAAAAGATGGATCTCCCTCTTCTTTAAGCCCTGCTTCAAAAAGAGCCTCTGTCACGTGATGGTACATATAAGGTGCTGAAATACCTTTTACAGGAAACAGCACCTTTTACAGCCCTTGTCATAATTGTCCTGTTTTCTTCTACATTCATCACATGGGCAAGAACCATCCACCATAGACCTTCTGTTGTATTCATTACGGCAAACAGATAAAGACATCTTTTTACAAGCTCTACATTGTCAAAAGTGACATAATTTGCAAGTGCCTGAAGACACAGATCTCCAATCCGCAGACGTCTGCCTCTTTTACACCCCAGCCTTTTAATTTTTTCTCATCTTTGGCTAGATCTACAATTCTTTTTGGAACTACTTTTGTCTTAAAAATCTCCGGGCGTTTTTTTCTGATTTTTCTAAAAGGCCTTCATTATGATTAAATTTTACATCTCTGTTAATCTGAAAAGTAAATGCCATTTTCTATCCCTCGATTTCCTCTTTAAAATAATCCTGAAATTTCAACAGTTCTTCTTCCTCTTCTGTGTGAAGGACAAGAACCAGTGTTTTTCCTACATCCATACTGAAAATACCCATAATGGATTTTGCATCCACGAGATATTTTCCCTGCTGCAAATCCACATCATAATCGCACCGGAATGCAATTTTATTGAAATTCTGTGTGTCACTCATCGTCTGAAAAAACACATCTTTTTTACCATTCTTTACTTACCCCTTCAATAAAAAGAGCATTATTTTAAGTAAACATAACCTCTATACCCTCACTTTTCTACACAAACATGTATTTTTTGAGCTTGCCTATGTGCTTTGCGTCTCCTGTACACTGAAAATCAATCTGGATGAAATCACCCTGACTGAGGAGCATTCCTGTCTCCTTGCTCCTCATGTTTCTGGAATACACCGGGAAAGTCACTCATGATTTTCTTTTATAACAAATGGCTTCCATTGCTTTTTCCAGACGTTTTTCTAAAATTTGTCTGAGCTGTTTCTCTGAAATCTCATCCTGCCTGTAATATTTGCCATTAATACAAAACCTTGGAATCACCTGTGGGTTCATAAATATCACCGCTCTTTTTTTCATCATATGAAAAAATGTTTGTCTCTGTTCTTTTTTTCTCTTTTTCTCATATTCTATTCGGAGGTGAGATTATGGAATGGCAATACGAACACTCTGTGGGCGCCTTATATATCCGCGTCTCCACACATAGCCAGGATGAACTTTCCCCTGATGCACAAAAGCGACTCTGTCTGGAATATGCCAGGACAAATCACATTCACATACCGGAGGATTTTATCTTTACAGAAAGCATTGCCGGAAGAAGCGCCCAAAAACGCCAGGAATTTCAGAAAATGATTGCCCTTGCAAAATCTTCCGCACATCCTTTTTCTGTTATTCTCGTGTGGAAATTCAGCCGTTTTGCAAGAAATCAGGAAGAGTCCATTGTATACAAAAGTATGTTAAAAAAAGATAAGGTAGAAGTTATCAGTGTTTCCGAACCCCTGGCAGACGGACCGTTTGGTACTTTAATCGAAAGAATCATTGAATGGATGGATGAATACTATTCCATTCGCCTTTCCGGCGAAGTAAAACGTGGAATGAAAGAAAAAGCCCTTCGTCACGGATACCAGACCTGTCCCTGCCTTGGGTATGATGCAGTGGGAAAAGGAAAGCCTTTTATTATCAATGAAAAAGAATTTGAAACAGTGGCCTTCATTATGGAACAATTTGACTCCTGCCATCTTTCCCCCTCCCGTATTGCCGCTCTCTGCAATACTCTCTCCTACCGCACAAAGCGGGGAAATCCTTTTGACAGAAGAGCCGTTCTCAGGATTCTGGAAAATCCCTTTTATGCGGGAACTGTTACATGGAACGGAATTTCTTTTGAAGGCAGCCATGAGACGCGCCTCTCAAAAGAACAGTATGAAAATCGAATGAAGCTTTTACAAAAACCAGCACAGATTCCCCTTATTTCTCCACCTTCCGGTGAAAAACACTGGCTATCCGGCATTTTAAAATGTTCTCTATGCCATGCCGCTCTTGCCTTTGGCGGTTCTAAAAACTGTCGTATCTTTACCTGCTGGAAATACGCAAAAGGGATTCACACTACTCCCGTAAATATATCTCTAAAAAAAGCGGAAGCCTCCGTTCTTACTTATTTTCAGTGGGTTTTTGAAATAACAACACCCTTTCTCTTTTATGAGTCTTCCCCTTCTACAGATACTCTCAACTTAAAACTACAGGAAGAAAAAATTCTGAAACAACAACTTGAAAATCTGTCTCTTCGGGAACGCAGGATAAAAGAGGCTTACGAAAGCGGAATCGACACACTTAGCGAATATCGCGAGAATAAACTGCGGATTCAGGAACAAAAACATGAGCTGGAAAACAAACTGCATCACTTACTTCTTCCTGTTCCCCAGCCTCCGTCTTTCCCTTCCGCTCTTTCTTCCTTTGATGAACTTTTTCAAAATCCCCAAATTCCAAATGAAAAAAAGAGGGTTTTTCTCCAGTCCTTCACAGATGAAATCCTGTTTGATAAAACCTCTAATACGCTTTATTTTGATATTATTATTTCCTGAAAATACCTTGTTTTCTTATGTCCTGCTGCCATGCGGCGGACCAGATGGAGAAATAAGCGCATCTATGCGGTATCTGTCCCAGAGGTTCTCCATGCCGAACCGTATGGCAGCAGCAGTGCTGAACGATATTGGTACGGAAGAGCTGGCGCACCTGGAAATGGTATCCACCATCGTCCATCAGCTTACCCGAAACCTTTCTATGGAAGAAATTAAAAATTCCGGTTTCGGTCCTTATTATATCGACCATACAGTTGGCATCTGGCCTCAGGCAGCAGGCGGCATCCCATTTAATGCCTGTGAGTTCCAGAGTAAGGGAGACCCTATTACAGACCTTCACGAAAACCTTGCTGCGGAACAGAAAGCCAGAAGCACGTATGACAACATTCTGCGGGTTGTCCGGGATATGCCGGAAATTGCCGATCCGATTAAATTCCTCCGGGCACGTGAAGTTGTTCATTTTCAAAGATTTGGTGAAGCTCTTCGTTCCATCCAGGAAGAACTTGACGCAAAGAACTTCTATGCTTTTAACCCAAGCTTTGATATGCGGATTCCTCACTCTAAGGAACAGAAAAACTGTCATTAAACGACACCACCCTCGCTTTAAGGCGAGGGTGTATTCTTCATCATTTTATAATAAACAGGTATTAAAAGCGCACATGCACCAACCCAGGCCAGGGGACTTGCAAGACATACTCCATAATATCCAATAAATGCCGTTAAAATCGCAGTACTTCCTATTCTCATTACAAGCTCAATCATACAGGCAGCAAAAGGAGCAATGCTGTTTTGCATACTCTGTATGGAAGTCCGATACACGGCAAGCAATCCCAAAAGGAAATAACATGGGGCTACTATATTTAGATACCCATTTGAATATGTTACAATTTCAACCGATGGATTTGTAATAAAAAGTTCTACTATCTGTTTTCTCAACAGCAGAATACATACACACATTATTGCATTTAATGTCTCCGTCTGAATAAGGCATGCACGGACACCCTTACGGATTCTGTCTTTTTTACCCGCACCGTAATTCTGTGCCACATAATTGGATATGGCAGTCATCATGGCATTATTTACAAGGACGGAAACCTGATCTGCTTTTGTTGCTGCTGTATATCCTGCCACTGCCGCAGACCCAAGTCTGTTTACCGAAGCCTGCATAGAAAGCTGCCCGATGCACATCACTGACATCTGAAAGCCCATAGTAAATCCCAGCTTTACATGTACCTTTGCAGTTTCTTTTATTCCCAAAAAATCCTTTTTTCTTAAATGAAGAACAGGAAATGCCTTCAAACCGGATATAAGACAGCATATAGAAGAAATAAGCTGGGAAAGAACTGTTGCCCAGGCAGCTCCGGCTACTCCCATATGAAAAGGCACAATGAATATAATGTCAAGAATTACATTTAATATAGAAGAAAACACAAGGAAACAAAGAGGCGTTCTGCTGTCTCCCAGTGCTCTTAAAATATTGGAAATCATATTATAAAAAACAGTTGCCCCTGTTCCCAGAAGAACTACAAACATATAAGCATAGGCATCTCCATAAATATCTTCCGGCGTTTGCATCAGCCTTAAAACAGGATGCGCCAATACGCAACACAGTAGCGTTACAACAACTGTAAAAAGAACACTCAATATGAGAGAAACCGAAATACTTTTTCTCATTCCTGTTTCATCTTTCGCACCACATCTCTGTCCAAGGCAAATTCCAAATCCATTCGTAAATCCCTGTATAAAACAAAGCACAAAATAAACAATGATGCTTGTTGAACCTACTGCTGCAAGAGCCTGTGCTCCCAGAGTTTTTCCCACAATCACAGAATCTGCCAGCGTATAAAAAAGCTGAAAAAGATTGCCTCCTATAACGGGAAGCGCAAACTTCCACAAAGAACGAAATGGATTTCCCACTGTTAAATCCATTTCTTTTGAAAAACTTTTCACCTCTTTTTTCCTCCTCTTGAAATTAAAATAACCCGCGATTATAATAAAAGAAATCAGTCTTACAGTAAGAAAGGAAAGAAAATGAAAACGCATATCATAGAAGTTGACCAACAGCAAAAGGAAATATGCAGTCATGGTACAGATGCCTTTCCCATGACAATTCATCATGATAATCTCCGTTTTTTTCAGGGGCACTGCATTCGCTTTCACTGGCATCCCACAATTGAAATTGTTGTTGTACAAAAAGGGACTGTTCAATATCGAATCCATCAAAATACCTTTACCCTAAAGCCTGGAAAAGCGCTCCTTATAAACTCCAATGTTCCTCACAGTACCTTTCCTTATGAAGGAGAAGATGTACAGCTTCTTACCATTCTGATACAGCCTGTATTTCTTTATGATTCATGGGGAAGCGACATCGAAAAAAACTGTTTTCGCCCTTTTCTATGCAACCAGAACCTCCCCTGTATTCTTTTGGATTCTTCCTGTAAAAAAGACCGGAAAATCATAGAAATATTCCAGGAAGCAAACAATTATTTCTCTGAAAAGCCATATGGATTTCAATTAAAAATAAAAAGTCTGCTCTGTGATGCTTTTTTTAATATTATTACAGATAATCAGGAAAATCTCAAAGACTGGGCTCCTTCCAACGAAGAAGATTTCTCACGCCTTCAGACTCTTTTCGATTATCTTCACTCCCACTATGAAGAACCATTATCCCTCCAGGAAATTTCTCTTCACATGCACCTTACAAAAGAAACCTGCTGCCGCCTGTTTAAAAAAATGACAGGAAAAACAATTACACAATATCTCACGGATTACCGAATCAGTCAAAGTATTCCTCTTCTTTTAAGCGGACGCTATTCTGTTTCTCAGGTTTCACAGCTTACGGGATTCAGCAATTCCAGCCGATTTGCCAGAGCTTTCCGGGAACGGACAGGAGAAAATCCAAAAGAATATCTTCACCCAAAATCTTCCTTATTATAAAGAAAAACACTGTCGTATTCTACTCATATATTATTTTTTTTCATACAGATATTGATTTTATTTATCAAATGCCACCTCCTGATGGTAAATTGCTCTCTCGTCAAGAAGTTCTTTAAAAGTTTTCGTCTTTTTCTGTTCCCCGTATGTGTCCGACCAATAATATCCCTTCAATTCGTCCATATATTCCAAAGCGTCGCACACATACACATATATTGTGGAAACATCATGTTCCCCTACGGCATACTCTCCCTCTGTTCCAACAAATCCACCCGTGGAAAGGGGATTTCCCTCTGCATCAAGAACAACTGCCGCATATCTTGCTTCCGGATCATTTATAGTAAGGGAAAGCTCAAATGGAGTCTTTGTAACAGAAAGCACTCCCATTCCATTTTCGTCTGTAAGAGCCAGTTCCTTTATCACTGTCCTTGTGTAATCTTTTGTAACCTCCACTGCAAAATCCCATTCCCCCCGGAATTTCCAGTCTCGCTCACAGCAGACTGCCTTTGCCGGTATTTCTCCTTTAAAATTCTCAGGAAGATGTCCTGTAATCTCCTGAATCTTTAAGTTCATGGTAAAGCTTTCCGGAATCTGAATAGAATCATCTGTCTTTTCTCCATTCCATTTTGTATCCTCCAGATTCAGCCTTAATATGCCCGCGTATGTTTTGCTGTTTAAAAATTTTCCGTCCAGATAATTTCCCTGCAACTGAAAATCTTCCCTGTAACTAAAGGAAATATCCGACCTTAAAATATCAATGACCGGCTTTCCCTCATGCTCCCGAACAGGCGGAAAATCTTCTTCTGATTCAATCATCAAAGACAAATAAACCGCCTCTTCATTGCAGTAAATTTCCGATAACGTCACTGTCACTCCATCTGATGTTTTGGTGTATAAACTTTCTTCTTTTTTCTTCTGCACCTGCGCCTGTTTTTCTGTACTCTTTGTTTCTTCCGGCTCTTTTAAAGGTTCCGCATACTCTTTATAATCGCCTTTATATCCCAGTGAGTCTCCAATTTCCTCAAAAAGATTTCCAACAATTGGAATACTTCTGACAATAGCCGGATTTACCACACATACAACAAGAAACAGAGTGAAAGCTGCCGCTGTCGCAAGAGTCCAGGTAAGCTGAATTTTTCTCCGTTTTTGTTTTCTCACTATTTCTGCTCTTTTGTTCTCCTCTTTTTGGTCTGCCAACTGTACACGGTTTCTGATTTCTTCAAAAGCCTCTCTTTTCGCACGTTCCACCTGCATGGGAAGAGGAAATTCCCGGTTTAATGTTTCTTTGATTTTCTTATCTGTTATCTCTTCTGTCCATTCCTTTCTGTCCTTGTCCATATGTCCGTCCTCCTTTCTTTAATGCAGGTTCCGAATAAAACACCTTAACCTGCTCCCTTGCTCTTGTAAGACGCGTTTTTACCGTATTTTCATTTATGCCGAGAAGAGCGGAAATCTCGGAAATCTTAAATCCCTCCACATAATAAAGAACCAGAACTTCTCTGTATTTTTCATCTGCCATTCCCAACATTTCCTTAAACTCAAACTCCTCAATAGACATATCCTGCTGTGGGATTTCCCGTTCTGTTCCGGGAAACTCCATTTTTCTGTAATGTGCCAGAATCTGTCTGCACTCATTAATCAAAATACGAATCAGCCATGTTTTAAAATATTCCGGTTTCTGTAAGGTATGGAGCTTTTCAAAGCAGGCAAGAATCGTATCCTGTATGGCGTCTGCCGCGTAATCGTCATTTTTCAGAATCCCAATCGCCACTTTGTACATGGCAAGAGAATGTTTGTCCATCAGCTCAATAAATGCTTCCGCGTCCCCGTTTATTGCTTTTTGTATTAACTCAGGCAAAATACCGCCTCCTTCCCCTTATTTTTCTTCTCACCTATTAGATAAACAGACTTACTAAAAAGTTTCAAATAATAATTTTTCTATTTCAAATTCTATATCCCGGTGTTATAATAGCTGTGATTATAAAGCACTCAATTATATTTGGAGGAAATTATGCAGATAATTATCGTTGGGTGCGGAAAAGTCGGATGCACCCTTGCAGAACAATTACAGGAAGAAGACACCGACATAACTCTTGTTGATATTTCTCAGGAAAAACTGACATCCATATGCGACAATGTAGACGCTATGGGAGTTTTGGGAAATGGAGCCAGTATTAATGTACTTATGGAGGCAGGTGTGGAAACAGCAGACATTCTAATTGCTGTCACCGGTTCCGATGAACTAAATCTTTTATGCTGTCTTATTGCACAGAAAGCAGGGCACTGCCAGACTATTGCCCGTGTGCGCAATCCTATTTACAGCAAAGAAATTGGATTTATAAAGGAGCGCCTCGGCGTAACCATGTTTATTAATCCAGAACTTGCAGCAGCACAGGAAATTTCCCGTGTCCTTCGTTTTCCTTCCGCTCTCAAGATTGATACCTTTGCAAGAGGCAGAGTCGAGCTTGTAAAATTTAAAGTACTGCCGGAATTCCATCTTAACGGAATGAGTATTTCCCGGTTAAAAGAAAAATTCAACTGTGACATTCTAATATGTGCTGCTGAAAGTCCTAACTCTGTTTCTATCCCCGGAGGAGACTATGAGATTCACGACGGCGATATTCTCTCTGTTATGGCTCCTCCTAAAAATACAGCTTCCTTTTTTAAAAAAATAGGAATGAAAACAAGCCAGGTAAAAAATACCATTATTATTGGAGGCGGAACGATTTCCTATTATCTTTCCCAGGCTCTTCTTGATATGAAAATAGATGTAAAAATTATTGAAAAAGACAAAGATAAATGCGAAACCTTAAGCGAACTCCTTCCCGATGCCACTATTATAAATGGTGACGGAACAGATCGCTCTCTCCTGATGGAAGAAGGTCTTATGCAGGCTGAAGCTTTTGTTACCCTTACCAACTTAGATGAGGAAAATGTATTCCTTTCTCTTTTTGCCAAAAATCTTTCCCATGCAAAGGTAGTGGCCAAGGTAAACCGCCTTGCCTTTGATGACGTAATTGACAGCCTTGACCTTGGAAGTGTCATTTATCCAAAATATATTACTGCTGATTCTATTCTTCAATATGTACGCGCCATGCAGAATACCATCGGAAGCAATGTAGAAACACTTTATCACATTCTGGACAACCAGGCGGAAGCTCTTGAATTTTCCATCTGCGAAAATTGTCCGGCAGTAGGTATTCCTCTTTCTGAGCTTTCGCTTAAAAAGAATCTTCTCGTGGGTTGTATTAATCGTCATGGCTCTATACGGATTCCACGAGGAAGTGATACGATACAGCCTGGCGACACTGTTATCATTGTCACTACAAATAAGGGACTTCGCGATATCAGCGATATTCTGGAAAGGTAAGGGATTGTTTATGAATTATTCCATTATCTTTTATATCGTTGGCTGGATTTTAAATCTGGAAGCTGCTTTTATGCTGCTTCCCTGTATTACGGCTGTGATTTACGGGGAAAAATCAGGCTTTGCCTTTCTTATTACTATGGCGGTCTGTGTGGCTATTGGAATCCCCCTCACTTTAAAAAAGCCCCAAAAAAGAGCCTTTTACACAAAAGAGGGTTTTGTCGCCGTTGCACTTAGCTGGATTGTATTAAGCATTATGGGCTCTGTTCCCTTTCTTCTTTCCGGAAGTATTTCTCATCCTATCGATGCTCTTTTTGAAACGGTTTCCGGATTTACTACAACAGGAGCAAGTGTTATTAGTGATGTGGAAATTCTCTCCCACTGTGTACTCATATGGCGAAGTTTTACTCACTGGATCGGCGGTATGGGTGTCCTTGTATTTATATTGGCACTTCTCCCTCTTGCAGGCGGATACCATATGAATCTTATGAAAGCGGAAAGCCCGGGACCTTCTGTCGGAAAGCTTGTTCCTAAAGTACAGTCCACTGCCAAAATTCTTTACACTATTTATTTCGGGCTGACTATCCTGCAGATTATTTTTCTTCTTGTTGGAAAAATGCCCCTGTTTGATACCTTGTGTATTTCCTTTGGTACAGCCGGAACAGGAGGATTTGGTATCCGAAATGACAGTCTCGGAGGATACAGCACCTATATTCAAGTGATTGTTACAATATTTATGATTTTGTTTGGTGTAAATTTCAATGTGTATTTCCTTCTTCTCACTAAGAAATTTATACAGGCATTTAAGGTAGAAGAGCTTCACTATTACCTCGGCATTATCGGAGCTTCCATACTTGCTATTGCCATAAACACATCGCACATGTTTGATAATATATGGGTAGCTCTTCAGCAGTCTGCCTTTCAGGTCGGCTCTATTATTACTACCACCGGATACGCTACAACAGACTTTAACCAGTGGCCCGTTTTTTCCAAGACCATTCTTGTCCTTCTCATGTTTGTAGGAGCATGTGCAGGAAGTACAGGCGGCGGAATTAAAGTATCTCGTCTTATTATCTTATTTAAAACCGTGGCTAAAGAGCTCCACCTTTACCTGCACCCAAATGCCATTAAAAAAATAAAAATGGACCAGAAACCCATTCCGCATGAGGTTGTCCGCTCCACCAATATTTTTATGGCTGTATATATTTTGATTTTTGCCGGTTCCGTCCTGATTCTGGGGTTTGATGAATACGACCTTACAACCAACTTCACAGCTGTTGCCGCAACCTTAAATAATATCGGTCCCGGCCTTGAGCTTGTTGGTCCCACCGGGAATTTTTCTCTGTTTTCTCCCCTTGCAAAATGTGTGCTGATTTTTGATATGCTGGCAGGAAGGCTTGAGATTTTCCCGCTTCTCATCCTCTTTACAAAGAATACATGGAAGAAATTTTAAAAACCTCATTCCTTCACATTTTTTTCAAATGTATATCACACTTTTTTCACATTTTTAAGTTATATTAATAACCGTAGAAAGCAATAAGTCTTTCTTAATTAAATATTTTTCTTTTTCATACGCGCCGGTACGAAAGTACCGGCCTCCTTCCTTTTACGGCATTTTTCAATTCAGCCCCTCATAGTCAAAGTCAGGAATAAAACTTTCCTTTGCAGTATCTCCTGTCTGCCAGAATCCATTTTCCAGACCAATTTCCAGAGCATAATCAAGAACTTTTTTATATTCTCTTTCTGTCACTTTTCTGTTTAATTCCGTATACTTTTTTTGCTCATATACAGGCGTATACTGATTCATAATACTGATAAAAATTTTATTTCCATATGTGCTGTGAAGATACTCCAGCACTTTTTTGGAATTTACAGTATGTCCCGGGAGAATCAAATGTCTTACAATCGTTCCCTTTTCTATATACCCATCTTCATTAAATACACAGTTCCCTGTCTGCCGCATCATTTCTTTAATAGCTGCCTTTGCCCGCTCCGGATAATCAGGAGCATTTGAAAAATCTTCAGCCAGAGAAACTTCCATATATTTAAAATCGGGAAGATACACGTTCACGTACCCTTCCAGCAGCTTTAATGTCTCCACCTTTTCATATCCACTTGAATTATATACAATAGGAACAGACAGCCCCTTTCCTTTTGCAATTTCCAGCGCTTCTATAATCTGCGGAACATAATGAGCCCCTGTTACAAGATTAATGTTAGCCGCACCCTGCTTTTCCAGATTAAGAAAAATTTCTCCCAGCTTTTCCACAGAAATTTCTTTTCCGGATTTTCCTATGGCAATCTCTCGGTTCTGACAGAAGATACAGCGAAGACCACATCCGGAAAAAAATACAGCTCCCGAACCTTTTTCTCCGGAAATACAAGGTTCTTCCCACATATGAAGAGCGGCACGGGCAGCATATATTCTGCTGTCCATGCCGCAATATCCCCGCTTTCCGTCCTCACGATTTATACGACATTCTCTCGGGCAAAGAATACAATTCTTAATGCTCTCCACAGTGATGTCCTTCTCCACAGCCATGATCTCCGCATGTATGTCCTTCTTCATGGTGATGATGGTTACACATAGTATCCGGGTTATAATTTAAGTTTCCGGAAAGGAAAGAAGCTACCTGTGCATCTGCATCTCCTGCTGCTCCCGGGAAAAGACGGATTCCTGCTTCTGCAAGTGCATTTCTTGCACCTCCTCCGATTCCTCCGCAAATCAAAGTATCTACACCATGCGCTTTTAAGAAGCCTGCCAGCGCACCATGACCGCTTCCATTTGTATCAACAACTTCTTCTTTTACAACTTTTCCGTCTTCTGCTTCATAAATTTTAAACTGCTCTGTGTGTCCAAAATGCTGAAATACCTGTCCGTTTTCGTAAGTAACTGCAATCTTCATAATTAAATCTCCTTTTTCTTTTTTTATTTTTGTGCCAGTTATTTTCTCTGAGCAGATTTCATAATTTCCGCCCTCAATAAGAAGGCCCGATGCCTCTACCACAAACCTGGCAAGTTTTTTTCGTGCTTCCACATAAAGACTCTGCACAGTGGCTCGCCCCACTCCCATAGAGAGTGCGCATTCCTCCTGTGTCAGCCCCACATAGTCAATCAGGCGGATTGTTTCATATTCCTCCACATTTAAAATAATAGGGTGGCTGCACTCCGGCTGTCCTTTCGGGCAAAAACCGGCATTTTTCGGAAGTGCTTTTACTTTTCTCGGTTTACTTGGTCTTGGCATGTTTCTTCTCCTTTTTTATTGGCATATGCTAATTATTACTATAGTACAGTTATTAACATATGTCAATATAAATTTTCATTTTTCTTTCTCTCTGTCTAACCGTCTTGACAATATCCTATCTGACACTATACAATAGGCTGTACTCAATACGTAATACAGTAAATATAAGGAGATTTTATGAGCAGAAAATATAAAATTACAGCTGCCTGTGCAGCTCTCATTCTTCTCTTCTCTGCTTTTTTCTTTTTTTATCAGAAACAGCAGGAAAAACAAACGGAACCCGTCTCCGTCACAGGATTTAAACTGAACACCATGATCAAAATCACCGTTTATGACAAAATTAATACAGAACTGCTTGAACATGCAATGGCGCTATGTGATACGTATGAATCCCTTTTCAGCCGTACTCTTTCTACCAGTGAAATTTATAAGCTTAATCATGGAACACTTCCAGAAAAAAACGGATTTTTCGAAGTATCTCCGGAAACAGCGGAACTTGTAAGAAAAGGGCTCTATTACGCAGAGCTTTCCGAAGGAGCATTTGACCTTTCTCTTGCCCCTGTATCTTCTCTCTGGGATTTTACTTCAGAAGAAAAAGTCATTCCTGAACCGGATGCCCTAAAAAATGCTCTTCCTCTTGTAGATTATAAAAATATAACGGTAGAGGGAAACACCATTCACTTTGAAAAAGAGGGAATGGGGCTTGACCTGGGAGCCATTGCAAAGGGCTACATAGCAGATAAAATAAAAGAATTTCTTGTATCAAAAGGTGTGAAAAGCGGAATCATCAACCTTGGAGGGAATGTTCTCTGTATCGGCAGTCAGCCAGACGGAACCCCCTTTAAAATCGGCATTCAAAAACCATTTTCAGACCGTGGGGAAACTTCCATCACCATAAATGTTTCCGATAAATCGGTTGTCTCTTCCGGTATTTATGAACGATATTTTAAAAAAGACGGTATTTTATACCATCATATTTTAAATCCCAAAACAGGTATGCCCTATAAAAACGGACTTGTCTCTGTGACAATTCTTTCTGACCAATCCGTTGACGGAGATGCCTTAAGCACATCCTGCTTTGCCCTGGGAGCAGAAAAAGGAATGGCACTTGTGGAAAGTCTTGAAAATACAGAAGCTGTTTTTATTACCGAAAACGGCGAATTTCTATATAGCAGCGGTTTTCCCGTTTCTGATAAGTAGAAACACAAAAAAGGAAGTATGAGCTCCATCCGGAACATACTTCCTTTTTTATTAAAAGAAAAACTCTATTTTAATAAATACTGAGAATCATATAAATGAATCCCATTGCCAGCATTTCTACCGGAAGCCCTCTGTAGGCTTTTCCTGTTCTCGCAAACCGAAGCGTCTTTTTTACGGAAATAAAAAGAACAACAGGTACAAATACTGACCAGATAAATCCTATGGTTTCTCCAAAGCTTGCCATCACAAACGGCTGTGAAAAAATCACTGCCGGAACAACAGCGAAAATACCGTCTGCTCCTGTACTTCTTTTTTTCAGAATGCCATTTGTAAATGCAAGGGAAAGTCCTGCACAGATAAATCCAAATGTCATATCAAGGAACTTCTTTGACTGGAATTCAGCCTCCAGAAGAGTATATCCGAAAATACTTCCTCCTGCACAGAATTCTCTCACTGCTGCCAGCAAAATCCAGAATCCCCAGATAATGGCACATTCCCAGAATAAATCACCATATTCTCCCTCAATCTCCTCTTTCAGAACATGACGGGCAGCCAGAAGTCCAATCACAAAAGTAATCACCCATGTCTTTGTATCCACAGCAATTCCAAGGGCAGAAAATCCGAGAAGGAATGCGCTTGCGCTGACAGAACCCGTTCCAATCAGTACACATGCTTTTAAGCTCCACATCGGAACAATCGGCTTTAAAAGATTTTTCAGGAATTCTCCGAATACCACTGCCAGAATAATCAGAATCCCGGCACCAAAGGCCTCCTTCATCCCGGCGGAAAACAGAATTAGTCCAAGGGCGAAGGCTTCTGCCGGATATTTTAATTTCATACCAAATCCTCCGCTTTCTTTATTTTACTGTCTGCAAAAATTCATATGCCTCGTTAATACCTGTTACTGCAGCAGTAGAAGAAATAGTTGCACCGGACACAGCCTGAACCTCACCGCTTTCCACTTCTTCGCTCTCTGTATTTGTCTCTCCTGCCGGTTCTTCTGTCGTTTCTTCCATCTCCACACCGGCTGCTTCATTGAGACACTTCTCTGCCAGAGATACAAAACCGCCTACAGAAATGCTCACTCCGGATACCGCGTCTGTCTTGCCCTGCTCATCCATTGTAAGGAAAGTAAGATTCTGATTTTCCACAAGCGCTTCTGCAAGTGCTTTCGCCTGCTCTGCCCATGTAGGACCATCTTCTGTCATTGTGTATTCACCACTTTCAGACATGACACTCTTCTTGCTTCCATCCTCTCCGATAGCATCCCAGTTTACTTCCGTAATCTTTCCATCTTTTACCGTCATAGTAACCTGGTCCGCAAATCCGTTGTCATCCGTTTCTCCCTTTGCCTCATATGTGCCGTCCTGTAATACGAGCTCTTTCTCTTCCATTCCTGCTGCTTCTTTCATACACTGTTCTGCAAGAGATGCAAAACCACCTACGGAAATGCTCACTCCGGACACTGCGTCTGTCTTGCCCTGCTCATCCATTGTAAGGAAAGTAAGATTCTGATTTTCCACAAGCGCTTCTGCAAGTGCTTTCGCCTGCTCTGCCCATGTAGGACCATCTTCTGTCATTGTGTATTCACCACTTTCAGACATGACACTCTTCTTGCTTCCATCCTCTCCGATAGCATCCCAGTTTACTTCCGTAATCTTTCCATCTTTTACCGTCATAGTAACCTGGTCCGCAAATCCGTTGTCATCCGTTTCTCCCTTTGCTTCATATGTTCCGTCCTGTAATACTGCGCTTTCTAATTCCTTTGCGCCTTCTGATGCTTTTTTCTCTGCAGGAGCCGCTTCTTCTCCTCCACTCATCCCAGGAAGATATACAGGGGCCTTCATTCCCACAAACTGTCCTGTAAACTCTTCTTCTGCAATTCTGGCTCCAAGACCCTCTGTCTCACTATGTTCTGTAACAGAAACAGATGAGATTGTTTCTCCGTCTGCCTCAAAAGAAACATCCATTAAAATATCGCCGCCATAACCTTTTTCTTTTACAGTAACCACATATCCGTCCTCTGTTGCAGCCGCTTTTTCAATATTCTCAGCGCCGCTTACATCAAACTCTTCTTTTACTTCTCCGCTGTCTTCCCGTGAAGTACTTCCTGTATCAATTGCCAGCGCTCTGGAGCCTGCAATCACCCCAAAAGAAAGGGCAGTGACAACAACCAGCGCAAGAATTCCTCTTACATTTTTATTCTTCATTTTGCTCTCCTTATTATGCTTCTTTTCTTTTTACACCATATACATGTTTCTTATAAATCATGGACAGAAGACCTGCCATGCAGTTTGCTGTTAAAATACCAAAACAAATACCCTCCGGATAATTGCTGAATATTCGAATAGCAGCAGTGATCACTCCTGCTGTTGCTGCATATAAAAGTTTCCCTTTTCTGGAAGCAAAAGCGTAGTCAGTCAACATATAACAACCGCCCATGACAAGTCCGCCTCCGAAAAGGTTCAGTAAAATATCTCCTGTAAACAATCCTTCCGGGCCAAATACAAATGTAAGAAGTACAACTGTAAAAATATAAGTAACAGCTGCCTCTGAATTTACAATTCCCATATAACACAGAAAAACAAATCCTACCAGTAAAAGAAGTGTACTTGTTTCACCCATCGCTCCAGGTGTCTCTCCTAAAAACATCTGCAGGTAACTATATCCTGCCTCTGCACCGCCTTTTACTGTTCCAAGCACAGTCGCACCGGATACTGCATCCGGATTTATTGTATTCGGCACTACATACTGCATTACTGCCTGCGGCCACACAACCATGATAAGGAGTCTTCCCATAAGTGCAGGATTTACAAAGTTATTTCCAATTCCGCCGAACATCTGCTTTACAAACAGAATGGCAAATACATCTGCTGCTGCAAGTGCCCACACAGGAACGGTAACCGGCATATTAAAAACAATCAAAAGCCCGGTTACTACAGCGCTGAAGTCACCTGCTGTCACCTGTTTCTTTGTAATCTTCTGCCAGATATATTCTGTGATTACACAGATTGTAACAGAAAGGCCTGCCAGGTAAAGGGCGCGAAGTCCAAAAAAATACACAGCGCCTAAAAGTGCCGGAATCAGAGATAGTGTCACATACATCATTACCTGTCGTGTAGTACGTTCTGTACGAAGATGTGGTCCATTTATCGCTCTTACATTACTCATGATTTTTTCACCGCCCTTTCACGCATACGCTGTTTTACTATATCTCTCGCCATTCTCGTACGCACAGAAAGCTCTCGTTTTGCCGGGCAGATATAGGAACAGCATCCACAGGCAATACATTCACTGGCATAGAGCTCCTCACATAAATCATAATCCTCTTCTAAATAGGCAAACTCTATCTGATATGGTACAAGTCCTGCCGGGCAGACACTCTCACACCCTGCACATCGAATACACGGAGATTCTTCATATTCGTTATCTGGAAGTACAAGAATGCCCGATGTATTTTTTGTTACATAAAAAAGCTCTTCTTTTCCATTCCAGTCAGATGCCACACAAGGACCGGTCATAGGTCCGCCTGCTATAATCCGATTTTTTTCTACTGTCACACCGCCAGCAAGATTTAAAAGCTCCTTTGCTGAAGTTCCAACAGGAACAAGATAATTTCCCGGATTTTTTACAGATCCTGTCACCGTTACAATCCTTCTTGTCAGTGGAATACCGGCAAATGTCATATCTGCTGCTGCCTTTGCAGTTCCTACATTAGAAACGATTACTCCCACGTCTGCAGGAAGTCCCCCCATCGGTACCTCTCTGTTCAATACAGCCTGTATCAGCTGTCTCTCTCCTCCCTGAGGATACTGCGTCGGAAGGATTTTAAGCTCCACAGGATTTTCTCCCTTTATCTGCTGTTTTCCTTCCTCCAGAATCTTCTGAAGAAGCTTCGCTGCTTCCGGCTTATTATCTTCCATACAGATATATGCTTTATCTGCCCCGGATGCTTTTAACAGAACACGTACACCATTAATTACGGCAAAACTCTGCTCCATCATCAAGCGATAATCACATGTGAGAAACGGCTCACACTCCGCCGCATTAATCAGCAGAGCATCAATTTTTTTATCTGTCTCATATTTTTTATGAGTGGGGAAACCTGCGCCTCCCATTCCCGTCAGACCACCGTCGCGAATCATGGCGATCAGTTCTTCCCTTGTATATTTTTCAAGGCTCTCAAGACCTTTCAGATAAGAATGCTCTTCTTTCCTTTCCGGTCCCTCTCTTTTAATGATACAGGATAAAAGATTTCTTCCCTGGTTCTGCACTTCCCGAATGTCCATAACTCTTCCGCTTACGCTTGCGTGAAGAGGCGCTGCCATAAACGCTTCCGGACATCCTATCTCCTGCCCTTCTCTCACCTGGTCTCCAGGTTTTACAAGGAAGCTGCATTTTCCGCCGAAAGACTGCTCCGACAAGATTGTCACTGTCTCCGGCCAGTAAACACGAACAGGCAGATTCATGGTCATTGCCTTATCATACCCATCTGTGGGATGTACGCCTCCGGGGAAAGCATGTTTTATTTTTTTCAGCATGTCTGTTTTCCTCCATTTTTTCCCACAGCAAAATCACAGAGATTTTGCCATGTCTGTTCGTTAAATTGTTGACATACTTCAATAAGATACCATATATAAGGTATGTTTGACAAGAAGTAATTTTATTATGCCGAACAAAAAAAGAGTACAGATTCTCCCTGTCAGAAAAATCTGTACTCTTTTTGTTATATATACCTTTTGATAGCTTAACAGTTTGTCATATTTTTTCCAGCGCCGGTAAGTCCCTCAAAATCCTTAATAAAGTCTTCTACTGCTGCTGTAATTGCCTGATTTTTCACAAGACCTTCAATTACATCCGGTGCAATCGTAGCTGCTCCGATTCCATATTCGCAAAGCTCCAGAACCTGCTGAGAATTTTTAAAACTTGCAGCTAAAACTTTTGTACTGAGATTATTATTTTCAAAAATATCCTGAATCTCTTTTGTTACCTGAATGCCATTAAATCCCATATTATCAATACGGTTAATATACGGAGCTGCATAGGAAGCGCCGCATTGTGCTGCTAAAAATGCCTGCATAGGTGTATATATGGCCGTTGCAGTAATAAGAATGCCTTCTTTATGAAGCTGTTTCATTGCCTTAAAGCCTTCTCTCACAGCCGGTATCTTTACAAACGTATTCTTTCCCAGTTCCTCGGTAATGCGATGAGCCTCCTGTACCATACCCTCCGCATCTCTTGAAACTGCCTGCACATGAAGTTCTCCTTCCATCCCTATGAATTCCCGGATTTCTTTTAAAACCTCATATGGACTTCTTCCACTCTTCGCCAGAATAGAAGGATTTGTAGTTACTCCTTCTACAGGATAAAACTCATAAATTTCTTTAATCAAATCGATATGTGCATCATCGATAATCAGTTTCATATACCTTTCTCCTCTTTCTTCAATATCTCTTTTATTTCTCCCATAATAGCACTCTATTTCTTTTTTGACAATACGCAAAAATCACTCTATGTCCATTCACTTTTTCTTTATTGCATTATTTATCTATGTGTGTTATGATACCCTCATCGGTTTGAAACGCTCCCGTACACAAAGGCTATTGTGTGCAGGAGCGTTTTTATTTTTTAATAAAATGAGAATAAGGAGATAGTACAATAATACTGATAATCGGGGAAAGTCCGGTAGCAAAGATGGAACCGAAAATTCCCATACTAAGTGGAAAAATAAAAATATAATCCAAAATTACATTAGATATACTACCTGTTATCATAGCCGCCATAGAAAGAGCCGGATTTCCATCATTTCGTACAAAACATTGAAGAAGATTATTTGTAAAAAATGCAGGGGCAAAAAGAAGCATTACTTTTGAATAGGTATTCGTCAAGGCAAACATGGTATCGTCAGCACCCAGAATACGAACAAGAGATTCCGATAAAAAAACTCCAACAAAAAAGAACAAAACAGAGGCAATGAAAGTCAGGTATGCGGCATTTGTAAAAATCTGGTTATTTTTCATAAATCCTTTTTTTGCAAGATTTGTCTGTTTTTTCTTTCTATTTGGCATGAACTCCCGGTTAACCTGCTTTATAATACAGCCATAAGATAAAGAAAGGAGGAACAGACAATGAAAAGATTTAAAGCTTATATCGAATATGTAATGAATTTTTATGCCAACTATTACAGATTTTACCGGTAAGTGCAAAATATGGCTTCCGGATATAACCCGGAATCTATATTTGCAGTTCATGTAGACCTTGTAATCAATAATTTCAGTATACGCTAGAATCCGTTTCCTGTACATGAACAGGATGCGTTAATATATAAACAAAATTTTACAGTTGGCAGACTTAGCCAAAAAGAACCGATATCAGTCTTGCAAAGACCTTGTATCGGTTCTTTTTGTATTTTCTCATTATCTAATTATGGGAGAATTTTTCTGTATCACCGAAAAAACTTTTATCCCCGCACTTCAAGCCATTGGTCTATGTTCCCAAAATGTACCGCCTGCAGGTTATCTACATCAACCAGTTGTGGGAAGCTGTTTCTGATGATCAGGACACCGTTTTCCTTATCCTGTTTTTCTCCACCGCCAGCGATGCCTCCCATGGTCCTATCAAGTGTTAAAACCGTTCCATCTTTATAACGCACCTGGTCAATACTAGTTCTGGCATAAAGATCCATGCCATAGTCCGTACCTGCGTACTCAAATTTGTTTTTTTCATCTTCATACACCTTCATCGCTTCATCATAATCAAGATATAATGACCATAAAAGGGGCGTTACTTCCATTTTTTTCACAGTGATTTCATAACCTCCAAAATCACATTTCCGGTTCACTTCCAGAGTTGTCGGAGGCTTTACTGCACCCAAGGTCCATTTAAAGTCCCATGTTCCATCTGTAATGACTGTCTTATCATAATCTTCTTCCTCCGTAAGATTCTTTAATGTGATTTCTACTGTTTTATTACTCAGATCGTAATCACTGTCATAAGATATATAGGCGTTAAAATGTTTAAGATGTGCAGAATTTTGATCTGTTTTCAGTAATTCATCCTGTCCTACCCCAGTGTTGAAGCTTCCAAATCTCTTATCATCCACTGCATATACTTCTTTTCCATCGATCTTAAAATGTGTCATCTCCTCAAAAGAAGTATGATCAGTCATAGAAATACTGTCCTCTGTTTTCACTTCAAAAAAAACATACAGGAATCCCTGATCCTGAATAGAATCTGTCAGGGTAACCGTCACACCATTTTGTGTTACAGACTGGTCTATATTCTGAATATAAATTGATTCCTGCAGTGTCTCCTGCTGTTCCTCCGATGGATCCAGTCTTTTCACCAGGTAATCATTCCATTTAAAGAACTCTTTTGCAGCCACAGTAACAGCCATACCAGTACAGATTACTGCTGCTGCAATCAATAATCGTCCACTGATTTTTTTTCTTTTGTATTTTTTATCAACTGAATCCTCCTGTTCAATCTGTTTTAGTGTATCTTCAAATTTATTATGAAAATCCTGTGGTACTTCCGGTGCGATATTATTCCATTTCTTCTCTAACATGTCATTTTCCCCTTTCCTGTTATTCTCTTTAATTGCTTGCTGTTTTTCCCAGTTGCCGGTCTTTTCTCTTCTTCGGATAACTGCACCTTCAAAAACTCTCTTGCACGTGAAAGTCTGCTTTTGATCGTTCCTTCCGGAATATCCAGAGCCTCACTGATCTCTTTCAATGAAAATCCTTCTAAATAATACAATGTTACCAAAACCCTCAGATCCTCCGGAAGTTCCATAATCGCCATATACAGATGACTGTATCTGTCCTCCTCAGTCATTTTCATATTGTCCATATATTCTTCATATGGAATAACATTTTTTCTTTTCCGAAGAATCCCTTTGCATTCATTGATCAATATCCTTGTGATCCATGTTCGGAAATATTTTTCTTTCTTTAAAGTGGGAAGTTTTTCATATGCCTTAAGAATTGTTTCCTGCACAGCATCCCCACAATCAGAGTCATTCTTCAGAATGGACTTTGATATATGATACAGCATGGCTTCTGCATCCCGAACCTCCTTAATAAATACATCTTTTGTCATAACTTTGTCTTCTCCTTTTGTCCAGCTGGATTACTACTCATGTTTACTTTTACACTAATTAGATGCATCGGAAAGGAAATCGGTTCTCATAAAAGTATTTTTTTCCGTTGCCTCTTCCATTGCCAACGAAATATCCACTTTTTTTAATCTCTGTTCTGTTTGTGTTTTTTATGTAATTCCGTAATATATTCCTCAAGCTTCTCTTTGTCTTGCTCTTCACAGGCAACAAAAACAAAACACTGATTAGATTGATCCGATATGCTTTTACTGTTTTCTCACCCAGTTTCTCTGTATATGTGCAATAATTCCAGAAACGGTGCTAATTTATCCGATAGTTTCATTTTTACTCTCTTACGTTTTTTACATTCTCCGTATTATACTACCATTTCACCAGAATATTTTCAGAAATTTTACAAACAAAAAGATGGACATAAGCAAGATCATACATGACAGAAGCACTCCTTGCATTGCCAATCAGATCCGGATTCGGATATTCATCAACGATGGATACCAGGTTGTGTTTTGTATATCAGCTGTCACAAGGGATGATGACATGATCTTTGCTGTGAAATTCAGGCATAACCTGCCGGATCATGGAGGCTGCCAGTTCCAGTTTAGACTCTTTTTTTTGCCACATACGATAACCAAGAGGAACGGAAAGATGAGATACTTTATCCCCATTCCAGACAGGTACGCAGAGCATGACTCTCACAAAGCAGTGTCCATTCAGATAGTTGGAACCGTTGTGTGCGGCCCAGTATAGATAATATCAGCAGAAATAAGGTATCTGCTGTCGGAACAGAAAAAGTTTCAAAATAGATCAAAAAATATTGCTGAAATCTACCTATCAGTGTTTTTTCGCTGTATAATGTTTTTGCCGTACAGGGTCACTTTCCTTTGTAATGTTTTATGCCAAATTCATTATACATCAGGAAATCCTGTACGATATTTTTTTATAAAAAAGTTGTAAAGTGGTGTATTAAAAATAAAAGTACAGCCTTTCGATTCATTCAATTAGCTGTACTCTCATTTCTTATCTAGTTTTATGGTAGTATTCTTCAGAATATTGCTCAGAAAAATCTTCAATATTCAGATGATGTAACGTTAAGAATTCATGTAAAGTATCATCAGATATCTCATCCAGGGAAAACTGTTTTAATTCTCTAATAAACCCTTTTATCTGATCTTTAAGGATTTTAAGTTTATTGGGACGAATTATCTTAACTTTATGTGTAAAATCTCCCTCATAAGAAAGTGTCTTTGTTGAAATAATCATAAATCTGTCTACATTTGCATTTGGGCCATATTAATCTTCAAACCATGCGCAATGGTTATTCATTTGTCCCGCCTCATGTTTCGTGATTTCCTGACGGGTTCCGGACACCTCACTTTTGCATTCAAATAATAAATAATGATCATTCGAACCACACCAAAGATTATCAGGTCCCTTCCGAATTTCTTTATCTGGACGCTGGCTGACATAGCCAAGTAAAGCGCCAACATCTTTTAATGCAGCTTCAAATTTAACAGCTTCAATACCAAAAGACAAATTATCTAATGTCGCATTAACTTTGTATAATCAATTCCTGTACTCGGTTTTAAAAGCTGTGTATTTTTCTTAAATGCACTTTTTTGAATTTTAATCGATTCTGCAATACTTGTCGGATATGTATATCTTGCTAATTGCTGTAAATACCAACCCTTTTCTGTGTCATCAACATTAAGCCCATCAATCAATCGCTGCATGGAAGAAATAGCATTCTCATACTCACCTTCACAAAAAATTGTTCTGCCTGCCGTTCTTTTAAAAGCCTGTCATATATCTGTGATTCTGCATTATCTTCTGCAATCGTATCCATTTCAGAAGCATAATATTCTTTCCAGCCTTCATCACGCACTAACATCTGCTTTATCAAAGAAAGTACAACTTTTATAGGGCTTTCAGTTTTATCTTCTTTCGCCATGTCAGCAATTTCGATGCCAATGTCAATTTGTTTTCTCGTTTGTGGTGAAAAGAATTTATTAGTTGCAATACTCCGCATAAACCGAACCAATTCTGAGCCAATTATTAAAATGGCATAATAATCTTTTTCACCACGGACACCTCTGCCAATACCCTGTTCAATTTTTTGAGCTATCCGTTTATTGATCAGTTCACTATTTGGACACGCCTGTTCTTCATATCGATCTGCCAAGCTATCAAAATATGGAAGGCTATCCATAATCAGTATTCGACAACTTTCATCAGGCAAGTCAATGCCATTATATCTGTTATTAATTACAACGATTTTTGAAAAAATTCCCTTTTTTAACTTGTCAAGTTCCTCAACAATATTTCCCGTAGTAGCCGTAATTGCTCCTAAATTTTGATATTGTCTACAATTTTTTGTACTAGGCACCAATGCCACTATGACAAATTTTGGAGGAGAGCTCTTGCAAAAATTAGTGACAATTAAATCATGATCACAAGATTCTTCAACAAGCGATGGTAGTATCAACATTTTTTCGCCAGACCATTTTTGTTTTTCGTTCCGCAACGGATTCTTCACAGCCTCTGGACTAAACTCTAAGCCCTTTACAAAAAAGAATCATCCTGAGTTGTTGCAGACATTAAAATTCTATGCGTAGCATATGAAAAAGAGCCAAAAGTACGAATACTAACATTATATGGAGAAATCTCAATTTTACTTCCGGATATGTAACAGCAATAATTTTCTATCTGATCACACATAAGAGGCCACGTATAATATATTTGGCGTTTTTCCTGGGTAGCAGACAAAATCCTTAGCATTTCTGTTTTCTTATTATTCCAGCTCCAGTACGGAACTGCCATAAAAGTGTTATAATCCCCGGTCTGAATATCAAGCCAGCTTCCTTCCCCTTGTTCAATCATATCATCATTGAAAAGTGTCAGGATTTTCGAATAAATTTCAGGATTTTCACTTTTGCTTATTGAAATGGTAAAAGCACTTTTGATAGTGTCTATACAAGCGTGTGAATCATCCATAAGAACGGATCCTGTTTTTATATAGTTGTTGTCTGTTCCAAATACAGATCTTCCATTAAATATTTTCTGTACATGGGTAATAAGTATTTGGGAACCTGCAAGAAAATCATTTGGAATCTCGGCACTTTCACCAAATGTACAAAAGGGAATACCAAATTTATCCGCTTCTGAACATACCTGCCTGACAAGATATTTATTAGGACATATATAAAGACATGGTTCTTCCTTTGAATTGAGTAAAGATTGAAGAAGCAGCAATCCTACTAATGTTTTCCCTTCACCAGTATGCAATTTAATAATTAAATCCCTATCTGTACGTCGTTTTGTATACCACTCAGATAGAACAATTTCCTGTGCTGGGCGAAGAGGACCAGCAACACTTTTTCGGTCTAAAGTTCCATATAGCTCAATGGGATTAGTTTTCGGTGTTATTGTTCTGCTTGCCAATTTTTTCTTAAAATCAATTGCCATTAAACTCCCTTATTTCCTAAAAGGCAAAAATCACTTTCATTTTATACGGAAATTTTCTTTACAAAGAGTGAGCAATATTGTTTCCAATGGAATTCCCCCTCTTGTAACAGAAGTCTCTTCCGGCGTTGTTATGTTTTTATTTAATTTTATCATACTGCGTTTAAATGGAAATACAGGAGTTGCAGCCTTCGGTATTGTCTCTGTAATATCTCTCGTAGTAATGTTATTCTTTATTCTATTCTGTTTTTCGGCGCTGATCCT
>Glacier_p1__coassemble_356_pt1 | contig 32722 bp, 22 predicted proteins | sample Glacier_p1__metabat2_low_PE_021 | metagenome-assembled genome bin Glacier_p1
CTTATAATCATGAAAAATAAATAATGAGATAAAATAGATACTGGAATATTAAAAAATATCATAAGAAAGGCTCCCCTTATGGAGAGCCTGACTTATAAACTATTTTGGATGTTAGATATTGTTTCGCATATCACTCGTTGTTGCTGTCGGAATAAGGAAATCACCATCTTTTACATGGAATGCATCTACTACAGCCTTGTACTTGCTTACGTCAACGAAAGAACCATTTGCTAACTTCCACATCAATGCATTCGGGTCATCTGCATCATCTGGTAGATTTAACTCCGATGTCTTCAGATTTAAGTAGTAGTAGAATGCTGCATTGTAACTGTTCTGGAAGAAGTTACTTCTATCCGCTTTTGTACGTTTCGGTCCGGCTGTAAGGTCAACCTTATCCGTAACCACTACATCCCCAAGATTAATCTTAGACTTCAGCTTACGCACTATGATTACGGAACTTTCTTCATCGTACCACTTATTACCGTCATGGAAACCTTTCTCAACTGTGGAATGGTTATTTGCATCGAATCTGCTTTCAAGTGCCATCTTGACGGACTTAACGATACCCGAATCCTCTACTACCTTTCTTGCTTCGGATTCTGAGATGTTATACTCCCTTGCAACATCCTGAATCAATGGTCTCAGACCTTCCAGTGTGTACTTACCAGTTCCATTCTCAAGATATGCACCCTCTTTGAACTTCAGATGGAATACATCGTTTGCAACGGTCTCTGGGGTTTTAATCTTAGTACCCGCTATCTTGAGGTCATTGTAGGTCTTCACGGGTGAGCTGGAGAACCGTCCACTGTAGCCTGTTGTTGTCTGCATCTTCATAGACAACTCAAGACCGTTAATGATACTTGTCACGGTCTGGAGATGAGCCTGTCTAATCTTTGTAGTAGACCATATATCGTTTCTGCTATCGAAACCTGCAGAACCACCCTTGATTGTTACACCATTGTGTGTATCCTCTATATCAAGCGTATAACTTATAACTTCAATATTGAACTCGTTTCTAATCTTAAGGTTATAATTACCGCCTGCGTAGATGATAGGTAACAATCTTCCATCATCTGTCCTATGAGAACTCTGTAAGGATTTCGCATCACCTGTCTGGGCAACCGTATCAGATGTAAGTTTTGCGGTGAGGAACTTCCTATCGTTACTTCCATTGTAGAACGAACCATCGCTACCCTTGAGGTTTACAAGTCTTAAGGATGTAGCTGCAAAATTACGTTCTATCTCACCCATAGAGTAAGAGTTCGGTACGATTTCAGTAGTAGCACTACCACTGTCATCATTAGCGTAATAAAGTCTCATCTCTACCTCTGGGTAAATATGAAGTGCCTCATTAGCCTCTTCCTCGAACAGAACGTTCCACTCGAACTTGTCTGTACCTTTCTGTGCTCTGTGAATCTTATTCTCTACCCCGATTGTTCCGAATGGCTTGGTTATTGGCGCATACTTAGTCATGTAATGATATACCGTGTACTTGGCTTCTCTATTAACTACAGAACCATTAATCAAGAAACCTTGTTTCAATGTTTCATCCTTCCATCCATGACCATTGTATCTTGTACAAGAGGACTCTGTATCACCACGGCTACCTGTTAAGTCTACAATAGTACTTGTAAAGGTAGCTTTACAATAACCACAATAGTCTGACCTTGTATAAGTTCTGGATTTCTTTACAGCACCGCCCTCATTTGTCTTCGCCCTGTTCGGAACTATCTCAAATGTTACGGTGTCGTATTTCTTCTCAACTGCCTGCTTCGTATTGTTCTCAGCAATCTGTCCTTTTTTACCCTTGTGGGTATCGATGTAACTCTGTCCTGATGGTTTGTTACCCAGATTCAAACCTACAGTACGTCTGAAGAATGAAGCATATTTACTGTTACCCTCAGAAGAAAGTGAACCTACAAAGTTACAGCCAACAACCATATCCTGCCATACTCGTCTGGAAAGACTGTATAAGTAAGATGGAACTGTTGAAGTACCCGATGAGAACGTCATACTACGCTCGTATCTACGCTGTCTGAATAGACCCGTATTTTCATAGTTGTAATAGAAGAATGCTGTATTCTTACCATCTGGAATGTTCTGCGCGATACCGTCACCCTCGAACTTATCCCAAATCTGATAAGGCGGTACTACATTGTAGTCGTATCTGTCTGTCATATCCCCATGAGAGGATACATAACGATATGTATTGTAGTAATAATTATTGTATCTTGTTTCTTTATGAGAACCTGTCTGCTCCCATTTATTCTGTCCTGGGGTTACAACATTTCCATTCTTGTCATATACAGGTGGATACCATACATAACCATAATCTGGAACTGTCACCTGATAAGGTATAGAACAGTGTAAGTGAGAAGTACTTCGTACCCCACCGTTCTCATACCAGTGATGCCATCTTACATCAATAACTACTGTAGGAATCGGATGAATCTCATCTGCTGTAGAGTAAGTATTGGTGTAATGATGGTTCTTGTTTTCGCCATATATGTGCTTAAAGCCTAACATATCTGGAAGTAATACGTTGAATTCATGAGGTTTCAGACCATCCATAGATATCTCTGGCTTAGTCCAACCATCCCAAGAAAGAACAATATTACTATAACCATCAAGTTTACCCTTATTATCCGCAGTTGCTCCTGTTGCAATAGTGAATGTATCCTTATTGTTCTTCTTCTTTACAGTAACACTCTGAATTCCTACTACATCCCTGAAGAAAGCCTTTATCTTATTGGTTGTATCTGAGCCGCCAGAACCCAGACCACCATTACTATTTGCATAATCTGCAAAGGCTGAACCAATGGACTGGGCTACAGTCTCTCTACTGGACTTCTTGTAGTCAAAAGAAGCATTTGATGGTGCTTGGTTAGAACTCCATGTAATCAGGAAATGATGGTTGTTGGAAGTAGAGGAGACTTCTGACATGATAGCACCGCTACCCTTCTTAGGGTCTACTTTGAACTTACCGAAAGAAGCTACACTGTATTTCTTGTATTCTCCTGCACTGGTATCGGCTAAGCTATAAACCAAGTCTCTGCCTTCTTCGTCTCTGGCATCTGTCTGAAGTCGGGCAAAGGATAAATAAGAGGTAACTGTCTTTTTCTTCTGGAATACGGTAACTGTAACGGTCTCAGCAGAGTTTTTCTCTGGGACGATACTCATGTTACTCTTTGTCTTAAATGCATCTATCTTGGAAGATGCTGCTGATACACCCCATAAGTTGTATATGAGGTCACGTTTGTATTCAAATGCTTTTGCATTACTACTACTCATAGTAGCACTAGCCTCAGCACTCGGAATCATACGCTTACCAATAGGGTTAATGGAACTTGTTGTTGTACCATGAGTTGGGCTGGAACCTACACTAACATCAGCTTTTAAACTAGTGTGGTCAGCACCATACTTCGCATTTCTTTGTTTTATAATCTCATAAGAGAATATACCTGAGAAGCCTCTGCTATTAAGTGTAGAATTGTTTGTGCTGTCAGAAGAAGAAACCGCATATTTAAGGTCATTTTTAAACTCAGAACCAAATACATCTGTACTTGAGGTATTTGATGTAGTTAAGTTCTTCTTGGTAACAGTCTTATAGAAGTTCTTCTTTAAGGTACGGAAGTAGTTACTCATGTACCCTCTACCTTTACCACCACCTACTGTGAGGATGTTGTAAGGGTACATCTGTTCTCCTCTCTTAATACCCTTATGCTTTATCTCTGCTGTACTTATTGTAACAATATCATACTCATTGGTACGTAAAGCTAAATCCCACTCACAGTCCTGCATTCCTGCTAAGCCTGCATATATGAATACACCATAATTCCTAGGCGGTACACCTGCATTGTCCCCAAAGAACCAGTCAGCGGAATAACTACGTAACTTATCCGTTACACCCTGCCATGTGATACCACCAATATCAGCTATAGTCTTATTGTAATAGTTTTTACCATCTGCTCTCTCTTTACTTAGCAGAGCGTATGTACCATACTCATTGTAGTACTTAGCACCCATTCCAGAATATACTAATCTGGAGAATGTACTAGTACTCAAATCCATGTTTTTGTTTGTTACCGTATTCTTTACCGTCTTCGTATGTAATTTACTGAGTGTATCAAACGCTTTCATAGCATCGGTATCTTTACTTCCGCCACCTGCTGCTACAAGATACTGTCTTGTGTTTAAGGTATTGTAAGCTGGGGAATTCCTCTTGAGAGTATTATTATCAGTATCTACATCTGAAGCAATGGTAGAGCCTCCATAGGTTACAACAATAGACTTCTCATCTATAGGCGCTTTGGAGCTACCCGAACCACTTACTACACCCATTACATCTGATTTGTCAAGGACAACGATGTTATGGCTTACACCCATCTGATTAGTTGTGCCACCAGAAGTGTAAGGTGTATAATGAATAAAGCCCTGACGGAAAGCATCTACTTTTACATGTCTAGGGTCGTATCTACCATTCTGCCTTACCAAAGACTTGAAAATCTCGCACTTTGTAGTTGTTCTGTACTTCTCAGAATATGTGTTTATATAAGAGCCATTATACTTATCAAGCTTAAAGTTATCCCAAAGACCGAACTGAATCATGTAAGATGGTGTTACCTGAGAACCGAAATCTTTCATCTGGTGATACCAATAACTGGCTGCACTGTAAGGCTCTGAATTGATATTGGAAACGCCAAGTCCCTGACCTCTTCGGGTTGACTCTAATACGTCCATCCAACTGTATACAACACACTGTGAGCCACCTTTTGCATAATCATGTGGCAGGATAAGAGGTTCTATTATTATATCTAACTCAGCATTAGGTGTACTCATTATCTCGTCATAATTAGCACCAGTCTTAGGACCATACTGGGTTACAAAATAGTCCTTGCCCTTCCTTTTCATCCAGTCTTTTATCTGCTGTACCCTTTTTTCGTACTTTGCAGTACTGTCTGGGAACTTAAACATCTTATCCCCCCAAACAGTCAAAGCTCCTGAACCAGAAACGTAGTTAGTACCCCCTGAGAAAGAGTTATTGATTCTGAGGTTATCACTATCTCCAAATACTTCCCTAAAGGACATTGTTCTGCCTGCAGTAGGAGCTACACACTGTTTACGTAGGTCTACACCCCTATGGGTCTGATACTTGGAACCTGATTCATAAGGATGTAAGGCTATATTATCATCGGTAGTAATATCATAAACTGCCATATTTGCATATAACTTAATCTTCTTATAATACTCATAATTCTGTTTTAAATTATCACTGTACTCAGTGGCTGGTCTGCTTCCAGTCATAGATAACCAGTCATCATTCTTGTAGTATGTACCCCCATGCTTGAATCTCAATTCCTTATTCTTATCAGATTGCTCATAATCAGTATAATTCATATACTCCTCTGAGGGAACTAAGAAAATACGGTAACCGCCATCATTTCCTGAGTACCATGTCTCTGAACCACCTGCTGCTCCTCCAGAACTTCCGCCTGAGATACCCTGACCTCCACCACCAGAACCTGCAAGTACTGTGTCGGATGTGAGGGAAACTGCTCCCAATGTGGTAGCTACTACGGATAAGAATATCAACATACTTGCTACTATTTTATTTTTCATTATCCTCAGCCTCCTCATCTTCAATATCAGAAGTATATCTCTTCTTTTTCATCAGCACTAAGCCAGAAGCCATTCCTGCTATACCCAGACCTATTACAGAGGACAGTCCGATTGTACCTGTCTGAGGGAGTTTATCCTCTAACTGATTGCCCCAGAAGTCCTCAATACTGGAATAGGACTTAGTAGGAGAGTTTGATGAACTGGATGTACTTGTTGGTTTGAATGTATCCTTGAAACAATTTACTGTTACAGTAGTCCTTCCATAAGTACCGTCACTTAATGTTCCAAAGAACTCATAAGTACCGTTGCTATCTACTGGAACTGTGACTGATGTACCATCTACAGGCATCTCTATGTTATCACCAGATAGGGTACAAGAAGTATTTGCAGTTACTACTAAGTTGATAATCTTACCTACTTCAACAGAGTTGGCTTCTGGTACCCCTGACACTGTAAGTACTGGTGCCTCTGCTACTACAGTATTGCCATTTACACTGTCATCTGTTGGATAAGCTGATTCGTCTATACCCGTAACTGTGAGTTCGTAAAACTCAAAGCCACCATCTTCCAAGTTTGCATATATAATGTAATCCCCATTAGAAGAAAAAGTCTTATCAAAAGTATAGTTCGTATAGCCTTTACAATCATCTAAGTAATACCCATAATCTTCATCATTCTTTCTTAAAATACTACAATCACTGAGTTTACTTCCCTGTGTTGTAAAGTTAATAGAGTAGGTCTTACTCCAAGCATTTTGTGATTTTAAAGCTACATTTATACTGAGGTCAGTCTGAAAAACATCTGTGTCCTCATCGTTTTTTATTACCCCATCTGTGAAGTCGGCATCGAATGTACTTAAGTACACCTCAGAACCTTTCTGTAAATCATCAAACCAGAAATAGTAATAGAACTGTATGGTATGCTTGCCTGGGATGTCCCTGTTCCAACCATGATTTAAATCAAAGGAATAGTACCCGTATTCATCTGCTCCCCGTACACCATCCTTTGAGGTATCCTCTACAGATGTAGGTATGATTGTCCAAGTATCCATTGAATCTGTATAGGTAACTTTAGTACCCTCTTGCTTTAATATTCCATCTTCAACTACACTTCCTGTAAAATAAGTACCCCACTGACCATCAATCTTATAGGCACAGACTATATGACCGCCTTCTGTTACAGAGGGCTTTAATCTTACTAAACCATAGTTGCCATCTTCGCCTGTGTTATCGTACTGTAAATCCCAAGTTACCTGTGGTACACCATCTTCACTAGGTGTTGTCGTTACACCTGGTATTGGTGTGGGTGTTACAATCTGCTGAGGATTATCTGGTGTAATAGTACCCTCACCATCTGGGACTATACCTGTCCCTGTGTTACCTGTAGTATCATCAGGTACTAACCCTGTATTGTTATCTGGGGGTACTGTTGTACCATCATCTGGAGTAATCGTACTGCCGTCATCCGCATCTAAACTTATACCCGAATCCGCCTCTGCATCGGGGGATAAGTCTACTGCCATGACTGGCACTGAGCTTACCCCAACACTCAGTACCGTAGCAACTAAAAGTAATGACCTTACTATCCTTGCCTTCATGCCATTTACTCCCCTTTCTCTGATTTTTAATATTACGGTTCCTATCACCTTACTTTAATCGGATGTCGCATTAAAGGGAATTGTCTTAGAGGACAAAAAAGGTACACCCACCATGACTGGTTGTGTACTCATAAAGAAAGAGGTAAGGAATTTGTCCTTACCTCCCTGTTTTGATGTGATGTTACCATGCAGTGTATTTTGTATTTCTCATGAATACATTGAATGAAGAATTTTTATCTCCGTTAAATGGAGTCATTCCCATGTCACCCCAATACCAACTGCTGATTTTAGAATCTAACTTACCTAATGCATTAATACGAGCATCATTAGTTACACCATACTTAGAGAAACATTTGTAAGTATCTACTGTAGTATCAAAATTAAAAACACCCCAACGCTTCTCTATCTTTTTTACCTTTGCGGGTGTCATACCCTTTAACACCTTAACGTAATCCTTGTACCCCTTATACATCTTGGTATTGTAAGAAGCTACATACTTAGCAAACTCTGGGTTGTACTTTTTGTACTTCTCAATGTATTTTTTTACCCTGTTATAAGAACTGGACGCTTTCTTACTTACCGCACTATGTTTAGTGTAGTGAGCAGCATCAGCTACATATTGAGCTTCATCCCAAACTTTAATGTAGTAGAGATACATAAGGTTTGTACAGAATGACTTCCACCATGTATCCTTTGCTTTCTTTAACTCCTTAATGGTTCTTGATGAACACGCTGACTTTAAGTTTCGTGTTGCAAGAAGTACTTCACACATCTTATAGGCTCTATAAGAATGTGTATAATTTCTACGCTCGTAAGTACCGCCCATAGCTCCTGGGGCTTTCTTCCAAGGGGAGAATGCAAGCTCATCCGCTGCTTCGATTAAGTATTCTGCTCTTGTACGTACTTCACTGTTTGAATGCGACTTCTTCGGCTTTAATGTTGCCGCTCCCACCGGAACGGACGCTGTTACTACCGTTGCAACTGTGAGCGCTACTGCCAAGGCTCGTTTTAAAACTTTCTTTAACATAATGTTGTCCTCCTTTTATATCTTAGTGTTGAACCTTGTACCCTGTAGTCTTTGGTACTTGGTTCTTTGAGGTTATGTAATTATAATACCCCACTTGCCTGTCTGAGAATGAAGTACCCACACCGAAAGGTGGGGACTGAGTGCTCAGACAGGCAAGTATGGGGAAATATATCACACAAGAACGATTTGTTCCTTTTCTTACAGGTTACCACATCTACTCCTAAACCGCAACTACATATGTATATTTGTATTAGAAAATGTAACACTAAAAAGTATTGCCTATGAATGTTCTGCTCATATATGCTGATGGCTATATCTACCCAAAGCAATTACTGTGTTTTTTTACCTGCTACATCTCTTGTAAGTACACACTGAAAATAGGATATTAGACCACACTGGTCAGTACCCTTAATGTCTGTATAATCTTAGAATACCCTACTCATCTATACCCATAACCGGATATACTTGAACTTCTATCTGTGTTTCATACCTGATGTCTATCCTGTAAGTATAAGCAGAAGATAGGGAGTCAGACCAGGCTGGTCAGTACCCTTAATGTCTGTATAATCTTAGAATACCCTACTCATCTATCCCCATAACTGGATATACTCGAATTTCTATCTGTGTTTCATACCTGATGTTTATCCTGTAAGTATAAGCAGGAGATAAGGAGTCAGACCAATCTGGTCAGTACCCTAAATGTCTGCATAATCTCAGAATACCCTATTCATCTATACCATAACCGGATATACTTGAACTTCTATATGTGTTTCATACCTGATGTCTATCCTGTAAGTATAAGCAGGAGATAGGGAGTCAGACCAATCTGGTCAGTACCCTTAATATCTACATAATCTTAGAATACCCTACTCATATACCACTCTACCTGTATCTACTTGGAGCATATACCTGTATTCCATACTTGATGTCTATCCTGTAAGTATAAACAAAAGATAGGGAGTTAGACCAGTCTGGTCAGTACCCTTAATGTCTGCATAATCTTAGAATACCCTATTCATCTATACCCATAACTGGATATACTCGAATTTCTATCTGTGTTTCATACCTGATGTCTATCCTGTAAGTATAAGCAGGAGATAGGATATTAGACCACGCTGGTCAGTACCCTTAATGTCTGCATAATCTTAGAATACCCTATTCATCTATACCCATAACTGGATATACTCGAATTTCTATCTGTGTTTCATACCTGATGTCTATCCTGTAAGTATAAGCAGAAGATAGGGAGTCAGACCAGTCTGGTCAGTACCCTTAATGTCTGCATAATCTTGGAATACCCTACTCATGTATCCTAGAATATGGCAGTACTCTCTAGTAACCTGTGTCTATCAAAGACTCTGTGCCCTACCTGTTACCCTATATCTGGAAAGTCTCTACAACTCTGGATATAATCGAAATGCAGAACCATCTACCCTTACTAAGACTGCTTTCTTACCCTTTGCTTTCTGTCTCTCTTTGTAACCATAGCTACTTACCTCTCTCTATGGAACTATCAACTACTCTACATACTTTAAGTATAGGCAGAACCAGTACAACTCATCTGGACAAATACACTGACCACTATCTCTGCACTGCCTTAACAACACGGATAATTCTTGATATGATATATGGCTGAAATCACCACTCGAAAATAGAACTGACTGATATTAGAATGGATGCTTGACTGAAACTGACTTTTAGAACTGTCTCTCTATCTGTAACCTTTGGATCTTGCTAATGCTTTGGATACATTCTTATCCTCTTACTTACCTATTATTCTATAACTGACTATACATGTGGGAATCCTATTCTATGTCGGAATCAATTATTTATACCTGACACATGACTACTGTTGTATTTACTGTCTTTATTATAACTGTTATAGGAATAAGGTATGTACCGATAATGATTGTCTGCTAATCCTGTACACCTTATATAGAATCTGAATCAGGTGACTTTCTAAGTGTAATTCATAGAATACACTAAGGATAAAGTAAGCATCTCAGGTAGCGCAAAGATAATATCCAATACCCCATTTATAGAGGAACAAAATCTCTATACTGGTACACAACAAAATATCTTAGAACAGAACCATTCAATATTTTACAAATGGTAACTATGCCTGTTTCTTCAGGGTGGTAGGCAGGTTGGAACCTGTTCCTTACTCCAAAAAGCAGAAAAAAACATTCACCTGCCAGACAACACTGTACAACTTCCATCCTGTAAAAATATCTCTCATTTTTTACCAAAAGCAGGAGAACAGTAATGTGTTCTTACTTATATAGATACAGATGGTGGGATAGTTACAGCAATTCTTACAGATGAATGCTTTTATTTACTGGAAATGGAATCTATCCCTGCTAAACAGGAGTGGTAACAGGGGTATGGCATCACTAAAAAAGGGCGGTTAACTTCTTGGTTTTTTGAGAAAAATATAGGAGTCATCAAAACGCAGGTGACGTTTCAATGAGATGTAAACATCGGCAGATACCCGTCTAAAGTCACGCTCACCTGTTTCCAGTTTACAAATTTTACCCTTACAGAAACCACATAGTATCTCTAATTCAGACTGGGAATACCCCACTCGTTTACGGTAAAACTGCAGGTTATGCCCAACCGCAGAACTGGTTTCTAGATAGGCTCTCGCATTTTCCAAAATTTCTACTGGGAATCCCAACTGCTGATACCCCATAGAACAGACACTAAAATACGACTCCGATGGATAAGCATAAGGTTGCTCTTTCATAATATACATCATTCCCTTGATTTTCACATCTGTGTTTAACTCCACCACTGCTTGTTCCTTAATATAGAAATTCGGGTATCCTTCATATCTGTCCAGAGAACGCTCATCGCTGGAGCTAATACGATATACTGCAACAGGGACAGAACCATCTGCCTGTCTTTTCACGGTAAGGAATGCATTCCCATTACTACCGCAGAATGCCAAGACATAATGTTTTAATACCCCACTCGCTACAAATACTGCATCAGGACATCGATGCTGAAACTGTTCAGAATACAGGTTACTTCCATAGGCTATATAATAACTCATAAGTGCCTCCTTTCCTAAGAGTGGGGAGAGCAAGCTCCCCCACTGACTGTGTTTATTTTGGTGCTCCATTTCTCCATGCGCTGTCACCGTCAAGCAGTGCAAGCATATGTTTCCGGCAGGTTTTGTACTCATCGCCAATCAAGTCCATGCGGAGCATCCAGCATCGGAATGCATACTTGGGATTATCGGTGGTTCTCTTGATTGGACTGGCATATTTTACGGTCTGAGCCTGAGCCGTAATGGCGAGTACCATCTGGATATACGCCTTAACCTTCCCTGCATGTAATGTGGAATTAAATAAACGATACTCAATCGTGCCACGGTAGAACTGACTGTGCAAATTCAGCATATGGTATCTGGAAGTATTGTAGTGTTGATTCCTCGTGCTCTCTGCATGCTGTTCCCTGTACCAGATACGGGAGAATTCTTCCAGAGTACGTGGCTTTCTTTTGTTTATCACTTCAACCATCTGTTGGTTTACCTTCTTGCAGTAATTCTGACGTGCTGGCTCAATGTTAAGTGCCTGCACCAGAAGGTCTTCTTTTGCAGTGAATATATTAATCAGGCTCCTCAGGTGCTGAGGTGTGAAGCTTTCGCCGCCAACATGGATATGTAACCCTGTACTGTCATTTACCCGACCGCCTGCCCTTCTTAATTCTCTGACTAGTTCCTGAAGTAATTCGATGTCGGGATAGTGCAGGATAGGTGTGACCATTTCCACTTTGTACGTTTTGTCTGATATCCAGTTTCCATTTTTACGTTGGGCATGGATACTGGAATCATACATAAATTTCCATGTCCTTCCCTGATTGTCTGCTACTGTGTAGGTATCGTAAGTTCCGCCTACATGCTCTATTTCGTTCTGGAAATATTTAGATGCTACAGTAGCCGCCCTCTTACGGTTCATGCCTGTAAATTCAATCTCAATTCCAAAGGTATATTGCTTCATAAGTTCGTTCATAGCTGTGTCCTCCTCTTTTGGTGTGTGTACTATACCTCTGAAGAGGAACTGGTTCAACGTGTATATCTTACAAAGATAAGCACCTAGAATTGTGTATATCTGATACCCCACTCATATCACTTGTGTACTTGTTGTATAAAGAAAAACACACCGCCAAGTAATCTTGTGCGGTGTGATATATTACCAATTTTCTGGAGTTATTCCTGCCATTGCTAATGATTTAAACTTTTCATATGGAATAACTCTGTAAATAGATTTTTTGTTAATTCCTGCTATTTTTTTGCCTGCCAGCTTACGCAAGATATTTATGTTAGGTGCTGATGCAGAAAAGTTCAAAAACATAACTTCTTTTATACCGTACTGTTCGAAGTAGTCTTCATCAGAGATATCGTTATTTCTAATAAAAGCAACAGAGTGTGCTATATCCGAATATAAGTTAACTAAGAATTGAAGGTCATCATATTTGCTCATGAATTTATCATTGTTTTCCGGGATTTTGTCCTCAGAGGAACGGTAATTTATTCCTACCCTACAACTGAAAATCCAATGTCCTTTAAAGCTCGATAATTCATGGTGTAATGCTTCAAATTCCTTACGTCCGTAAGAGGAATTGTAGCCTGCAGTATTAATGTACGGGGAGTCCATATAGAGCAAAGTACCGCTACAGTTAATCTCTTTTTTTCTGACAACTTCCGTATCAAATTCAGTGAAAATCCGAACTTTATAGTAAGTATATTCATGAATGACACGTCTCCATATTTCAAGATTACCACGAAAATCTGATAGTGTTTTTTGTGTGATAATGTTGGACAAATCTGCTCGTGCTCTGCTACCGAAACTCCGGCAGAACATGGATGCAATTGCTCTCTGCTCCGCAGAGTAGTTCTCCACTTGTTTTGCAATTTTTGAAAAATGTTTATACAAACCTCTCGCATATAATATTTCTAAGTGAGCCAAATCTTCATTTAAACTATTCACCCTTCTTCCGTATTTGTATATCCGGTTTTGATGTAAATATATTTGGTAACTATAAATGCTTGGTTTTAGTGGTGGCTCATAAATATTTTCGGACACTGGAGCATCTGGATGTTCAGACAAAAAGAGCCTATATTCTTCATCAGCATCCTTGTATTTTGGGCTATCTTTCTCCAATGACTTCAGTACCAAGGCTCTTCCTATTTCAATCATTTCAGAAGTCTTTACTTCCGGAAAAAGGCTTAAACAAATACCAGAAAAATCTGTTGCTTCCGGAATGTTATTTATAGCATTCTGTATCTCTCTAAAAGTTTTTATAAATATTTTCCCATGATTACGTAAGGTTTTGTAAATATCAGTCATGTCAGAATCGGCATCATTGATAAAGTATTCTGTATTTTTATTTTTTGAAATTCCTACAGTTACTGCACCTGACCCACCGAATACATCTACAAATTTACGGTGTTCTATCTGTTTTGCCAATTCACTGGCTAAATAAACCAATGCTGTGTTTTTCTTTCCCTGATATCGCAAAGGAATAGCTGGCGGTGCCTCCATATCTTGCAATCGCAAGTATAACTGTGCATTAAAATCATTCTTGGGTTGCATATGCCATTTGGTGAACAAATTGTGAGATAATCCAACATCATCCAGTGCTTTTTTCTGTGCAACATCATAGTAGTCACCGTTGCACAGCTCATATGCAAGCAAGTATATAGCCTGTCGAAGCAGAAGCGGCAAAGGCGAATTGCAAGACTTTCTGTCCTGATAATGCTTAACTGTCCGTCTTAAGAGTTCTGCTTTTTTTGTGTAATAGGGGTTGGTCTCAATAATCTCATACAGGAACTCATATTCTTCAGATGATAATGTTGCAACATCGCTCCTTATAGTACGACAGCAATTAGATGTAGGTACTTTTGAATTGTAATACGCGTGTACTTTTTCTTTTATTTCATCGTTCATAGCCCATCCTCCTATGATAAGTCCTTAATTAATTCAAGTATATCATAGGATGTACAGGCTGTACATATTATTCAATGTGCATATATTTAAAGGATATATGATACATTATGTTACCTTCCACAGCCAAATAATACTGAGTATCTGATACAAGAAAATACGAAAAGAATTCATGCAGAAAATATCATGAATGTATCATGAATTAGTGACGCCTATATAGTCTTTCACGAATTTTTTACAGTAAAACATCGGCAATTTACACAACTTTAAGCCTTGAATGTTGTTTAATAATGCTATATAATCTGGGAAAAGACAAGAAATGTGAGCATAATCTCTAACATCTTATTTTCGGGACGCAGAGGTCGTGGGTTCGAATCCCGTCGCTTCGACTGATTAAAAAACCTTGGAAACATCTGTTTTCAAGGTTTTTTTGTATGTTTTTATTCACCATACAAAAATAAGACAGAATCTATCTGTCTCTGTCTTATCTTTGCCATACCTTTATAATTCTTACATCTCTTTTCTTAATTTCCAAAAATCTCCCAGCGCCTTCCACCCAATCTTCACAATTTTTTTCAGATTAAGAGAGTTCACTCCGCCCTGACGCGGTTTAAAAGAAATTTCCCGAAAACACACCTTTTCCTTATAATATACAAAATACGTCGTCAACATAATATTAGGAATATTGTAATCCTTCGGAAGCCTTTTTATGTACTTTTCCAGAAGTTCCGCTTTCATAAGACGGAAAGGTGCATTTGCATCTTTTACTCTAATCCCGAATATCATGCGAAGAAGAAGGCACACTACATTTTCCACAAACTTTCTGGATTTACCATCACCTCGGACAGAACGGCTTCCAATAACGGCATCACATTCTTCTTTTAAATCCCAGAAAGCCTCAAATTCCTCCGGATTTGTCTGACCGTCCGCATCTGTCTGAAATACATAATCCGCTCCATTTTTCACTGCGTAGCTGTATCCATAGAGAACGGAGCTGCCGTGTCCTCCGTTTGGCTTTTTCAATGGTTCAAGAAGCGGCATTTCTTTTTTCATCTTATATAGAATTTCCCATGTGCTGTCTGTACTACCGTCATTTACCACTACAAGACGGGACTCTCCTTCTCCTGAATGCCTTCGGATCACAGCGTACCACTCTTTTACTGTCCTTTCAATATTTGCTTCCTCATTATAAGCAGGAATTACTATATATAATTTGTCCATACATATTGGTTCCTTTTCTAAAATTTCCATACCTGAATATTCTATCACAATCCTTTTCCAAACGGGAAAAAAAATATAAAAGAGGGCAGTATTTCTCACTGTCCTCTCTCTTTCGTACCCTGCTCTTTATCACTTCATTGCTTCTGTAAGTTTACGGATATTTTCCTGTTCGTATTGGTTCAATACCCTTTCGTCAAAGTTTTCCGGTTCAACTGTTCCATTGTACCATGTTTTTTCTGAAAAATAGTTTCTGTATTTCTCGATAGAAAATTTTCTTCCATGCCGCGCATAAATCTCGTTAATTCCAAGCTGAAGTTCATCATCTGTCAGTTTTTTTATCTCTTCATCTGTCAGATAACGACTGTCGCTTTTATCAAGAAAATATTCGGATCCAAAGCATTTCTGAAGTGTGGCAATATTCTTTTCTTCGTACTCATTAAAAACATTTTCATCAAAATCGGAGGCTTCCACAGTACCTTTATACCATTCTTTTTCGTTAAAATATGCCTGCACCTCAGGAATCAAAAATTTCCTTCCATGTCGGGCATAAATTTCATTAATTGCCATCTGCCGTCCTGCCTCATCTATATTTTTCACTTCCCAATCCGCAAGTTCTCTTGTCTGAGATTCAGGAACAATATAATAATCCGGCGAACGGTTCATGTTTTTCACAAGAACTTTTCCATCTGTAACAGCAGCAAAAGCAACCGTATTTCCCAATAATCCTATTCCAAGTATTATTCCTGATAACATTCCCACTAATGTTCTTTGCCTTTTCATCATAGCAAAACCCCCTTTCTGCTACACCTATGCGCCTCCTCCTTTTTATATTTGTATTATACCATATCCTTTTTTTAATCTGTAACTTCCGTTTTCCGGATTTAATTTACTGAATCCCCATTCCTGCCATCACACCGCGAATCTTCCTTGATATGAAATAAGCAAGTCCAATTTTTACAAGATCCGGTATAATAAACGGAATAACGCACCAACCCAGAACTGTCATAAGCCCTACTGCTCCTGTTGTCCTTCCATAAACCACCATAAACCATATCGTTCCAAGTACATAACAGGCAATCAGCCCTGCCGCCATAGAAAGAAGACGAACTAGCGGTTTTTTCCCGAATAAAGATTCTGCTGCCCACATAATCAGAGCAGAACATAGAAATCCTACAATATATCCTCCTGTTGTGTTAAAAATAACACCGATTCCTCCTTGAAATCCTGCAAATACCGGAATACCCACTGCTCCCATAAGGATGTATACAAGAACTGCCATCGTTCCTCTTTTTCCTCCCAAAACCTCCACTGCCATAAATACGCCAAAGGTCTGAAGCGTAAACGGCACTGCTGCCGGTATGGAAATCCAGGAACATACTGCAATTAATACTGTAAAAACCCCGATATATACCATATCATATGTTTTTCCTCTCACTGCTGCTTCTGTCTGCATTTTTCTTCCTCCTGTCATGCTCTTTTCCTGTGCGCAAACTTTTCTGCTTCGATAAAAATAACATATGCTCTTTTGATTGTCAACTTTATTTTGTTTTTAGTTTACAATCATTTTTTTGCTTCCCTCTTGTTTTCTGAATTGTACAGTTTTTGCTTTCAAAATTTTGACTTATATGATACACTGTAACTATTCAGATGCATATGTAAAATATATCTGTCTTTTACTCCAATCTTATCTGACAATCAAGGAGGTATACGTATATGAAGAAAAAATATTTCAACATCACTCTTGCACTTCTGGCATGTGCCGGCTTTATTACTATGACAGGATGCGGAAAAAAAGATCCATTCACCGTCTACACGGATGCTGCCAAAAAGACAGCAGCGCTCGCTTCTCTTGAAATGACTTATGATATTGATATGACTCTTGAACTCGCAGGCGAATCTATGGATATGACTACCTCCTCCACCGCTAAAATGAGCGGTATGAATACAGATGATATGCAAATCAACATGGCTATGAATGTAGGTGCACAGGGACAGGAAATGGATATGAACGTCTATTATACAGACGGTTACTACTATACAGACAGCATGGGCACTAAAATCAAATACGCCATGGATCTGGAACAGGCACAAAAAGAACTGGCATCTACAGGTCTTCAGACAGATATGAAAAAAGAGGATTTCAAAGAAATCTCTCTGGAAGATCAGGTTCTTACCTTCACAATCGACGGTGAAAAAATGAGCAGTCTTGTAGATACTGCAATGTCTTCCCTTCAGGGACTTGTGCAGGGAACAGATGCTTCCATTGATATCGGAGATGTAAAAGGAACTGCCTCTGTAAATAAAGACGGATATTTCGAGACAAGCACCATGACGGTTCCTCTCACTATGGATATTATGGGAACAGAAATGAAAATCGACATGGATATGAATTACACATATGTGAATCCGGGAAAAGAAGTCACAGTAGAACTTCCGGAAGATCTGGCAGATTATCAGGAAATTGATATGACAGCCGCAGAATCTACATACAATTTGGGAGATTCCAGTGAAACTGCTCCGGAAGAAACAACCGCTGCTTCAGAAAATGCCGCATAACAGATAAATATAACAGGAGATTTATATGGACGTTCACAGCATAAGCACACATTGCACACGGACAGAATTTGTAGGGACTGCTGTCCTTGATACCATCGGACTTGTGATTTCCGGTATAGACGACACCCTGCTCAAAGAAATGAATATAGGAACAAAGTACCGCTGCCTTGGACTTTTAAGTTCAAGAACAGGAGCCGCAGGACAGATTACCGCTGTGGATGATGCTGTAAAAGCTACCAATACAGAAGTTCTTTCTATTGAACTTCCAAGAGATACAAAAGGCTGGGGCGGTCACGGCAATTACATTATCATCGGAGGAAACGATATTTCTGACGTGCGTCACGCTATTGAATTATCTCTTTCCCTCACAAATAAATACGCCGGAGAAGTGTATATTAGCCAATCCGGCCACCTGGAGTTTGCTTTTTCTGCAAGTGCAGGGCCTGCTCTCTCCAAAGCATTTCACGCTGAATCGGGACAGGCATTCGGTTTTATGGCAGGCTCCCCTGCCGCAATCGGTCTTGTAATGGCAGATACGGCAATGAAAGCCTCTTCTGTGCACATTATCAGCTATATGACCCCAGACAGAGGAACCAGCCATTCCAACGAAGTCATCCTGGCTCTGTCAGGAGATGCCAGCGCAGTAAAAGAGGCAGTTTTGCAGGCACGTCAGGTTGGTCTTGAACTTTTAATTTCTATGGGAAGCTATCCGGAAATCCCAGGAGAACCATATCTGTAATATAGATAATTTTCACATGTATTTTTTATTTTCATACTCGTCAGAAAAGGCGCTTTGGAATCCCCAAAATTCCAAAACGCCTTTTTTAATTACACACATTGTTTCGTGTCGTTCTTTATTTTATAACTGGTATACCTCTGCTGACTGCAGTCCGAAGCTTAATGCTTCCGCATGGCTGTCAAAATAAATATCTACGTGTCCATAAGGAGTTCCAAGGTCCTCTACAGTATACACAGTTCCATTAATTAAGAGCTGGGTTCCAAACGGCACTCCCGCCATTGCCACAGTATGTCCTGATGTAGGAACCGTTCCGCTTGCTGTAAGATTTCCGGCTGTTCCACAGCACTGTGCACAGTTACAATACGCTGTAAGTGTAAAGTTTCCAAGATAAGTGCCCTGACCGGAAGAAGAACCTGTATCTTCAGCCGGCGCTTCCTCTTCTGTATAAGTTTCCTGCTCTTCATAAGACTCTTCCTCAACCTCTTCCACAACTATATCGCTGCTTGTGGAACTGCTGGAAGAATCTGTTGTATCTTCTTCCGGATTATATCCGTAATCTTCGTCGCTGCTCTCCTGACTTTCTTCCTCAGCAGCCTGCTGAGCCGCTGCCGCTGCCGCTTCTTCTGCCTGCCGCTCTGCTTCCGCCTGCTGCACAAGAAGGGCAATGCTATTGTCCGCACTGCTGATCTGGCTCATGAGCGCCTGTGCTTCTTCCTGTGTCGCACTGATCTGATTCATATAAGAAGCAATGTTATCCTTTGTTCCTGAAACAAGATTCTGTACTTCCTGCTGTTTTGCAGAACGCTCTGCCATCAGTCCGTTAATGGAAGCAGCTTCCTCTTCTGCCTTTTGCTCCTGCTCTTTGATAGAAGACTGAAGGTTCTCATATTTTTCCAGCATATCTCTGTCATAATCAGAAATCTGCATAATATTATTTGCTCTGTTAAGGAAGTCTGCAAAATTTTCCGAGGAAAAAAGCATTTCCAAAGCAGAAGCTCCGCCTTTTTCATACATATAGGCGATTCGTATCTTCATTGCCTCATACTGCTTCTGTGCTGCAGCCTTTGCTTTTTCCAAATCTTTTTTTAACTGTTTTAACTCGTTCTCTTTTTCTCCTGCCTCTACACTGAGCTGTGAAATCACCTTTGTCAGCTCATCATACTGCGCACTGAGTTCTGCGAGATAATTTTCCAGCTCCTGTTTCTGTCCTTCCAGATTGCTGATGTTATTCTGTGCCTGCGCAAGCTCTGCCTCCGCTGCGTTACGTTCTGCCTGTATATTTGCAATTTCCGCATCTGTTCCTGACGCATATGCAGATGTGTTCATAGAAAACACAAGAGCACCTGCAAGCATCAGCGGAATCCATTTTCTGTTTCTCATTATGTACACCTCGTAATTTTAATGTACGTCAAGTATAACATATTTTTCACAGAAATCAACACTTTTATTTTATTTTTGTAACAAATGTGTAATATTTCCAATTTTATCATATTCATATACAGAAAGGCACTCCACAGGAGTTTTCTCTCCTGTGGGGCGCCTTCTTAATTAAGCCAACTCTCCATTCCCTTCATGATAAGAAATGATTGCCTTTGTTTACTTTTGTTTACTTTTATTTACTCTTCCGCTCCCGCTTCTTCCGGCTCTGCAGCCATTACTTCTTCATATTTTTCCAGGATAATATTCTGAATTCTGTCTCTTGTGGCGGAATTAATAGGATGGGCAATATCGCGGTACTCTCCATCTGTAGCCTTTCTGCTGGGCATTGCAATAAAAAGCCCTTTCTCGCCTTCGATTACTTTAATATCATGTACTACAAATTCTTCGTCTATGGTAATAGATACTACCGCTTTCATCTTGCCTTCTTTTGCAACTTTTCTCACACGTACATCTGTTATGTTCATTTTTGCTTCCCCTTTCGTCTCGCCCGTATTCTGTCACCCTGTAGTCTTATAATACGTAACGCTCATTTTTCTCCACAACGATTTTTACTTCTCCCTCGCCGCAGTAATAGGAATTTGCCCGAATGGTATCCCTGCTCTCCACAATGCAATTCTCAATATGTGTGTTATCCCCCAGATATACATCATTGAGAATGACAGAGTTTTTAATCACACAGTTGTTTCCAACAAAAACATTTCGGAACAGTACAGAGTTTTCCACTGTACCATTGATGATACAGCCGCTGGAAATCAGACTGTTTTTCACATCCGCACCCGGATTGTATTTTGCAGGAGGAAGATCATCTATTTTGGTTTTAATCGCCGGCTCCTGTTTAAAGAAATAATTACGGATTTCCGGGTCAAGGAAAGCCATATTTGTTCTGTAATAAGCATCTGCCGTAGAAATGTTGCTCCAGTATGTATCAATTTTATATCCGTAGATTCTCTTCAGATTCTTATAACGGATAAGAATATCAGATACAAAATCTGTTCTTCCCTCGGAAGCCGCTTTCTCAATCAGCTCAATAAGCTGTCTCCTTCTGATAATATAGATACCTGTAGAAACAGTATTATAAGAAGAAACGATCGGTTTTTCCTCAAATTCTTCAACTCTGCAGTCTTCATTCATGCGAAGAACACCAAATCTCTCCACTTCAGCCGGATTATGGCAAGTTGTGCATACAACTGTAATATCCGCTCTTTTTGCAATATGATATTCCAGAACTTTATTGTAATCCAGTTTATAGACACCATCACCGGAAGCAATGACAACGTATGGCTCATGACTGTTCTTCAGGAAGTTCAGATTCTGGTAAATTGCATCTGCTGTTCCCTGATACCACAAACTGTTTTCCTTTGTAATTGTAGGTGTAAAAACAAAAAGTCCTCCCTGCTTACGCCCAAAGTCCCACCATTTGGAAGAACTTAAATGTTCATTCAGAGAACGGGCATTATACTGCGTCAGAACAGCAACCTTCTGAATATGGGAATTTGCCATATTGCTCAAGGCAAAGTCAATGCTTCTGTAACTTCCGCCGATAGGCATCGCCGCAATTGCCCTTTTATTTGATAATTCTCTCATGCGGTTGTTGTTACCGCCAGCTAAAATAATACCGATTGCTCTCATGCCTTGTCACCATCCTTTGCTGCAATTACCTGTCCGCTTTCCAGTAAACCGTCCGGATAATCTTCCGGCACTGTAACACCGGAAATTGCTGTATTCTTTCCAATACGTACATTATCCGGAATAACACTTCGCTCACCTACAGTTGCAATTCCAAAGGCATAGACAGCCGGTTTCAGCACATTCGGCGCTTCCTCGCCACAGCCCAGAACTACGTTATTTCCAATAACAACATCCTCTGCGATAATAGATTTATCCATCACTACATTCTCGCCAACTATAGAATTTCTCATAATAATGGAATCTCTGATTACGCTTCCCTTACCAATCACTACATTCGGTCCGATAACAGAATTATGTACTTCTCCGTAAATCTCTGCACCTTCTCCTATGAGACAGCGGTCTACGACTGCATCTCCGGAAATATACTGTGGCGGAATAATGTCGCCTTTTGTATAAATTCTCCAGAATTCTTCATAAAGATTAAACTCCGGAATAATATCAATCAGCTCCATATTTGCTTCCCAGTAAGAACCAAGCGTTCCTACATCTTTCCAGTAGCCATTATATTCGTAAGCAAAAAGGCGCTGTCCGTTTTCTTTACAGTATGGAAGAATGTGTTTTCCAAAGTCGCATCTCTGCTGATCTTTCAGTGCGATCAGTGCATCTCTGAGAACCTTCCAGCTGAAAATATAAATTCCCATAGAGGCAAGATTACTGCTTGGATGCTCCGGTTTTTCCTCAAACTCTGTAATACGGCTTGTCTCATCTGTCACCATGATACCAAAACGGCTTGCCTCTTCAATTGGAACAGGCATACATGCAATTGTAATATCAGCCTTATTCGCCTTATGGAAATCAAGCATAACTTCGTAATCCATTTTATAAATATGGTCGCCTGATAAAATCAGAACATAATCCGGATTATACTGTTCCATATAATCCAAGTTCTGGAAAATTGCATTTGCTGTTCCTGTGTACCATTCGCTGTTGGAACTTTTTTCATATGGGGGAAGAACGGTTACACCGCCCTCATTTCTGTCCAAATCCCACGGAATGCCGATTCCGATATGGGTGTTTAAACGTAATGGCTGATACTGTGTAAGAACACCTACTGTATCAATGCCGGAATTAATGCAGTTGCTTAAAGGAAAATCGATGATACGGTATTTTCCACCAAAAGAAACTGCCGGTTTTGCTACTTTCTTTGTCAGTACTCCAAGTCGGCTTCCTTGTCCACCGGCTAAGAGCATGGCAATCATTTCTTTCTTAATCATGCAATCACCTCTTGTTGTTATGATTTTCTTATTATACCACATTCCCTTTTAATAGTGAACATTTTTTACAATTATTTTGCCTAAATTTTATTTTTTTTATTGCTATTTACTATCTTTTTCGACGAAATTCATACCTATTTCGAGGTTATTTGTCTATTTCTTACACTTTTCCATAGAGCTCTTCCCATTTTTATGTCTTTTTCTGCCTTTTTTAGACAAAAGAAGTTCTTCCCATTTAATATATTTAGGGTTATAATCATGTTAACTTCAATTATTCTATAAGGAGATTTTTATTATGTATCAGATAGACTTTCAGAAACCTCTTCATATTCACTTTATCGGAATCGGCGGCATCAGCATGAGCGGTCTTGCCGAAATTCTGATGGGAGAAGGTTTTACCGTATCCGGCTCAGATGCAAAAGAGAGCCCTCTCACAAAATCCCTGGAAGCAAAAGGAGCCAAAATTTTCTATGGTCAGAGAGCTTCCAATATTATGGACAGCACAGAAGCAGTTGTTTACACTGCTGCAATCCATTCTGACAACCCGGAATTTGCAAAGGCAAAAGAAAAAAATCTTCCTATGCTTACACGCGCACAGCTCCTTGGGCAGATTATGAGAAATTATGAGACTCCTATTGCAATTTCCGGAACACACGGAAAAACAACAACAACCTCTATGGTATCTCATATTCTTCTGGAAGGAAAATGCGATCCCACCATCAGTGTCGGCGGCATTCTCCCTGCTATCGGCGGAAATATCCGTGTGGGAGAATCTGAAACTTTTGTCACAGAAGCCTGCGAGTACACAAACAGCTTTTTAAGCTTTTTCCCGAAAATCAGCATCATCTTAAATATTGATGCTGACCACCTTGATTTCTTTAAGGATCTTGATGATATTCGAAACTCTTTCCGCCGTTTTTCAGAGCTTCTTCCATCTGACGGAACTCTGATCATTAACGCAGATATACCGAATTATCAGGAAATCACAAAAAATCTTCCCTGTCATGTAGTTACATACGGACTGGAGCAGGAGGCTGATTATCAGGCAAAAGATATTACTTTCGACAAATACGGCCACGCTTCTTTTACTGTTTATAAAAACGGCAAAAAGACAGGCAGCTATTATCTGAAAGTACCGGGTATGCACAATGTATCAAATGCTCTTGCTTCCATTGCTCTCGGCCATCTTCTTGGTCTTACCGAAGAAGTAATCATCAAGGGACTCGGAAGCTTTACAGGAACAGACCGCCGCTTCCAATACAAAGGAGAAGTTGCAGGTGTGACAGTTATTGACGATTATGCACATCACCCTACAGAAATCGAGGCAACTCTCCACGCTGCCGGAAATTATCCACACCAGAAAGTCTGGTGTGTATTCCAGCCGCATACCTATACACGTACAAAAGCTCTGCTTCCTGAATTTGCAAAGGCTCTTACCCTTGCTGACCATGTCGTCCTTGCTGACATTTATGCCGCAAGAGAAACCGACACTTTGGGAATTTCTTCCGAAGATCTGCAAAAGCACATTCAGGAACTCGGAACACCATGCGAGTATTTCCCAACCTTTGACGAAATTGAAAACTTCCTTCTGGAAAACTGCTCCAGAGGCGACCTGCTTATTACAATGGGTGCAGGAGATGTTGTAAATATCGGAGAACATCTTCTTGGAAAATAAGTTATCCACATTATCCACATGTTTATACACATTTTTCCCGTGTATGGCATGTGGATTTTTTTGTGCATAAGTAACTTGACATAATTCAACATACAATTTCGACAATTCCCATGTTTTCTCTACAATTCCAGCGGTTACAGAAGTTTCCCATAATAAGTTATCCAGATACTTATCCACATTATCCACATTTTCCACAGTTGCAAATAGAAGGCTCTTCAACATTTTTCCTGGTTTTTCCACCTTTTTTCCCCATACATTTGCTGTTTATGGGGAAAAATGCCTATTCTCTTTTAAAATATCTTGTGCTATAATCCTATGGAACAACTATATTGTAACTGTCCACAGGAAGGGAAAATTCATGAGCGAAATCATTTTAGAAAATTCCTCTCAGGAAGGAATTACCATACTTTCCAATATTTTTATTGACCAGTATATGCCCCGTGCAAACGGAGAGTTTGTAAAAGTTTATATCTATCTTCTGCGTCTTTTAAAAGAAAGCCGCGCCTCTCTTGATCTGGCAAAAATGGCGGATACCCTTCTCTGTACAGAAAGGGATATTGCCCGCGCACTGAAATACTGGGAAAAAGAAAAACTTATGATTTTTCATTATACATCTGCAGGAAAACTTTCAGGAATTTCCCTGACACCTCCAAAAGCAGAACAGGAAGAAAATGCGCAGTCTTCTTCCTCTCCGTCCCCCAGAAGCAGCCAGCGGCTCACACCTGACCGCGTGCGGGAGCTGAAACAGAACGAAGCGATCGTACAGCTTCTTTATATTGCGGAACAGTATCTCGGCAAGACGCTGAGCCCTTCTGAAATGCAGAAGGTTCTCTATTTTTATGATGAAATGAAAATGTCCCCCGAGCTGATCGAATACCTTATTGAATACTGCGTAAGCCGCAACCACAAAAGTATGCGCTATATTGAAACGGTTGCATGTGCCTGGGCCAAAGAGGGGATTACAACTGTGGAGATGGCAAAGGAGGCTTCCTCCCGTTTCCGCAAAGAATATTACACAATTTTAAAGGCTATGGGAATTAATAACCGCAATCCCGTTGATACAGAAATTTCCTATATGGATACCTGGATGAAAGACTACGGCTTTGATACCGATCTCATCCTGGAGGCATGCAGCCGAACAGTCATCCAGACAGGACAGCCCAGCTTCCAGTATGCAGATAAGATCCTGGAAGGCTGGAAATCCAAAAATGTGCACACACTTTCCGATGTCCGGATTCTTGATGCGGAACATAAAAAACGCAAGCTTGCAAAAACGGCGCAGAAACAGCCGGCAGCGCAGCAAAAAACCCAGAACCGTTTTAATAATTTTCACCAGAGAGATTACGATTTTGACGAATATGAAAAACGTCTTCTTAATCAGTAAACGTAATCACAAAAAGGAGGGGTTACGTGTCTTTACAGAATTATCAATATGATACTATTATGAGAGAATACAGCAGGAGGCAGAATGAAAACCGCCGGATTCTCGAAGAACATCAGAAAGAAGCGTACAGCAGATTTCCCCGTCTCAGAGAAATCGATCAAGAAGTTGCCTCTTTAAGCGCTGAAAAAGTACGAGCCCTTCTTTCCAAAAATGAAACAGGAACAGAGGATCTTCGCACCTCTATTGCAGCTCTTGCTCTTGAGAGACGGGCTATTCTCACAGATAACGGATATGCTCCCGACTATCTGGAGCTGCCATACACCTGCCCCATCTGCCAGGATACAGGCTATGTGGAAAGCAGAAAATGCTCCTGTTTTAAGAAGGCAGAGATTGAATTATTATATACTCAGTCAAATCTTGCTGAAATTTTAAAAAAAGAAAACTTTGAACACTTTTCTTTTGACTATTATTCTGATACAATAAAGAATGAAGCGACTGGTTTAACTGCCAGAGAAACAGCCCGCAGAGCATACGATATGGCTCAGGGGTTTGTGCGGGGCTTCGACAAAAATTTTGAAAATCTCTTTTTATACGGAGATACGGGAGTTGGAAAAACCTTTCTCTCCCACTGCATCGCACATGATCTTCTGAAATCCGCCCACTGTGTTCTTTACTTTTCTGCTTTTGATCTTTTCGATCTTCTCGCAGGAAATACCTTTTCCAAAAAGGACAAAAGCACAGAGGACGAGCTGATTTACGATTGCGATCTTCTGATTATTGACGACCTGGGAACAGAGCTTACAAACAGTTTTGTATCGTCCCAGTTGTTTTTGTGCATCAATGAACGGATCATGCGCAGAAAATCTACAATAATTTCTACAAACCTGAAACTGGAAAACTTTTCGGAAACTTACTCCGAGAGAACGTTTTCCCGAATTGCAAGCAATTACCAGATGGTAAAGCTAATCGGAAAAGACATCCGTATACAGAAAATTTTTTTAGGAGGAAAGTAAAACATGGCACAGGCAACTACAAAAGAGCTGACTACCCTTCCGATAGGAAGACTTGGACTGGTTTCACTGGAAAGCAGCAGAGATTTGGGGAATAAGGTGGACAACTGGCTTGTTCAGTGGCGTAACGAACGCAACTACCCGCAGATGGACTCCTTCGCATTCGAGGGTTATCAGAGAGATTCCTTCCAGGTTAAGGTTCAGAATCCACGATTTGGTTCCGGAGAAGGGAAATGTGTCATTTCCGAATCTGTCCGCGGAGATGATATTTATATTCTTCTTGACGTATGCAACTACAGCATGACATATTCTATGGGAAGATTCACAAACCTTATGTCCCCGGACGACCATTTTCAGGATTTAAAACGTGTGATTGCAGCTATCGGCGGCAAAGCACGAAGAGTAAACGTAATTATGCCTTATCTTTACGAAGGACGTCAGAGCAAACGTGTGGGACGTGAGTCTCTCGACTGTGCAAACGCACTCCACGAGCTGATTGATATGGGAGTAGAAAATATCATCACTTTCGACGCACACGATGCCCGCATTCAGAATGCAACTCCTCTTCACGGATTTGAAACGGTACAGCCGTCCTATCAGTTTATTAAAGCTCTCCTTCAAAATGAAGAGGGACTCCGTATCGACAATGAACACTTTGCAATTATCAGCCCGGACGAGGGAAGTATGAGCCGTGCAATCTATCTTGCCAACATCCTCGGCGTAGATATGGGTATGTACTACAAACGTCTCGATTACTCCACATTTGTAAACGGACGTCATCCGATTGCAGCGTATGAATTCCTTGGTTCAAGCTTAAAGGGAAAAGATGTAATTCTTGTGGACGATATGATTTCCTCCGGAAATACCGTTCTGAAAATCGCATCTCTTCTGAAAGAAAGAGGAGCCGGACGTATTTATATCTGCTCTACCTTCGGACTTTTCACAGACGGACTTGCAAAATTTGATGAAGCTCATAAAAATGGAGTATTTGATAAAATGCTTACAACAAACCTTGTATATCAGTCTCCTGAGCTTCTTGAAAAAGATTACTATATTACCTGTGATATGAGTAAATACATTGCTCTTATCATTGATACTTTAAATCACGATATGTCTGTCAGTCACCTTCTGAATCCGGTAGACAGAATCAAGAAACGTATAAATGCTTACATGGAGCAGTACAAATAATTTATAGCCAACCAAGTTTCTTCATTATAGAAAACACCCGCGGGGCAGACAACCGCAGGTGTTTTTCATTTTCTTTTATATTCTTTCATTTTCAGGAAAGCAAAAGTTTTTGATATGGAATATTTTCGCGCTCCAGAAGCTCCATCTCCCGTTTGTGGCATGTACTGATAATAATCTGCTTCTGCTCTTTGTGAAGCCATTTCAGAACTGCACAGAGACGTTCCTCATCGTACATTCCAAATACATCGTCAAGAATTACCGGAAAGGATTCCCGGCCACAGAGAAGTTCTCCCGCCGCCATTCGAAGGGCAAAGTAAATCTGCTCAAGCGTTCCCCTGCTCAAACGTTCCAGGGCTACAATGCGCTCCCCTGTATCTACAGACATCTTAAAGTTCTCATCCATAAGAACTTCTGTATATTTTCCACCTGTAATTTCACTTAATATCTGCGAGGTTCTCTCTCTTAATCTTCCTCCCACCTGATGATTGATGCTTCCGGAAAGTCTCTCGATTGTTTCAAGCGCCATATTCAACGCCTGTATTTCCACATCTTCCGCCGCCGGAAGATAAAGCTGGGCATCGCATTCCCTGTACTCCTCCTCAAGATTGCAATATGCCATCTCCTTCTCTTTACTGGAGGCTTCAATTCCATCTCTGTTCCATTGAAGCTTTTCCTGCCTGGAAAGCCACCGCTCTTTCATTCGAGTTCTCTTATTCAGCTCTCTTCCCAGCGTAAGACTCTTTCCAAGGCAGATAAGGCCGAGCAGAATCCCTGCCGCAAGCGAAATGGTAAGCACGATACCATTAGGAGCAAATGCTGCTCCCAAAGCGCCCAGAACAGGAAAAACTGCCATAAGACACCAGGCATACACACGTTTCCGACTCGCCTTCTGAATCCTCTGTTCGAGAAGCTCGCCTCCGTTTTCCTCGCCTATATGAAGATTCCGTTCTTTCGCAGCAACAGAATCAAGACGCTCCTCAAGCTCGTTTAATTCCTGTCGAAGGTATTCCATATTTGCAGCTACTTTTTCTTTTTCCTTCAGAATGTCCCTCTTTCTTTTATCTACCTGAGTAAGAAATCCTTTTCTTGACATTTTAAGCATCTGCGCGGCTCTTCCCAGATCAATAGAGCTGTCTCCCGTCCCCTGGTAGCTTGCCATATAATTCTGAAGCTCTCTTACAAGGTCCTGTCCTGTGACACTTTTTAACTGCCCTACAGAAACAGTATTATCATAAACAGCCTCACTTACGCCGCCTAAAACAGCTTCCATTGCACCTTTCTCCGCATTTACAAGCGCACCGCTGCTCTCACAGAGAAGTTCGTGAAAAGGGGCATTTTTATAGAAATTCCGTGTGAGACGATAGTTTTTTCCTCCGCACTCAAACCACAGGATTCCTCCATATTCCCCCGGATTCTCCCAGGGTTCATATGTAGTGTAGGCATCGTTTCTCGCAGCCTTTCCCCTCTGTCTTGTAATCCCGTAAAACATACTCTTTATGAAAGTATGAATCGTTGTTTTTCCGCTTTCGTTCTCTCCGTACAGCACATTAATGCCAGGAGAAAGCTCCAGCGTCCTGTTATGGATTTTTCCGAAATTTTTTATTGTCAGACGTTTAATAATCATAAATTTCCCCTTATTCCCAGATTATCTGCCTGTTTCCAGAAGCGCCTGAAGCCCGTAATAAAGCGCTTTTTCCTCCACGGCGCTCCTGTCCTTTTTGTCCATGAAATACTGAATATAATCCCCGATGAGTGTCCCGTTATATCGGCACAGAAGCTCCTCCAGATCATACGCCGGCTTTGACTCGTCCTGCACCTCAATGATATTTCCCATTGTCTTTAATTTTTCCGGAAGGAGAAGAAGCTCCGGCGCCCGAAAACCTCTTAAAATCACGCGGTAAATATTAAGACCGCCTCTTCTGTAAATTTCCTCTTTCAGCATCTCCTCAAGGGAAAGCTGCGTGGTATCCTCATGGAGTGTGAGAATAATCTGCTCATACGCTCTGGAAGCGAAAGGAACAAAACGTGTGCGGAGCCTTCCGTTTTCGATATGCCCTTCTATATATCCGTGCGCTCCCATCTCATTTCTGTCAACAGGCTCGAGAGAGCCGCTGTACGCCGCTGTGTCGCGTATTAAAATTGCCGGCTTATGAATATGCCCCAGAGCAATATAATCAAAGCCTACTGCTGATAAAAGACTTATATTCATGGGAAGATGGCTCTCGTCTCCACCGTGAGCAAGAAGAATATGAAGCCCCTCTCCTTCTCCCGGCTGTGCATTTTCGAGAAGAGGCTGCGTAATCTCCCTGCGGCAGTAACTTAAACCATATACATAAACATCAAGCTTTCTGTCCTTCACGCACACAAGGCGTTCTTCCTTAAAAAAGATTACGTTTTCCGCCCATTCAAACTCCTCTGCCGGAGAATCCCCACCCAGGTAATCGTGATTGCCCGCGATCATATAAACGCGTGTTCTCGGGATTGTGGAAAACAGATAATTTACTTCCTTTAATTCACGAAGAAGAGGTCTTCTGTGAAATAAATCTCCTGCTATAAACAAGAAATCCACCGGATTCTCGCGGATACCCGCAATAACCCGGCGGAATGTTTCCCAGATTTCCTCCTCTCGCTGACTGCTCCAGGGACAGCCCTTATCGGGAACTGCCCCGAGATGTACATCTGCAAGATGAATAAATCGCAATGGTGATACCTCCATTATTATAAATCGCAGTTACCTACTGTTCTTGGGAACGGAATTGCGTCACGAATGTTTCCGATACCTGTCAGGTACATTACGCAGCGCTCAAATCCAAGTCCAAAACCGGAATGACGTGTAGAGCCGTATTTACGTAAGTCAAGATAAAAGCTGTACTCCTCTGCTTTCAGTCCCAGCTCATTCATACGGTTCATAAGCTTATCGTAGTCATCCTCTCTCTGACTTCCTCCGATAATTTCTCCGATTCCCGGAACAAGGCAGTCCATAGCGGCAACTGTTTTGCCATCCTCGTTCTGCTTCATGTAAAATGCCTTGATTTCCTTCGGATAGTCTGTAACAAATACCGGTTTCTTGAAGATTTCTTCTGTGAGATAACGCTCATGCTCTGTCTGCAGATCGCAGCCCCAGAATACCTTGTAATCAAATTTATCATTGTTTTTCTCAAGAATCTCCACTGCCTCTGTATAAGTCACATGACCGAACTCAGAATTCATAACATGGTTGAGACGGTCAAGAAGTCCTTTATCTACAAAAGAGTTAAAGAAGTTCATCTCTTCCGGAGCATTCTCAAGAACATAGCGGATTACATATTTTAACATAGCTTCTGCAAGATCCATGTTGTCGTTTAAGTCTGCAAATGCACACTCCGGCTCAATCATCCAGAACTCTGCAGCGTGACGTGTTGTATTGGAATTCTCTGCACGGAAGGTTGGTCCGAATGTATAAATATTGCGGAATGCCTGCGCATATGCCTCGCCGTTTAACTGTCCGCTTACTGTAAGGTTCGTCTCTTTCCCAAAGAAATCCTGAGAATAATCAATATTTCCCTCTTCTGTTAATGGCGGATTTTTCATATCAAGTGTTGTAACACGGAACATCTCTCCTGCGCCCTCACAGTCACTTCCTGTGATCAGAGGAGTGTGCACGTACACAAAACCCTGCTCCTGGAAGAATTTATGAATAGCATAAGCGCAGAGGGAACGGATACGAAATACTGCCTGGAATGTATTCGTTCTCGGACGAAGATGCGTCATTGTTCTTAAATATTCAAGGCTGTGGCGCTTCTTCTGCAGCGGATAATCCGGTGCGGACGCTCCTTCTACAATAATTTCCTCCGCCTGAATCTCAAATGGCTGCTTTGCCTGTGGAGTTGCCACAAGTGTTCCCTTTACAATAATGGCAGCACCTACATTCAGCTTGGAGATTTCCGCAAAATTCTCCATGCTGTCATGGTATACAATCTGTAATGTCTCAAAGAAAGAACCGTCGTGGAGTACGATAAATCCAAAAGTTTTGGAATCGCGGACGCTGCGCACCCAGCCACCTACAGTCACTTCCTTATCCAGGAATTTCTCCCTTTCTCTGTAAATTTCTTTTACTGTTGTAAGCTTCATATCTAATTCCTCTTTCTCCAAACATTCATTATTATGTTAGTATAAACGATTCCTCTTCTTCGCGCAAGGCGTAATCCTGAGTTTTAAAAAAAAGAATCCCGTTATTTCCGGGATTCTCTCTTTTCTGTCTCTTAATGGGCATTAACATAGCGCAGACAATAGTCGTAAATTCTCTTATATGTTTTCACTGTATAGTGAAGACCATCGTCTTCTGAGCTGTCTTTTCCGTTTACTCCGTTGCTTGTTCCAAAGCCGTTCTGCATCAGCCAGGAATACGTATCAATATATGTGTAATCATCAAG
>Glacier_p1__coassemble_509_pt1 | contig 25531 bp, 17 predicted proteins | sample Glacier_p1__metabat2_low_PE_021 | metagenome-assembled genome bin Glacier_p1
TTCTTACAAGAAATATTACGAAAGCTCTGGCTGTACTCATGGTGGATTTTTCCTGTGCCTTAAAGCTTACAATGCCGCTCACTGTATTATCTGCAATCCGTCAGGCAGGTACTTATGATATTACAGTGAAAGGCGGTAAATTTTTAGAAGCAGTTGCGGAAGCAGAAACGATTGTACTGGATAAAACGGGGACGCTTACGGAAGCAAGACCAACTGTGAAAATGATTGTTCCTTTCTGTGAAGAAAGCGAAAATGAGCTGCTCCGCATAGCAGCCTGTCTGGAGGAACATTTTCCGCATTCTATGGCAAAAGCAGTTGTGGCAGCAGCAAAACAGGCAGGACTTGAGCATGAAGAAATGCACTCGAAAGTGGAGTATATAGTAGCACATGGTATATCTTCCGGTATAGGAGAAAAACGTGTTCTTATCGGAAGCGCTCATTTTATTTTTGAAGATGAAAAATGTATAATCCCAGAAAAATATCAGGAACAATTCGACGGTCTTCCAACAGAATATTCTCACTTATATATGGCGATTGATGGTGTGCTTTCAGCGGTAATATGCATCGAAGATCCTTTGCGCCGGGAAAGTGCCGGTGTGATATGTGCTTTAAGAGAAGCGGGCTTTCGGAAAATTGTTATGATGACAGGGGATAGTGAGCGTACAGCAGCAGTGATTGCGAAAAAAGTAGGCGTTGATGAATATTATTCGGAAGTGCTTCCGGAGGATAAAGCCGGATTTATCGAGAAGGAAAAAGCAAAAGGAAAGAAAGTCCTTATGGTAGGGGACGGAGTCAACGATTCACCTGCACTCTCGGCGGCAGATGCAGGAATTGCAGTCAGTGACGGAGCTGAGCTTGCAAGGGAAATTGCGGATATTACAATTTCAGCAGAGAATCTGTATCAAATTGTGCGGTTAAAGTATCTGAGCCATGCAATGATGAAGCGGATAAATAGAAATTACAGGGAGATTGTAGGAATTAATACACTGCTCATTTTGTTAGGGGTAGGTGGAGTGATACAGCCGACTGCTACTGCAATGCTGCATAATATTTCTACCATAGCGATTGGTTTGAAAAGCATGAAGAATCTTCCGGAAACTGAAGAAATTTAAAAAGTAAAGGCAACGGCAGCTATTAAGATGACCGTTGTCTTTTTCTGTAAAAATTTCACCCTTATTTCAGAATTATCACACCTTGAAGGAATTGAAGAAAAATCACCGGAATGTTATACTGAGTATAGAATGAAGTACAATGCGAAAAAAGACACTATAAATCTTCCATAGGAGTGAAAAATATGGGCGAACGAAAAGAAGACTATGTGAAACTTGAGAACGTTTCTAAAATATACGGTTCCAAAGAAGTAAAGATTGTGGCAGTAGATGAAATCAGCTTTCAGATTGCAGAAGGAGAGTTTGTTGTAATTGTAGGGCCAAGCGGCGCGGGAAAAACAACCGTGCTGAATATTCTTGGAGGAATGGACAAGGCCACAAGCGGCAAAGTTTTGGTAGACGGACACGACATTGCGGGCTATACAAACAAACAGCTTACTGTATACAGAAGAGAGGATATAGGATTTGTTTTCCAGTTTTATAACCTTGTGCCAAATCTTACAGCGCTGGAAAACGTAGAGCTTGCTCTTCAGATATGCAAAAATCCGCTGGACGCAAAAACGGTGCTTTCTGAAGTAGGATTAAAAGACCGCCTGGGGAATTTTCCTGCACAGCTTTCCGGTGGAGAGCAGCAGAGAGTTTCCATTGCAAGAGCTCTTGCAAAAAATCCAAAGCTTCTTTTGTGCGATGAGCCGACAGGAGCCCTTGATTATCAGACTGGAAAAGCAATTTTAAAGCTTCTTCAGGATATGTGCCGTGAGAAGGGAATGACAGTGATTGTCATCAACCATAACACTGCGCTGACGCCTATGGCAGACAGAGTAATAAAAATAAAAAATGGAAAAGTTTCCAGAATGACTTTAAATGATAATCCCACACCTGTAGAAGAAATTGAGTGGTAGGTGAAGAATATGAAAGCATTACATAAAGATTTCTGGATGGAAATACGAAAGAGCAAAGCAAGATTTATTTCAATTTTTCTTATTGTGGCTCTCGGTGTCGCCTTTTTCTCCGGTATTCAGGCGGCATCTCCAGATATGCGTCTTTCCGGGGACGCATATTATGATGAAGCGCTCCTTATGGATTTAAAGGTGGTGGGAACACTTGGACTCACAGAAGATGATGTAGAAGCGCTTAAAAAAATAGAGGGAGTGGAAAGTGCAGAAGGCGCATACGGGACAGATGTAATATGCGGAGAGGGAGAAGATCAGAAGGTGCTTCATGTGGAATCCCTCAATAAAAGCGTGAATCAGATTAAGGCGAAAAAAGGAAAAATTCCGGAAAAAAAAGGAGAGATTTTTCTTGACAGGGAGTATGCTCTTGCCAGGGGATATGAGGTAGGAGATTCCATAAAACTGAAACAGGAGGAAGAGGGACTTCTCCTGGAAGAAAATTATACTGTTTGCGGAATCGGTACAAGCCCTCTTTATATTTCGTTTAACAGGGGAAATACAACCCTTGGCTCCGGTGAAATCAGTGGTTTTGCCTATGTGATCCCGGAAGATTTTGATCAGGAGGTTTACACACAGATTTATCTTCGTTTTCATGGATCTGAAGATCTTACGAGTTATACAGATGCTTACGACAATCTGATTGAAAAGGTACAGAGCACTGTGGAAGGAATCGAGAAGGAACGGTGCGAAATCCGATACAATGATGTAAAAGAAGAGGCGGAGGATGCTTTAAAAGAAGCGGAAAAAGAGCTAAAAGACGGAGAAAAAGAATTAAAAGACGGGAAAAAGGAGCTAAAAGACGGAGAAAAAGAGTTTGCCGATGCAAAGAAGGAAGTAGAGGACGGAGAAAAAGAGCTTGCTGATGCAAAGAAGAAAATAGAAGACGGCAAAAAAGAGCTCGCCGATGGGAAAAAGAAGATTTCCGATGGGCAGGAACAGCTGGAGACTGCAAAAAATCAGGCGGCAGACGGACAGAGTCAGTTAAATGCAGCAAAAGAAAAAATAAGCGCAGGATGGACAGAACTTTATGCGAACCAGGATAAGGTAGATGCCGGTCAAGAAGAGCTTTTTGCTGCAAAAGAAGAGCTTGCAAAAGGCAAAGAGACAATTGCAGAAGGAAAGAAGCTTCTGGAAGAGCAGAAAAAGAATCTGGAAGATAAACAGAAAGAAATTGAGGCAGGAAAGGCAGCCATTCCCGCTGCAAGAGAAGAGTTAAACACACAGAAGCAGATGTGTGAGGAAGGGTTAAAGGCTGTGGAAGCAGGAGAGGCAGAGCTTTCGAAAGGAGAGGCTGCGCTTTTTGGTTTAAAAGAACAGCTTTCGGGACTTACAAGCCAGTATGACAGTTTATATGCCGAGCTTGAGAATGTGAAGGCACAGCTTTCGACAGTACGAAGCCAGTATGAGGAGGCAGTAAACAGCGGAACAGCAGCAGAGGAAGAACTGAATGCTCTTTTAAATCAGATTTCTGTTCTGGAGGAGAAGGAAGGAAGCCTTTCTGTCCAGGCGGAGACGCTTCGTTCTCAGGTGGAGACCTTGAAAGCGACAGTCACCGAGACGGAGCAGACGATTACTGCGCAGAAACAGACCTTTGCACAAAAAAGGGCAGAGCTGGAAGGAGCACTTTCTGAGATTTCTTCAGGCCTTATTTCTCTTGAAGAAAAAGAACAGCAGTTAATGCAGGCAGAGAACCAGATTCAGGCAGGACAAAAAGAAATTGAAAAAGGATTTGCCGAGCTGAAAAAGCAGGAAGAAAAACTTCCGGCAGCAGAGGAGGAAATCAGCAAAAACGAAAAACTTCTGGAAGAGAGCCAGAAACAGCTTGATGCAGCTGAAAAAACACTTTCAGAAGGACAGAGCGAACTAGATGCACAGGCTGAAAAGCTTGCTGCTGCGTGGAGTCAGATTTCTGAAAGTGAAAAAACACTTTCGGAAGGACAGGCGGAGATTGCTGCAAATGAAAAGAAAATCTCTGACGGAGAAAAGGAAATAGAAGAAAACGAAAAGAAGCTTTCTGACGGCAAAAAGGAAATAAAAGAAAACGAAAAGAAGCTTGAGGACGCCAGAAAAGAGATAGAAGACGGAGAAAAAGAGCTGGCAGATGGAAAAAAAGAGTATGAAGACGCAAAAAAAGAGATAGAGGAATTGGAAGAGCCGGAATGGCTCATTACTGACAGAAACGATCTTCCGGAATATTCGGATTACGGAGATAATGCAGACAGAATTCGAAATATCGGTCAGGTTTTCCCTGTTATTTTCTTTTTGGTGGCGGCGCTTATCAGTCTTACAACCATGACGAGAATGGTGGAGGATCAGAGAACCCAGATCGGAACTTTAAAGGCACTTGGTTACAGTAAGTTTGCCATTATGTCAAAATACATAAATTATGCACTGCTTGCAACTGTGGGAGGAAGCATCTGCGGAGTTCTCATCGGAGAAAAAGTTCTTCCATATATTATTATATCGGCTTATGGCATTATGTATCACAACATGGCATCAAATCTTCAGATTCATTATGAGTTTACATATGCGATGACTGCATCTGTGGCTGCAGTTGTGTGTACACTTGGCGCAACTTTATTTTCCTGCTACAGGGAGCTTTCAGAAACGCCGGCTTCTCTTATGAGACCGCCTGCACCAAAAGAAGGAAAGAGAGTACTTCTGGAGAGGATTACGTTCTTCTGGAAGCATTTAAGCTTCTCTTGGAAGTCTACACTTCGAAATCTGTTTCGCTATAAAAAACGCCTTTTTATGACGATTTTCGGGATTGCGGGAAGTATGGCTCTTATGCTTGTTGGATTCGGTATTCAGGATTCTATTATGGATATTGCGCTTCGGCAGTATTCCAAACTGCAGCATTATGACGGAACCATTATCAGTGATGAAGATGCAGGGAAAAAAGAACGGGAAAAACTGGAAAAATTCCTTCAGGAAGATGAAAGGATTTCACGGTATACAGATGTACAGTTTACAAAGATGGAGACTCCGGCAGGAAAATCCAATTTAAGTGTTTATGTATATGTACCGGAAAATCTGGAGAACTTTAAGGAGGATGTAACTTTACAGAATCGCCGGACAAAGGAGCAGTATGAGCTTAGTGATGCAGGAGCCGCCATCAGCGAGAAGACGGCGAAGCTTGCCGGGCTTTCAGTGGGAGATATGATTACGCTTATACAGGATAATAAGCCTTATCAGGTAAAAGTGGATCTTATTACTGAAAACTACATGGGACATTATATTTATATGACGCCGAAGGTATACGAGGAAGCCTTCCACAAAAAACCGGATTTTGAGAATATTATTTTTACAGTAAAGGGCGAAGCCAAAGAAAATATGGAGCAGGTGGGAAATGAGATATTGGAATTTCCGGCGGCTTTAAGCATCAGCTATACAAGCAGTCTTGCAGACCAGCTTGATCGTATGCTGAGCACTCTTGGGACGGTGATAGTGGTTCTTATTGTATCAGCAGGAATGCTTGCTTTCGTAGTTCTTTATAACCTGAATAATATTAATATTACAGAGCGCCAGAGAGAGCTTGCAACCTTGAAGGTACTGGGCTTTTATGACCAGGAGGTTTCGCAGTATGTATTCAGGGAAAATGTGCTTCTTACAATTATCGGTGTAATTGCAGGCGCAGCCTTCGGTATTCTTCTTCACAGATATGTGATTACCACAGTGGAAGTGGATGCAGTTATGTTCGGGCGGAACATCAAACCACTGAGCTTTTTATACAGCGCATTGTTTACCTGTGGCTTTTCTGTTTTTGTAAATATGGTGATGCACTTTAAGTTAAAGAAGATTGATATGGTAGAATCGCTGAAAAGCGTGGAATAAGTGTGAAATCGAAGGACATCTTCTTGACAAAAAAAGAAATATTCATTATAGTAGAAGCCATGATAACGGCTGTGAAGAAGAGGAGTAATCTGCTGGAGCACACAGAGAGAAATGTCCGCAGGCTGGAAGACATTTTATGCAGAAAGCAGATGAAGGTAGCTTTGGAGCCGGAGAGCTGAAAGACAGGTAAGTTCTTCCGTATCCCGCGTTAAGGGAAATGAGATGTGCGTATTTTCGCATAATGAAGGTGGTACCGCGACGACAATCGCCCTTCACACATTCGTGTGAAGGGCGTTTTACTTTCAGACAGACATTCTTCACACAGAGGAAACCCACAGATAAATTTTAAAATATTTACCAGGAGGACATTATGAGCAAAGAGCTTGCAAAAACTTATGATCCCAAAGGCATTGAAGAGCGCCTTTACAAAAAATGGATGGATAACGGGTACTTTCACGCAAAAGTAAATCCGGACAAGAAACCTTTTACCATTGTGATGCCGCCGCCCAACGTAACAGGACAGCTTCACATGGGACACGCCCTTGATGAAACCATGCAGGATATTTTAATCCGTTTTAAGAGAATGCAGGGATATGAAGCTTTATGGCAGCCGGGTACAGACCATGCAGCTATTGCTACAGAGGTTAAGGTTATTGAAAAACTGAAAAAAGAAGGTATTGACAAAAACGAAATCGGAAGAGAAGAGTTTTTAAAACATGCCTGGGAGTGGAAAGAAGAATACGGCGGAAAAATCATCAATCAGTTAAAGAAGCTTGGTGCTTCTGCTGACTGGGAGAGAGAACGTTTTACAATGGACGAGGGATGCTCAAAGGCGGTACAGGAAGTATTTATTAAGCTGTACGAAAAAGGCTATATTTATAAAGGATCCCGTATTATCAACTGGTGTCCTGTATGCCAGACATCCATTTCCGATGCAGAGGTAGAGCATGAGGATCAGGAAGGATTTTTCTGGCACATCAATTACCCCATTGTTGGAGAAGAAGGAAGATTCGTGGAAATTGCAACAACACGTCCGGAAACACTTCTTGGAGATACTGCAGTTGCCGTAAATCCGGAAGATGAGAGATATAAAGACATTGTTGGAAAAATGCTGAAGCTTCCTCTTACTGACAGAGAGATTCCGGTTATTGCAGACGAATATGTAGATAAAGAATTTGGTACAGGCTGTGTGAAAATTACGCCGGCTCATGACCCCAATGACTTTGAGGTGGGACGCCGTCATAATCTTCCGGAAATCAATATTATGAACGATGACGCTACCATCAACAGCCTTGGAGGAAAATATGCAGGTATGGACCGCTATGAAGCACGTAAGGCAATGGTAGCGGATCTTGAGGAACAGGGTCTTCTTGTAAAGGTAGTTCCACATTCTCACAATGTAGGAACACATGACCGCTGCGGAACAACCGTAGAGCCTATGATCAAACCGCAGTGGTTTGTAAAAATGGATGAGATGGCAAAGGCTGCTATTGAAGCACTTGAAAATAAGGAGCTCACTTTCGTTCCGGAGCGTTTTGATAAGACGTATCTGCACTGGCTTGAAAATATCCGTGACTGGTGTATTTCCCGTCAGCTCTGGTGGGGACACAGAATCCCGGCATATTACTGCGATGAGTGCGGTGAAGTAGTTGTTGCTGCAGAAATGCCTGAAAAATGCCCGAAATGTGGATGTACACATCTTCATCAGGATGAAGATACACTTGATACATGGTTCAGTTCTGCGCTGTGGCCGTTCTCCACTCTTGGATGGCCGGAAAACACAGAGGAGATGGATTACTTCTATCCTACAGACGTTCTTGTAACAGGATATGATATTATTTTCTTCTGGGTTATCCGTATGGTATTTTCCGCTATTGAGCAGACAGGAAAGGTGCCGTTCCATCATGTGCTGATCCACGGACTTGTAAGAGATTCCCAGGGACGCAAGATGAGTAAATCACTTGGAAACGGAATTGATCCTCTTGAAGTAATTGACAAATACGGAGCAGATGCCCTTCGTCTTACTCTTATGACAGGAAATGCACCTGGAAACGATATGCGTTTCTATTGGGAGAGAGTAGAGTCAAGCCGTAACTTTGCAAATAAAATCTGGAATGCTTCCCGTTTTATTATGATGAATCTGGAAGGAAAAACAGTAACAGAACCGGAAAATCTTGCAGATCTCTGTGCGGAAGATAAATGGATCCTGTCTCACCTGAATACGGTAATCCGTGAAGTAACAGAGAACATGGACAAATATGAGCTTGGTATTGCAGTACAGAAAGTTTATGATTTCCTTTGGGATGAACTTTGCGACTGGTATATTGAGATGGCTAAGGTTCGTCTCTGGAAGGCAGATGAAAATCCGGAGGCTGCAAATGCAGCTTTGTGGACACTTCGCACAGCGCTTACAGAAGGCTTAAAGCTTCTTCATCCATATATGCCGTTTATTACAGAAGAAATTTTCTGCACCCTTCTTCCGGAGGAGGAATCTATTATGATTTCTAACTGGCCGGAATATAAAGAAGAGCGGTCCTTCCCTGAGGCAGAGCTTGCAGTGGAAAGCTTCAAAGAAGTAGTGCGCGGTATCCGTAACACAAGAGCAGAGATGAACGTACCTGCAAATAAAAAGACAAATGTTTATATTGTAGGAAAAAATGCAGAAGTATGCAGAATGTATGAAGAAAGCAGCAGATCTTTTGTAAATCTTGCCCTTGCAAAAGACATTCATGTGCAGGAAGATAAGGCGGGAATCGGTGAGGATGCAGTATCTGTTGTTGTTTCCAACGCAGTGGTATACCTTCCGCTTGAGGATCTGGTAGACAGAGAAAAAGAACTGGAACGTCTTACAAAAGAGAAAGAACGTCTCACAAAGGAAATTGCCCGCTGTGAGGGAATGCTCAACAATCCAAACTTTGTAAACAAAGCACCTGAAGCAAAGGTAGCAGCAGAAAAAGAAAAGCTTCAGAAATACATTGAGATGAAAGAAAAAGTCAGCACACAGCTTTCTCAGCTTGAGAAATAATAAAGGAGTGGTTGGATGAATAAACAAAAGCTCTGTGATTTCTGTAACAGGATTTCCTTGATTCTTCAGGCACTGGGCTGTGCGGTCATGTATTTTTTGATTGAGGCGATGAGCCGTCATTCTTTTACGGAAGCATGGAACTTTATGGTGAATAAGCCTCTTGTATTTGCATATAACGCAGGATTTATTTTTACTACAATGCTTATTTCCTATCTGTTTCGGAGACGAGTATTCTGGAGAGCATTTGTCAGCATATTCTGGCTGCTCCTCGGAATCACAAACGGTATTCTTCTTATGAACCGTGTTACTCCTTTTACAGGACCGGATATTGCGATGGTGACAGACGGACTTGCCATTGCCAAGAAATATCTGCCCTCGTATGGTGTTACCCTTGTGTACATCGTACTGGGCATTTTGGCAGTGATTCTTCTGGGAATGTTTATCAAAGCGCCAAAGTATAAAGGACCCCTTAAATACCGTTATAATGTTCCGCTGGTGCTTGCCGGAGTTCTTGCTTTTGGCGGAATTACACAGCTTGCATTGGAAAAGAGAGTATTATCCAATTACTTTGGAAATATCGCCTTTGCCTACGAAGATTATGGATATCCCTACTGTCTGGCAACTACGATCTTTAATACGGGAATCAGCTGCCCAAGGGATTATTCCCCGGAGGAGATAGAGAGAATCCAGAAGACAGAGGAAAATCTTCCGAAAACAAAAGAGGAGAAAAAGCCGAATATTCTGTTTTTACAGCTGGAATCCTTTTTTGACCCTACCCTTGTAAATTATCTGAATATATCGGAAGACCCGATTCCTACATTCCGAAAGCTTATGAAGGAATATTCTTCAGGATATTTTAAAGTTCCATCTGTGGGGGCTGGTACGGCAAATACAGAATTTGAGACAATTACAGGAATGAGTCTTCACTATTTCGGACCTGGAGAATATCCGTATAAGAGTATTCTCAAGGAGACTACATGTGAAAGCGCACCGTATGTGTTAAAGAATCTGGGATACGCTACACATGCCATCCATAACAATGAGGCGAATTTCTACGGAAGAAGAAGTATTTTCCCGAATTTGGGGTTTGATACCTTCACTTCCGAAGAATATATGCCGGAAGAAGATGAGAAAAATCTTTTAGGCTGGGTAAAGGACGAAATCCTTACAGACGAAATTATCAAATGTATGGACGCTACAGAAGAATCGGATTACGTGTATACCATTTCTGTACAGGGACATGGAGATTATCCGGCAGAGCCGGTTCTGAATAATCCGGAAATTACGGTTTCCGGCTCTCCTACAGAGGAACAGGATTATAAATGGGAGTACTATGTAAATGAAATCCGGGAAATGGATAATTTTGTAAAAGAGCTTACAGATGCTCTTTCGGAATATCCGGAGGATGTGGTTCTTGTTATGTATGGAGACCATCTTCCTACTATGGATCTTACTGTAGAAGATGTAAAAAATAAGTATCTTTTCCAGACGGAATATGTAATATGGGATAATTTTGGTCTTGAGAAAAAAGATGAAAATCTTTCCGCATATCAGATGGCAGCGGAGGTTCTTGACAGAGTAGGAATCCATGAGGGAACAGTTTTCCGTTATCACCAGGCAAGAAGAAATACAAAGAATTACCAGGTGGATCTGGAAACTCTTCAGTATGATCTTCTTTACGGAGAAAGATACGCATACGACGGCGAAAATCCTTTTGAGAGAACAAAGATGAAAATGGGACTTTATGATGTAACTCTGGATTCTATTTCTCTTGTGTCGCCTTTGGACTTTACATATTATATCCACGGTACAAACTTTACGCCGTCCAGTCAGGTGAAGTTAAACGGCGACTGGTACGATACGGTATATGTAAATCCGACGACTCTTATTATTTCCGGTACGGAGCTTACAGATTTTGACCGTCTGTCTGTTGTACAGCGAAGTAACAGTTCAACGAGAAAGGCATTAAGTAAGAGTTATGACCGCTCCTGTTATGCCCTCTTTGATGAAAATAAGTGGAAATTAAATAAAGAATAGAAAAATCGTAACATCGTGTCGTATAATTTGTTACGATTAGGACTGGACATCTTCCACCACTCATATATAATGGTATCGTAACGGTTTTTAAAATCCGTACAATACATTATAGATAAGTGGTGGAATTTTTTATGAATTACGAAGAAGCAGTTGCTTATATTGAGGAAACACCGAAATTTACAAAGAAAAACAGCCTGGAACACACAAAGGAATGCTTAAGAAGACTGGGAAGTCCGGAAAAGCAGTTTAAGGTGATTCATGTGGCAGGAACAAACGGAAAAGGAAGTACCTGTGCGTTTATTACTTCTGTGCTCAGGGAAGCAGGGTATTCCTGTGGACTTTTTACTTCTCCGCATCTTGTCCGGATTAACGAGCGGTTCCAGATTAATGAGACAGAAATTGACGATGAAACATTTTTAAATGCTTTTGAGAAAGTAAAACATCTTGCAGACGAGCTTGTAGCGGAGGGAAGCTATCATCCAACCTATTTCGAAATGCTTTTCCTTATGGGAATGGTGATTTTTGCAGAGGCAGGTGTGGATTATGTGACTCTTGAGACAGGACTTGGAGGAAGACTGGACGCCACGACGGCAGTGGAATCTCCTGCGGCCTGTGTAATCACTTCCATCAGTCTGGATCATATGCAGTATCTTGGAAACACAGTCGGGGAAATTGCAGGGGAGAAGGCAGGGATTATTGTTCCCGGAGTTCCCGTGATTTTCGATGGCAACTCAGAAGAAGCGGCAGAGGTAATACGAAAAAAAGCAGAGGAACTTCAAAGCCCTTATTTTGAGGTGAAGCAGGAAGATACCGAAATTTCTAAAAATACAAGGACAGGCATTGATTTTTCGCTGAAGAATGGGTATTATGGGGATATTATATTTTCCATTCCCTTCATTGCGAAATATCAGGTTATGAATGCGTCTCTTGCTTTAAAGACAATGGAGGTATTAAAGGAGAAGATTCCTGTTTCTGTTGAAAATTTAAAGGACGGACTTCTGCGCACAAGATGGCAGGGAAGAATGGAAACGGTACTTCCCGGTGTAATCGTAGACGGAGCCCATAACGAGGACGGCGTGGAAAAATTTGTGGAGACAGCTGCACATTTTCAGAAGGAATGTCCTCTTACTCTTCTTTTTTCCGCAGTGGACGATAAGGATTATAAAGATATGATTTCCTCTATATGCGGAAAAATCAGGCTTTCCCATGTTGTCGTAACGCAGGTGGGCGGATACCGTGAGGTTCCGGCAGAAGAATTTGCCAAGCTTTTCCGTGAAAACGGCTGTACAGACGTACGGGTGAGTGAGAGAACAGAGGAGGCCTTTCCACTGGCGCTTACATTAAAAGGGGACGACGGAATGCTGTTTTGTGTAGGTTCTCTTTATCTTGTAGGTGAAGTGAAAGATGTGATTAGGAGAAAAAAATATGATTGATTACGAAGAGGAACTGAAAAAGTTTGAACCATGTCTCGACGTGGCAGATGCAGAAGGAGCAATTTATGATCGGGAGCTGACAGACATTCTCGATATTCTTCAGGAGATGCTGCGGGAAGCAAAAAGCAACAGACGGGTAAGATAAGGAGAAAGCAATGAACTGCATGAATTGTGGCACACGCCTGACGGATATGGATCTTGATTATTGCCCGCGCTGCGGCTGCAATGTCCTGATCCAGAAAAAGGTGGAATATCTTTCTAAGCTTTATTACAATCAGGGTCTGGAAAAAGCGAGTATCCGAGACCTTTCCGGGGCAATCAGCTGTCTGAAGCAGAGCCTTACATATAATAAGGCAAATATCCAGGCAAGAAATCTTCTGGGGCTTGTATATTTTGAGACTGGAGAGGTTGTGGCAGCTTTAAGCGAGTGGGTGATCAGCAAAAATCTTCAGCCTGCAAGAAATCTCGCCTCAGAATATATTAATAAGCTTCAGGCAAATTCCAATAAACTGGAAGCAATTAATGAAACAATTAAAAAGTACAACCATGCTCTTGCTCTTTGCAGAGAAGGTCACGAGGATATGGCTGCCATTCAGCTTCGAAAGATTTTGACTCAGAATCCAAAGCTGATTAAGGGATACCATCTTCTTGCTCTGGTTCAGATGAAAAACCAGGAATGGAATAAAGCGAGAAGAATCCTGAAAAAAGCTGCGAAAATTGATAAGACAAACACGACTACTCTGCGCTTTTTAAGGGAGATTGATGAGCAGACAGGCGTTACCACTCGCCTTGAGAAGAAAAGCAAAGGAAGATTTCTTGAAGGAAACAGAGAGAGTATTGACAGGGACAGAGATACGGCTGTGAATACGGCGCCGTATAAAGAACGGTCAAAAGCTTCCTTATTTTTTACTCTGGCAGCAGGATTCGCAGCAGGAGCGGCGGCGCTTTGGTTCCTTGCAGTTCCTGCAATTCGCCAGGGAATTTACAGGGAGGCAAATGAGCAGATCATCAATTACAGCGAGTCTCTTGCAAGCCAGGGAGCAGAACTTTCAAAGGTACAGGGAGAGGTACAGCAGTCTGATGATACAGCGGAGGCTGCGGCAAAACAGATAGAAGAGGAAAAACAGAAAAGCCAGAGTTATGAGGCGCTATTTAATGCTTACGCAGCCATGCAGCAGGAGGATATGGACAGCGCTGCACTGGAAATTCAGAAAGTACATGCCGATGTCCTGTCGGATAGCATGAAAGGGATTTATACCACAATCTGTAATAATACAGGCGTTACCGGAATTGAGGGCACCTCTGACGGAGAGCAGGATACGGGAACAGGAGACAACTCTTCGGAAGCGGGAGCAGGCGAGGAAGATACCGGAATGTCCGAGGGAAGTGAAGGCGACTACAGCGACGAAAATGGTTACAGCGGCGAAGATGGCGGCTATGAAGATGGAAGTGATTATGGCGGCGAAGAAAATTATGAATAACGGGCACAGCGAATGAGAAGCCTCCAAAAAGGGGATGTACGACAGGTACGTCCTTTTTTTGTACCTTAAAATAATAAAACACACATATTTTTTTGGCAAATGGGAATAAAAAGAAAATAAGGGGGAAATTATCATGGAACCTGTTTTTAAAACAGAGGGAACCTGTCTTACGATCATACTTCCGGGAGAGGTGGATCATCCGGTATCTGACTATGTACGGAAAACTGCGGACAGGATTATGGAAAAAATTTATATTAAGACGATTGAATTTGATTTTTCGGAGACTACATTTATGGATAGCTCCGGGATTGGTCTGATTATGGGAAGATACAGAACCCTTGGTATGTGCAGCGGATGTATCAGAGCTATCCATGTAAATTGCCATATTGAAAAAATTCTTCGCATTTCAGGAGTAAGTAAATTCATGGAAATCAGCAAAGAGACAGAAGCCGTTTAGAAAGGGAGGTGCGTGTTATGGAAAACACCAATGAAATGACCATTGTTTTTGAGAGCAGACCTGTAAATGAAAGCCTTGCACGGGTGGCAGTGGCAGCGTTTAGCACACAATTAAATCCTACACTTGAGGAAGTTGCAGACTTAAAGACAGCCGTTTCGGAGGCTGTCACAAACTGCATTATACACGGATATGAGGGGGAGATACATAAGATTTGGCTTACCTGTCGGCTAAAAGGACAGGAGCTTTTTGTGGATGTAAAGGATGAGGGAGTGGGAATTCCGGATGTGAAAAAAGCAATGGAGCCGCTTTATACTACGAAACCGGAAAAAGACCGTTCCGGAATGGGATTTACCTTTATGGAGGCATTTATGGATGAGATTTCTGTAGAATCAAAAGTGGGAGAGGGAACTGTAGTCCACATGAAAAAAGTAATAAGGAGATAAAAATGAATCAGACTCTTGCTCTCATCGGGCGCGCACACCAGGGAGATAAAGAAGCAAGAGATACCTTATTCGAGGAAAATACGGGACTGATTTACAGCGTTGCCAGGCGCTTCACAGGAAGAGGCGTGGAAATGGAAGACCTTTTTCAGATTGGAAGTATAGGACTTTTAAAGGCTGTAGATAAGTTTAACCTGGAGTATGAAGTACAGTTTTCCACTTATGCAGTTCCTATGATTGCCGGGGAAATCAAGCGTTATCTTCGGGATGATGGTATTCTGAAAGTAAGTCGCTCCCTGAAAGAAAATCACTACCGAATTTATAAGGCAAGAGAAAGTCTGGAGCGAATGCTTGGGAGAGAACCGACTTTAACGGAACTTGAAAAAGAGCTGGATATGCCAATGGAAGAGCTGGTAATGACAATGGAATCAGGAGCAGAGGTGGAATCTCTCCAGAAAACCATTTATCAGGGTGAAGGGCAGGAGATTTCTCTTCTGGATAAGCTGCCGGAAAAGGAAAATCAGCAGGAGCACCTTTTAAACAGGCTGTTTTTGGAGGAAATTTTAAAGGATTTAGATGCACGGGAGAGAAGACTTATATATATGCGTTATTTTCAGGATATGACACAGACGGAAATTGCAAAAATTATGGAAATATCGCAGGTGCAGGTGTCCAGAATGGAAAAAAGGATACTGAAACGACTTCAGGAAAAGGCGGAGAGAGGGGGGAAGGTTTGAATTTCGTGGGGAACATCCGGATTTTGGAAATGTACGAAAAAGAAAATCCTGATATAATGAATCTCGATACTAACCAAAGAAAATAATAAAAAAGCGGGGAAAATTATGAAGGAAAGATACAGGATATGGGAAACAGAAGAATACGAATATAAAAGAGCTTTTGGATTTATTCCGGAAATTTGCTGCTACATTCATAAAGACAATAAAAAACGCAGAGCAGTTCTTGTTGTGCCGGGGGGAGGATATACAATAGTCTCTCCTACAGAAGCGGAAATTGTAGCAGAAAAATTTTTTGAAAAAGGGTATCAGGCGTTTGTATTAACATATACAACAAATTTTCTTCATGACATCCCTTTGATGAGGCAGCCATTGCAGGATATTTCCAGGGCAGTACGGATTTTAAGAAAACAGGCAGACAAATGGAGAATAAAAGAGAACGGTGTGGCAGTTTGTGGGTTTTCAGCAGGTGCGCATCTTTGTGCAAGTCTTGCTGTACATTATAAAGATATAGAGGAGTGCAGGAAGGAATATAAAGCATATTCAAACAGACCAGATGCAGTTGTGTTGGCGAGTCCTGTGATTTCAACGGGGGAATATGGACACAGAGATTCTATGGAAGCTCTTTTGGGAAAGAATCCATCGGAAGAAATGCTTAATTATATGTCAGTGGAAAAACATATAACTTCCTGCACTCCTCCTTCTTTTGTGTGGCAGATGTCTGAAGATGAGGTGGTATCTGCGCAGAACAGTATTTTATACGTACAGGAGTGTATACAAAAAGGAGTAGAAGTATCGTATCGTTTGTATACAGGAAAGGGACATTCTCTTTCAACGGCAGATGAAGCGTGGGAAGAAGGAAAATTTGGAGAATTTTATACGCTAAAACAGATGAAGCTGGTTTTAGAGGCTGGAAAAAAAGGAGACATACAGATTGGAGAAGAAGCATTGAAAATAAGTGAAATGATAAAGGAGTGGGTAAAACCGCAAAAAAATTATATTTATCGGGACAGTTCCGTAAAAAACTGGACAGAAGATGTGACGAAATGGCTTCATGAAATTTTATAAAATCCGTTTTTTTTTGTATAGAAATCGCGCATTTTGTATGTAAGGAATGATAAGAAATATTAAAAAAAAGTTTGCAGAATGGATTTCTAACAAAATGAACGAATTGTGAAACTTACAGGTAAATATTTATATGCTATTATAAAGTCACAATAAAAAACGGCAAGTAAATAAAACAAAAAGGAGAGAAAAGATTATGAAAGTGAAAAAAGTGATAAGTGTTGCACTGGCAGCAGCGACCGTTTTAGCAACAGGAATTTGCACTCCTGTTATGGCAAAAGCAGATGATGAAGTAACGACAATAACTTATTGGGGATGGGATACAAACTGGTATGAACCTATGTTTGCAGCATTTGAAGAAAGTCATCCTAATATTAAAATTGAAGCGACAAATGTAGCATATAGCGATTATTTCACTAAGATTCAGCAGGCGATTGCGTCAGGCTCAGAGCTTCCTACTATGGTACAGCAGAGTTGTACTTTAATTGAAAATTATAAGCAGCTCGGTGTATTTGAAGACCTTACACAGGAACCGTACAATATTAATCCGGATAGCTTTTTCGATTTTATTAAAGGAAGAGCAATGACAGAGGATGGTCAGTTGATTGGTGTGGAGCAATCTGTATCTCCATCAGCTATTGCCTATAAACGAGATTTGGCAAAGGAATATTTCGGAACAGATGACCCGGCAGAACTGGCAGAGATTTTCAAAACAACAGATGATTATATTAAGTATGGAAAAGAAGTGCAGGAAAAATCAAATGGAGAAACATATCTTTTCCACTCAGCAGGAGCAGTAGCAGAATGGCTGTATTTTGCAGATAAGACAAATCTTCAGGATGGAAATACAGTAAACTTTACAGAAAAAATGTCACCGGTTATTAGTTTACTCTGCGATATGCGAGATAATAAAGTTGTAGATACATATGAAAATGGAACACCACAGGCAAATGCAACATATGCAGATGAAAATCATATTTTCTACCCATGTCCGAACTGGGCAATTACTTATTACATCAAAGCAAATGATGCGGAAGGTTCCGGAAACTGGGGTCTGATGATGCCTGCAACTGGCGGATACAGTTGTGGAGGCTGTTCTGTAGGAATCACAAATACAGCTACGGATGAACAAAAAGCGGCTGCTAATGAATTTTTACAGTGGGCATTTTTCTCAAAAGAAGGTGTAGATACTGCAAAAGAAAAAGTAGAATATTATGTTCCTACAAAAGAATTTTATGAAGACCCGGCTTATGCAGCAGGGGAAGATGAGTTTTTTGCAGGACAGGATATAGGAAGTTTTCTTTATGGTGAAATTGCACAGAGCATAGTTCTTCCAAAAACTTCTGTTTATGACCAGACAGTAATTGATATTCGCGATCTTTTAGCAACAGCAATTATGTCTGACCCTGATATGACAGCTGAAGAGGCGGTTGAAAAAGGCCTGGAGGAATGCACAAACAGAATCACAGACGAAGAGATTGAAATCAAATAAGACGCTGTGAAAAAAGGGAGAGGATGTGAAGTCACTCTCCCTTTATATTTGTAAGGAGGATGGAAATGAATAATAAAGGAATAAAAAAGTATAGTGTTTTTTGGCCTGTCATTTTTCTGGCACCATTTATTATATTCTTTTTTGTATTTAATCTGTTTCCCATTTTGTATTCTTTTTATCTTAGTTTTACAGAATGGAGCGGGGTGGGAGAAAAAGTTTTTGTAGGACTGGATAATTATATTCGTATTTTTACAAAAGATGCTACATTCTTGAAGTCTTTAGGAAATACATTGTTCATAATGGTGTTGGGTTATCCGCTGGCTATCTTTTTGGGACTTCTTATGGCAGCATTCCTCAGCAATCTTAAAAAGTTCAGGAATTTCTTTCAGACAATTAATTTTCTTCCATATATAACAACACCCGTTGCCATTGGATTGATTTTTACATTTTTATTTGACTGGAATACAGGAATTATAAACAGAATTATTGAATTTTTTGGAGGAGAAGGGATTAACTGGCTGGGAAATGCCAAATATGCACCTATTGTAATCGGATTTATGATTATATGGAAGTGTACAGGATATTATATGGCAATGTACCTGGCAGGAATTACATCTATTTCAAGTGATATTTATGAGGCTGCGAAGGTTGATGGAGCAGGTACAGTCACTACATTTTTCAGAATAACGATGCCGCTTTTAAAGCCGATTACCGTGTTTGTTGCAATTACAAGTTTGATTGCAGGATTACAGCTTTTTGATGAACCGAATCTTATGTTTAATGTTACAACAACAAGTATTATTGGAGGACCGGACCGCTCCTGTCTGACGATGGTATGGAATTTCTATGATGTGGCATTCGGTTCAACTGCAAGATTGGGATATGGTTCAGCAGTATCCAGTACACTCTTTATCATTATTGTAATTTGTGCATTTATTGGTATGAGATTAATGGATGGAAAGGAGAGCAAATAATAATGAAAAAAATATCTAAAGTTTTATCATATGTACTTTTAGGGGTTGTTTCTCTTGTTTCTCTTTTTCCTTTTTATTTGATGCTTACAATGTCTACATACAAAACGGAAGAGATTTTTAAAGGAATGCCACTTCTTCCCTCAGGGTATCTGGTAGAAAACCTGAAAACTGTATTTCAGTCTAATTTTGTTCAGACATATGTAAACAGTTTGTTTATTTCCATACTTTCTATGGTAATATGTGTTTGTGTAAGCGCTATGGTAGGATATGCTATGACTGTGTATCAGTTCCGTTTTAAGAAGATTTTAAAGACATTTATTCTGCTTACAATGATGGTGCCAACCCAGATTGGTATTATCGGATATATGATTGAGATGCGTACATTTCATATGACAGGAACTTTATGGCCAATGATTTTAATATGGTGTGCAAATGGATTTGGAGCATTCTGGATGATTCAGTTTATAGGAGGGGCGCTTCCTGTAGAAATAGTAGAAAGTGCCAGAATTGATGGTGCAGGTGAATTGCGAATCTTTTCTCAGATGGTGTTACCATGTATTAAACCTGGAATTTTAACATTATGTCTTTTAATCTTTTTATGGTCCTGGAATAGTTATTTAGTACCTCTTGTTTTTGTAAACAATGAAGCTCTTAATACGATTCCTATTTTTATAAAGAGTCTTGCAAATGCCTATCGCACAGACTATGGTGCGCAGCTTACAGGGCTTGTGTTTGCAACAATTCCACTTCTTGCAATGTTTATCGCAGGCTCTAAAAATTTTATCAGCGGACTTACAGCCGGTGCAGTAAAAGGATGATATTATAAAAAGATTTGGTAGTGATAAAATATTTATACATGCTATAATGAAAATGTTACCGTTGGCAGATAAGATTGACAGGAGAAATTTATGGGTAAGGTTCAGATATACATTGTAGATGATGAATGGATGGCAGTTGAATATTTAAAGGCACTTCTGAAAGAGGCTTCTCCCGCATATGAAGTTGCGGGAGCGGCGTTTCAGGGACAGATTGCATATGGAGAGATTTTAAAAATCAGACCGGATATTGTATTTGTTGATATTCAGATGCCGGGCATGACAGGAATAGAATTGGCAGAGAAACTTTTGGAAAGTGAATGTAATCCAACTGTTATTTTTCTTACATCTTATCGTGATTTTGATTTTGTAAAAAAAGGAATGGATTTGGGTATTGCATCTTATTTATTGAAAAATGAACTGACGGCAGAAGTGTTAAAAAAAGAGATTGATAAAATAATAAAGGATACAGAGATTGAGAGAAAAAAGACATATATGTATACTTCTTATAATTTGAAGAATTTTCTTTTTTCAGGGGAAGAAACATTTGATATAAATAAAGATGTAACATCTTTAGAACGATACGCAGTACTTTTATTTGTAGCAGACAGACCTATATATTTGGATGAGAGAAAGACAGATATTATTCAGGCAGATGTAATGAAGATGGAGGATATGAAATATCCTGAAGGATTGAGGTGCAGGCATATTGTTCAAATAGAAAATGGAAAGTGGTGCGCCGTTTTTTATATAGATTCCACTGTTTCGGATAGTGAAAATGTTCTTATAGAATCAGGGAAAATGATTCAGAGTGCGTTTGAAAAAGAAGATATTTCTGTTTCTTTTTTCTTTGAAACATCAGTGAGAAATATGATGTGTATCCCTGCTCAGTTTCAAAGAATGAATGCTTTAAGTGAGCAGGTGTTTTTTTATGGGAATAAAAGCTGTATTAATATGCGAATGACAGAAGCAGGGGGAAAAGAAGATATTTCTGTTCAGATAGCGGCATTATCGTATGCTTTAGATGAAGAGGATAAAAATGCAGCATGTTATTTGTCAGAAAAGCTGGTAGATTCTCTTGCCAGAAATAAGATTTTATCAGAATATAGAAGAATAATTTTGGAAATATCAGGCATATTGAAACGATATTGTCAGAGAAAGAAAGTGGAAATTCCAGATATTATGGAAAAATCAGTATTTAAAACGCCGCAAGAGGTAAAATGTTGGATAGCAGAGTGTATAATGCAGATTTTTAATCAGCTAAATGCACAGAGAGAACATCAATTTTCACCGGCGGTAGGGCTTGCAACGGAATATATTTTAAAACATTATCAAAATAATATATCAGTACAGGATATTGCACAGGCGGCAGGAATATCAGAGGGGCATTTAAGAAAGTGTTTTAAAAATGAAATGGATTTAACGGTGGTGGATTATCTCACAGAATATAGAATAAAAAAAGCGAAAGCTCTTATGGAAAAAAGAGAATATAAAATTTCAGAAATTTATGAAAAGGTTGGATTTACTTCCAGCCAATATTTTAGTTATGTATTTAAAAAGATAGAAGGGAAAACCCCAAGTGAATATATGAAATCCATATAGGAGAAAAAGATGAAAAAATCTATCCGAAGCAAAATTATGATATGTGTAATGTTTGTTGTAGGGATTGCTTTTCTTGCCAGTGCAATAGGAGGAAGCGAATATTTTCTGTATGTTTTGGAACAGCATATTGTACTTGAAGAGGAACAAAAGCAAGAGCAGGTAGCCAAGCAAATTGCATATATTCAAAATAATATAATGTCTCTTGCCAAGCAGATTGTGGTAGATGATGAAATACAAGGGTGTATGGGTGTACAGAAAGATGAGGAAATTATAGATAGACTTCTTAGAACGTCCAGAATAAAAGAAACATTACGAAGATATATTAATCAACAATCTTTTATTTATGGTGTAACGATTCTTTTAGAGAACGGTGCAAGCTTTTCCAGTAATAATACAGAAGACGGCAAGTTGTTTGTAGAGGAAAAATGGTATCGTAATTTTAAGGAAAGTGGAAGAAAAGAAGGATTTTCGGATACTCATATGTATACAGTTGAGCAGGGACCAACAAAGGTTGAAACTGTCAGCTATATTATGGAGTTTAAAAGTCTGAATAATAAGCAGGATACACTGGGGGAAATTATGATTCATATTAGTTGTCCTTATCTGAAGAAATATATCCAAATGGACAGTGTTCTGCTGACAGGGTATGCTATGTATGATGCCTATGGAAATGCAATGTCTGAAAATGGAAACATATCTGTGCCATATAAAGAAATAAAAGAGCTTCCAATTGGAAGGAGTGTATCAGACAGTGGAGATACGCTTCTGATACATAGAAATATGAAGGACAATTGGGTATTAGTTTCAGAGGTTTCTAAACAGCTTCTTATCAGCCAATTACGGTTTGTAAAAGTATTTTTTATGAGTGTTTTTGGAGGCGCTATCATAGTGCTTATCTGTGTTTTGTTTGTTATTATAAAAAATATTACAAAGCCTATTGATCGACTTCATGAAGCTGCTCTTTTAGTTGGAGATGGAAATCTTAACGTATCAGTAGATATTCAGACAAATGACGAGCTTTCTGTGCTGGGGGATGCTTTTAATACCATGATTGCAGATATTCAAAAGATGTTAAAAGAATCTGTAGAGTATGAGAAGACAACAAAAGAAATGGAGATTAATCGCCTGATGCTTCAGATTAATCCGCATTTTATTTACAACACATTAAATTCCATTGTATATATGGCAAGAATCGGAGGCAATGAGGATATTGTTCATTTTTCCAATGCGTTTATATCTCTTTTGCAGGATACTCTTCGTGTGAAGAAAGATTCTATTTTTACAACTATGGAACAGGAATTGAAAAATATTAAAAATTATCTTATTCTTCAAAAGTACAGGTATCCTAACCGTTTTGATATTTCTTATGATATTGATGAAAGTGTGCTGGATACAGAAATTCCCAATGTACTTTTGCAGCCTATTGTAGAAAATGCGGTGTTTCATGGGCTGGCGGCAAAAATGGATAGAGGTCATCTATGGATAAGAGTACACAAAGTTTTGGAAAACGTAGAAATTATCATTGAAGATGATGGTGTCGGAATGCCTTTGGAAATTTTGGAAAGAATTTCCCAGGCGGAAGACCCTGTAAAAGGTGAAATGCGTACGATAGGGGTAGGTAATGTGATTCAGAGAATCCGTCATATTTATGGAGAAGAGTACAGAGTAAATATAGAAAGTGCGATAGGAAGAGGTACAAAAGTAAGAATTGTAATTCCGTATAAAAAATACAGAGAGGAGGAAGAACAATAATGAAATATATGTTATGCTTTGGAGATTCCAATACATGGGGGCATAATCCAGAAGCAAAAAATGAAAATGAGCTTCGTTACAGCCCAAATAAAAGATGGACAGGGAAACTTGCACAGGCTCTTCAAGGAAAATGGATCGTAATTGAGGAAGGATTATGTGGAAGAAGTACTGTTTTTGAAGATCCATTATCCTCTATATGCAATGGAGCAAAAGCATTACCTATTTGTCTGCGTAGCCATCAGCCATTAGATTTGATTATATTTATGCTGGGCACAAATGATTCAAGAACGATTTTTCATGCAAATGCAAAAGAAATTAGCAGAGGAATGGAATATCTGATAAAAATGGCGCAGTCACAGGAGAGTTATGATATAAAACAAATTCCTCAAATACTATTGATTGCACCGCCGCATTTAAGTGATAATCTGAAAAATACATTTTTCTATGGAATATATGATGAAGAGTCAGCAGAAAAATTGAGATTATTGGGAGAGACATATAGAGAACTTGCAAGGCAGTATCATTGTATGTATTTAGATGCAGGAGAATGTGTAAAAGAAATTGGAAGCGACGGAGTACATCTTTCCGAAGCTGGGCATGAAAAGTTATACAGGTGTGTGATGAAACTATTGTTGGAAGAATATGACATAGAAAAGGAGGTACAGTATGAGTAAATTAAAAGGTGGTTTCACCTTGCCGGGAGAAGCAGGGTACGAGGAACTTACATTAAAAATGGCAGAGAAATGGGGAGCAGATGTAATCAGAGACAGCGATGGAACGGCTCTTTCCCCTGAAATCTTAAATTCCGGTTATGGGATTTATTCCACTATCTGCATTATAAGAGATCATAATAAGTGGGCAAAAGAACATCCGGAGCAGCTTCAGCAGACTTTTTTAATGACGTCTCCTGTTGTGGCGAAAGAGTGTGAGCTGGAAATTGAAATTATGAAAGAGTTTTTCAGGGAGCAGTTTTCTGTAAATCATACAGAGACAGCAATGAAATACTGGCAGGTTTACGATAGAACAAATAATCAGGAGATTCCCAAAGAAAAGTGGCAGTTTGATTCCGAAAAAGAAACAGTTGTCATAAAAGAGGCAGTTCCTTTTCATACATACACGGTAAGTTTTCTTGCCTATCGTATATGGGAAGAAATTTCCATGTATAACCACACAACGAATCACTGGGATAAAGAACATTTGATGCAGATAGATCCCCGTTATCCGGAAACAAGAGAATATATGAGTAAGTGGATGGAAAACTGGTGTGAAACGCATCCAGATACCACAGTTGTTCGTTTTACTTCTCTGTTTTACAATTTTGTATGGATTTGGGGCGCAGATGAGAAAAACAGAAATCTTTTTACAGACTGGGGTTCTTATGATTTTACAGTAAGCGATAAAGCGCTGGATGATTTTGAAAAAGAATACGGATATGCCATGACTGCAGAAGACTTTGTAAATAAAGGGCTTCGTCATGTGACACATATGCCGGCAGATAAAAGAAAAAGAGACTGGATGGATTTTATAAATCGGTTTGTGACAGAGGTTGGCAGGGAGCTTGTAGATATTGTTCACAAATACGGAAAGAAAGCGTATGTGTTTTATGATGACAGTTGGGTTGGTCTGGAACCGTATGGGGAACGTTTTCAGGAGTTTGGTTTTGACGGACTGATTAAATGTATTTTTTCCGGATATGAGGCAAGACTCTGCGCCGGAGTTCCTATAGAAACTCATGAAATCCGTCTTCATCCGTATCTGTTTCCTGTAGGGCTTGGAGGAGCTCCTACATTTATGGAGGGAGGAAATCCCACACTTGATGCGAAAGAATACTGGAATCATGCGCGCAGAGCCCTTCTCCGTGCGCCAATTCAGAGAATCGGTCTTGGAGGATACCTGCATCTTACAGAAGATTTTCCGGATTTTCAGGACTACATTGAGCAAATTTCCGATGAATTTCGAATGATTGAAAAATATCATGAAGCAGGAAAGCCTTATACGATAAAACCGAAAGCGGCAGTTCTTCATTACTGGGGAAAACTTCGTTCCTGGACACTTTCCGGACATTTTCATGAAACGTATATGCACGATTTGATTCATGTGAATGAAGCGCTTTCCGGGCTTCCGGTTGATGTGGATTTTATAAATTTTGAGGATGTAAAAGCAGGTGCATTAGAGAAGTATGACATTATTATTAATGCCGGAGGAGCAGGAGATGCTTGGAGCGGAGGAGATGCCTGGAAGGATGAAGATGTAGTATCACGCCTTTATAAATGGGTATATGAAGGCGGTACGTTTATTGGAATTAATCAGCCGTCTGCAGTGGAAGGA
>Glacier_p1__coassemble_572_pt1 | contig 22922 bp, 19 predicted proteins | sample Glacier_p1__metabat2_low_PE_021 | metagenome-assembled genome bin Glacier_p1
CTGCTTTGCCCGAAACGACTTTTCCCCCAGGCTTCCCACAAGCTCTTCCAGTTCCCGAGCATCTTGTTACATCTTATGAGGAGATGACAAATCTTTCCGCAGGGCTTAAAAAGAAGCTGTCTGTGTATCCGATTACAGCGCTTCGCATGGTAGATGTACAAATTTCCAGATTGGACGGAACAAGAAAATACCTGTTCCAGCTTGCAGATGGAAACGTAATAGAAAGCGTGCTGATGCGCTATAAACATGGAAATTCTGTGTGCATTTCCTCACAGGTAGGCTGCCGTATGGGCTGCCGATTCTGTGCGTCTACAATCGGAGGTCTTACAAGATGCCTCACTCCATCGGAGATGTTGGACCAGATTTACAGCATACAGAAGGATACAGGGGAGCGGGTTTCCAATGTGGTAGTTATGGGAACGGGGGAGCCCCTCGATAATTATGACAATCTTCTTCGATTTATTCATATCTTGACAGAGGAGGGCGGGCTTCACATCAGCCAGAGAAACCTTACGGTTTCCACCTGCGGACTTGTTCCGGAAATGCTTCGCCTGGCAGAGGAAAAGCTTCAGATCACGCTGGCGCTGTCTCTTCACGCGCCAAATGATGAGAAGAGACAGGAGCTTATGCCCATTGCAAGAAAGTATACAATGGAGGAGGTCTTAAATGCCTGCAGGATATATTTTGAAAAAACAGGCAGAAGAATTACCTTTGAATACAGCCTTGTAGCAGGGGTGAACGACAGCGAAGAAAATGCAAGGGAGCTTTCGGGAAGGATTAGGGACATAAACTGCCATGTGAATCTGATTCCTGTAAACCCTGTAAAAGAGCGCTCTTTTCAGCGTCCTACAAGGGAGGCTGCGGAGAATTTCAAAATAAAACTTGAAAAATGCGGAATAAATGTTACTATTAGAAGGGAAATGGGCAGCGATATAGACGGTGCCTGTGGGCAACTGAGAAAAAGCTATATGGAAAAAACAGAAAGCGAGAAGTGACATGAAGGTATATTCAGCTACCGATGTGGGACAGAAGCGGAAGATGAATCAGGATTATGTGTTTACATCAGAAGATGCAGTGGGAAATCTTCCGAATCTGTTCGTTGTCGCAGACGGTATGGGCGGTCACAATGCAGGCGATTTTGCATCGTCCCATGCTGTGGAGATACTGGTGGAGGAAATCCGTAAGGACGCAGATTATAATCCTGTAAAGGTCATACGGCATGCCATTGAAACTGCAAATACGGAAATTATAGAACAGGCACAGAAAGATGAAGGCCTCAGAGGAATGGGAACGACCATGGTAGTGTCTACAATAGTGGGACAGTACGCCTATGTGGCAAACGTAGGAGACAGCCGTCTCTATGTTGTGCAGGGACAGATCCAGCAGATTACAAAAGATCACTCACTTGTTCAGGAAATGGTAAGACTTGGTGAAATCAGCCCTGAGGAGGCTAGAAATCACAGGGATAAAAATATCATTACAAGAGCACTGGGTGCGGAAAAGACAGTAGATATTGACTTTTTTGATTTGAAACTGGAAGCCGGAGATACTATTTTAATGTGTTCTGATGGGCTGAGCAATATGGTGGACGACAGAAAAATGGAAGAAATTATATTGGATTCAGAGATGGAACTGACAGAAAAGGGAAAAACTCTCATAAGAGAGGCAAACCTTAATGGCGGAAAAGACAATATTGCAATTATCTTGGTAGAACCATTCACGAACGAGGTGGAGAAATGTTAAAGTCGGGTATGATTATAGCGGAACGCTATGAAATATTAGGAAAAATCGGGACGGGAGGCATGGCGGATGTCTATAAGGCGAAAGACCACAAGCTGAACCGTTTTGTTGCAGTCAAGGTTTTAAAGGCGGAGTTTCGGGAAGATACAACCTTTATCCGCAAATTCAGAAGTGAGGCACAGGCAGCTGCGGGTCTTACACATCCCAATATTGTAAATGTATTTGATGTAGGGGATGATGAAGGGCTTTATTATATTGTAATGGAGCTGATAGAAGGTATTACTTTAAAGGAATACATTTCCAAAAAGGGCAAGCTTTCTATAAAAGAAGCAACAAGTATTGCCATTCAGGTGTCAATGGGGTTGGAGACAGCTCACAGTCACGGAATTGTACACCGTGATGTAAAGCCCCAGAATATTATTATTTCAACAGATGGAAAAGTTAAGGTAACCGATTTCGGAATCGCAAGAGCTGCGTCCTCAAACACAATAAGCTCCAATGTGATGGGCTCTGTACATTACAGCTCTCCGGAGCAGGTACGCGGTGGATACAGTGATGAGAAGAGCGATATTTATTCTCTTGGAATCACTCTGTATGAGATGGTAACAGGAAAGGTTCCGTTTGACGGAGATACTACCGTTGCTATTGCAATCAAGCACCTCCAGGAGGAGATGGTTGCTCCAAGTGTATATACACCGGAACTTCCATACAGCCTGGAACAGATAATTTACAAATGTACACAGAAGAGTGTGGATCGCAGATACAACAAAATGGAAGATGTGATTGCGGATCTGAAGCATTCCCTTATTGATCCGCAGGGGGATTTTGTAAAGCTGACTTCTGTAGATAATGATGCAAAAACAGTAATTATTTCAGATGAGGAGCTTGGAACAATCAAGCATACACCGAAGCAGAAATTAAGGGCAGAAGTGGAAGAACTGGAAAAAGAAGTTTATGCAGATGATTTTGAAGACGGGGATGAAGAAGAGGAAGAAGAGTACCGTCGCAGAAAAGAAAGACGGGAAAGACAGAAACGCAAAAGGAAAAGAGGACCTGGCAGAGGTGTCACAATTGCAGCACTGATCCTGGGAGCCGTTCTTCTTATTGGTATCGTTGTTGTTATTATAAAATCAACCGGTCTTCTGGAAAAGAAAGAGCCGGCAGCAAACGGGAATCAGCAGAAACAGGAAGAGCAGAGCGATAAAATGGTAGCTGTGCCGGATCTTACAGGAAAAACAGAGGCAGAGGCAAAAGAACTGGCAAACAGTCTTCATATAGGTGTACAGATGATTGGTGAGGAAGCATCCAATCAGGAAAAAGGAAGAATTTCTTCTCAGGATATACCGGCAGGAACTGAGGTGCAGGAGTATTCCACTCTGAAATATTATATCAGTAAGGGTGCGCAGGAAGTTACCATTCCGGATATTGACGGAAAAACAGGAATTGAAGCACAGCAGCTTCTCGAGGATCTGGGGCTTCAGGTGGAAATTCAGAAAGAATACAGTGATTTAGATGAAGAAGGATACATTCTTGTAGATCCGGGATATGCGTATTCCGTTTCACCGGAGCCAGGTGCAACAGCAAAATCAGGAGATAAAGTAACTCTTGTGATTAGCCGCGGTCTTGATTACGGTGAGGGTGTGGAAGTGGAAATTCCAAGTGTAGTTGGTCTGACAGAAGATGAGGCAGTTACCACACTCGGTAAATTCCTTTTAATTGATATACAGCAGCAGCAAAGCGCAGATGTGGCAGCAGGGGAAGTGATTTCCCAGACACCGGAACCTTATTCTTACGGGGATCCGGATACAACAAACATTGCGATTGTAGTAAGCAGCGGAAATCAGCCGCCTTCTGATACAGAAGAAGCAGCAGGTACACAGGGAGAGACGGGGACTTCCGATGGTACACAGATAGATTCAGATGCATCTCAGACTTCTCAGATTACAGATGAAGCTGTGCAGCAGGCGACAGCAGCAGGAGAAGTATGGAAATGTACACAGGGCTTAAACACACCGGACGGTTACAGCGGCGGACCGGCTCGCCTTGAATTGATCCAGTATGTAAACGGAGTGCCTAAGGCGTCTGTTATTTCCGAAGGAACATCGCTTCAGTTCCCATATCAGCTTGATATTACAGGTGTGCCAGGAGTGGCAGAAGGTACCTTATATCTTTCTGAGGAAGTGCAGGGAAGTTACCAGAATATTGGAGAATATTCTATTACCTTTGAGAAAGCAGAGTAATCCATGAGAGGAAAAATCATTAAGGGAATTGCCGGATTTTATTATATCTACGCAGAAGACGGGAAGATTTACGAATGCAAGGCAAAGGGTATTTTCCGAAAAGATAATCAAAAGCCGCTTGTAGGAGATAATGTGGAGATTTCTGTTCTGGATGAAAAAGAGATGGAGGGAAGTGTAACTGCAATTCTTCCCAGAAAAAATTCTCTGATACGTCCTGCTGTTGCAAACGTGGATCAGGCATTCGTTATATTTGCAATGGAAAATCCAAAACCAAATTATATGCTTCTGGACCGCTTTCTCATTATGATGGAGCAGCAGGGAATTCCGGCAGTTGTGTGTTTTAATAAAAAAGATCTGGGAACAGAGGAAGAACTTGATTTTCTTTACAGAACGTATACACAATGCGGCTACAGAGTCATTCTTTCCAGTGCCCTTAAAGGGGATGGGATTTCAGAAATTCATGAAATCCTGAGGGGAAAGACAACTGTAGTTGCAGGCCCTTCAGGGGTTGGGAAATCTTCTCTTACAAATTCTCTTCAGGGAGAAATACAGATGGAAACAGGGGAAATCAGCAAAAAGCTGAAGCGAGGCAAACATACGACGCGCCATTCGCAGGTGATTCCGGTGGGAGAAGATACCTTCCTCGTAGATACACCCGGTTTTTCATCTCTGTATCTTACAGATATGGAAGAGCAGGAACTGAAAAATTACTTTCCGGAGTTTCGGGAATATGAGGAGGGATGCCGCTTTCAGGGGTGCCGTCATATTCATGAACCTGGCTGTGCAGTGAAAGAAGCTCTGGAAGCAGATAAGATCAGCAGGCTTCGATATGAAGATTACCTGAGCCTGCATCAGGAATTAAAAGAGAAAAGGAGATACTGAATATGTATCAGCTATGCCCTTCAATTTTGTCAGCGGATTTTAACCGTCTGGGAGAGCAGATAAAAATTCTGGAGAAAGAGGGAGTAAAAATCCTTCATATAGACGTGATGGACGGAGATTTTGTGCCAAGTATTTCTTTTGGAATGCCGGTAATCAAATCTATCCGAAAAGAATCAAAAATGTTTTTTGATGTACACCTTATGGTAACAGAGCCGGAGCGGTATATCCGCGACTTTGTAGAATGCGGAGCAGATTCCATTACTGTTCATGCAGAAGCATGTGAGGATCTGGAGCGTACCATAGAACTGATACGGGCGGCAGGCGTAAAAGTCGGAGTGTCTATTAAGCCGGCAACTCCTGTCAATGACATAAGCCATCTTCTGGACGAAGTGGATATGGTTCTTATAATGACAGTACAGCCTGGATTTGGCGGTCAGAAGTATCTGGAAGAGTGCACAGAGAAAATTAAAGAGCTTCGCGAGCTGATTGATGAGGAAGGTCTTGACACTCAGATTCAGGTAGACGGAGGCATTAACGCAGAGACGCTTTCCACAGTTATGGAAGCAGGCGCGAATCTGATTGTAGCAGGTTCTTATGCTTTCCGGGAAAATCTGGCAGAAAGCGTTCAGGATATTCACAAAAAAATGGAAGAAATCAGCAGAACAATTTCATGAGGAATATTATGATTGATACAATCGTCGTAAGCGGGGGCAATATCCAGGAAGATTTTGCCCTCGATTTTTTAAAAAAAACAGAAGAAAAACAGGGGAAAATGCCATATCTCATAGCTGCAGATAAAGGGCTTGAATTTTTCCTTCATACAGGAATATGTCCGGATATGGCAGTGGGAGATTTTGACAGTCTATCTGATGAGGGCGAAGAGTTTCTAAAAAGTCTGGAGAACACAGAAATCTGCCGTTTAAGGCCGGAAAAAGACGACTCGGATACTCAGTCGGCAGTATGCCGCGCAGCAGAGCGAGGAGGAAAAAACATAGTCCTTTTCGGCTGTCTTGGAACACGTCTTGATCATATTTTTGCAAATATGGGGCTTCTGGTATGGGGACAGCAGAGAGGGATTCGGGTTTCCATTTATGACAGATATAATTACATTACAATGATAGAAAGCGGCACAGTGTTAAAAAGAAAGGAACAGTTTGGAAAATATGTATCTTTTTTTTCGATGGGAGGAGATGTGTCGGGACTTACGCTTAAGGGATTTAAATACCCTCTGAACTGCCATTATCTCACAGTTTCCGACTGCGGTCTTACTGTGAGCAATGAGATTTCAGAGGAAGAGGCAGAAGTCACATTTGACAGCGGAAATCTTGTGATGATCATGTCGAGGGATTGAACTTGAAGCTTTGTTGTGGTAAAATTTAAAATTGTTATTGAAGTGAGTAATCCCTGTAAGAAATTTTTAGGAGGAAATAGAGAAAATGAAACTAGGTATCGTAGGCTTACCAAATGTTGGAAAAAGCACATTGTTTAATTCCCTGACAAAGGCGGGAGCAGAATCAGCAAACTATCCATTCTGTACCATTGACCCGAATGTGGGTGTGGTAACTGTTCCGGACGAGCGTTTGAATCTTTTGGGAGATTTTTACAAGTCAAAGAAAGTGACACCTGCTGTCATTGAATTTGTGGATATTGCAGGACTTGTAAAGGGCGCATCAAAAGGAGAAGGTCTTGGAAACCAGTTTCTTGCCAATATCCGTGAGGTAGACGCCATTGTTCACGTTGTGCGCTGCTTTGAGGACGGAAATGTAGTTCATGTAGACGGAAGCATTGATCCGCTTCGTGATATTGAGACTATTAATCTGGAGCTGATTTTTTCAGATCTGGAAATCCTGGAGAGAAGAATCGCAAAAGTGACAAAGACAGCCCGCATGGATAAGGAGGCTGCAAAAGAACTGGATTTCCTTCAGAAAGTGAAGAAACATCTCGAGGACGGCAAAATGGCAATCACTATGGAGCTTGAAAATGAAGATGAGGAAGGCTTTATGGGAACATACAACCTTCTTACATGGAAGCCTGTGATATATGCTGCAAACGTAGCTGAGGACGATCTTGCTGACGATGGAGAGAACAACACTTATGTACAGTCGGTGCGTGAGTATGCAAAGGAACAGAACAGCGAAATCTTTGTTATCTGCGCGCAGATTGAACAGGAAATTGCAGAGCTTGACGAGGATGAGAAGAAGATGTTCCTGGAGGATCTTGGACTTACAGAATCCGGTCTGGAGAAATTAGTAAAGGCAAGCTACCATCTTCTTGGACTTATGAGTTTCCTTACAGCAGGAGAGGACGAGACAAGAGCATGGACAATTAAAATCGGAACAAAAGCGCCTCAGGCAGCAGGAAAAATCCATACAGATTTTGAGAGAGGATTTATTAAGGCAGAAGTTGTAAATTACCGCGACCTTCTGGACTGCGGTTCTTATGCAGGAGCCAGAGAAAAAGGTCTTGTGCGCATGGAAGGGAAAGAATACGTGGTACAGGATGGAGATGTGATTTTATTCCGTTTCAACGTATAACGTATATAAGGGTGTTTTATGAATATGTCGGTTCGTTTTCCCAATCTGGGACTGGAATTTGAATATGTGCCGGTATCTGTCCGGGTTTTCGGGTTTGAGATCACCTTTTTCGGAATTTTACTGGCAGTTGGCATGCTTCTGGGAATAGCGTTTGTGGTATTGGAGGCAAAACGGAAAAAGCAGGACGCGAATCTGTATCTGGGAATGATGATTTCCGGGCTTGCAGGCGGATTTATAGGAGCAAGATTTTTCTATGTGCTTCTTTCCTGGAGCGTATATAAAACGGATATTATGAAGGTATTCGCTACAAGAAACGGAGGAATGGTCTTTTACGGAGGGCTTTTAGGAGGCGTTCTGGCAGCTGCTGTTTTCTGCCGGGTTAAAAAAGCAGTTTTTATGGAAATGGCAGATGTTGCGGTAAAGGGACTTCTGATCGGACAGATTATCGGAAGATGGGGGAATTTCTTTAACAGAGAATCCTTCGGAGAATATACAAATAATGTGTTGACGATGCAGCTTCCGCTTTCCAATGTGCGCGCAGGAGAGGTTACACCCTGGATGAGAGAAAACCTTGTCGCCATCGACAATGTTTCCTATATTCAGGCAACGCCGCTTTTTCTTTATGAAAGTATATGGTGTCTTCTTCTGCTTCTTCTCCTGTTTGTGTGGAACAGAAGAAAGCTTTTTGCAGGAGAAATTTTTATGCGGTATCTGGCGGGATATGGTTTCGGACGGTTTTTTATTGAATGGATCCGGACTGACAAAATGTTTTGGCCGGGAACGGACATAGCAATCAACCAGGTAATATCGGCAGGATTATTTCTGTTTTTTACGGTAGTTGTTATTGTGAAACGTATTATGGCGAAGAAACGCGCTGCTTTGGAGAAACGCAGGAAGGCCCGTTTTTATGAGGAACAACAAAAGGCAGAAGAAATTTCTGAAGAAGAGCTGCTTCCAGAGGAGGTAACTCTGATGGAAAAAGAGATGAATAATTTCGAAGAAACAGTTTCTGAGTCTGAAGAGAGCAAAGAGGATGCTTCGGAAAGCCAAGTCTCCAAAGAGGAAGAGAGCAAAGAGGAAGTTTCTGAATGTGAAACTTCCAAAGATGAAATTCCCGGAGACAATGACAGGAATGAAGACGGGGATATACAGGAAGAAAATCCGGAAGAAAAAACAGAGAAAGAATAAAAAAGTGCAGGCTTACAGGAGGTATCCCGTAAGACCTGCACTTTTTAAGATACATAACTTCAGTATGCGGCAGTACCAGCGATATTGGTATGTTTAATAGGGCGTGAATTTTATAAGAAAAATTTTTAAAACGAAAAAAACTTGGATTTCCCCTTGTAATTTCCCCTTGGATAGTTTAGAATAATCACATAAGTGGTAGAAAGTGGAGAATAGTGGTGGCAAATGGGGACCCAGTGGTGTCATATATCATTTCCGCCTGTAAGAAAATGTGAAGGGGAGAATCACATTTTCCGGGAGTAGGTGATTTACATGTTCATGGGAGAATACAATCATACAATAGACGCGAAGGGGCGTCTGATTATTCCTGCTAAATTCAGGGAGCTTCTGGGAACAGAATTTGTTCTCACAAGAGGATTAGATGGTTGTCTTTTTATTTATCCTGTAGATGAATGGAAAGCCTTCGAACAGAAATTGCGAGCTTTGCCACTTACAAATAAAAACGCAAGAACCTTCTCACGGTTCTTTGTTGCAGGCGCTGCCATGTGTGAACTGGACAGGCAGGGGAGAGTTTTAGTGCCGCAGACATTGCGGGAGTTTGCCGGTCTGGAAAAGGACGTGGTTCTGACAGGTAATTTGGACAGAATCGAAGTCTGGAGCAAAGATAAGTGGAGCGAAAACTGCGATTATGACGATATGAATGAGATTGCAGAAAGTATGCAGGATATGGGTATCGTCATTTAAGCAATGCGTAGAGTCTAATCCAACAGGAGACGGAGATGGAATTTAAACACAAATCTGTATTACTGAAAGAAACCATAGACGGTTTAAAGGTAAAGCCGGACGGTGTCTACGTGGATGGTACTTTAGGAGGAGCGGGACATGCCCTTGAGGTATGTAAGAAACTTTCTGCCAAGGGGAGATTTATTGGCATAGATCAAGACCAGGACGCAATAGTTGCTGCGAGTGAAAGGTTGGCTGCCTGTGAACAGGCGATGATCATTCGCAGCAACTATTGTTACATGGTAGAGGAACTTCGCGCCCGCGGTATCACAAAAGTAGACGGCATCCTTCTGGACTTGGGTGTTTCTTCTTATCAGCTTGATAATGAGGAGCGGGGTTTTACCTACCGTACTGACGCGCCCCTTGATATGCGTATGGACCAGAGACAGAGCCAGACGGCAGGGGACATCGTAAATGGTTACGAAGAAAAAGAATTATACCGTATCATTCGTGATTACGGTGAAGATAAATTTGCGAAGAATATTGCGAAACACATTGTTGCGGCAAGACAGAATGGCCCGATTGAGACAACAGGACAGCTTACAGAAATTATAAGAAGGGCAATTCCCATGAAGATGCAGGCAACAGGAGGACACCCGGCAAAGAGGACATTCCAGGCAATTCGTATAGAGCTGAATAGAGAACTGGACGTGCTCAGGGATTCTCTTGACGGAATGATCGATCTGCTTGATGACGGAGGCAGGCTTTGCATCATTACCTTCCATTCGCTGGAGGACCGGATTGTAAAGACGATCTTCCGGAAAAATGAAAACCCATGTACCTGTCCGCCGGAATTTCCTGTATGCGTGTGTGGTAAGAAGTCGAAAGGCCGTGTAATCACCAGAAAACCAATTCTTCCAGGAGAAGAGGAAATGGAGGAAAACCCTCGTTCCAAGAGCGCAAAGCTTCGGATTTTTGAAAGAAAGATATAAAAGGGGCAGTACAAAATGGCGAATAAAAACCAAGCAGAGACAGCCAGAAGAAGACGGAACAGTGCCGGGAACGCAGGAGGAATCTATGTAGAGGGCAGTGCAGTAAGAAGACTTGCGGAAGAACCTGCCAGGAATTATCCGGACAGGCAGAGACAGGAAGCAGTCAGAAGGGCGAGAGCGGCCCGGCAAAAAACTGCGCGTCCGGAAAGCTACAGAGAAGTCAGCAGAGCAACGCAGAAAAACAGAGAGCGCGCAATGGGAATGGGGAAAGGCTATGTGATATTTATAGTGGCTGTTTCCACGGCAATTCTTTTTTTCTGTATTCACTATCTTCAGCTCAAGGCGGAGATTACTGCCAGCATGAAGGAGGTTGCTGTTCTGGAATCGGAACTTACTCAGCTTAAAGAAGATAACGACGCATATTATAGTCAGGTAACCTCGAATGTTGACCTGGATACTATTCGAAAAATTGCAATTGGACGCCTTGGTATGAGCTATCCCACGAAAGAACAGGTAATGACATATACAACAGAAGGAAACAGCTACGTAAGACAGTATCAGGATATTCCAAACACAAATTAGGCAGGTGATTGATTGGCTACGACAGGAAAAAAAAGAAGGAAACCAACTCGAAAAATTAATCTGGTTATGAGAAAAAAGCTGGTAATGCTGTTTTGTGCAGTGTTGCTGGCTTTAGTCGCTTTGACAGCAAGAATTACCTATATTAATGCGACAAGTGGAAGCAAATACAAAAAGCAGGTCTTAAGCCAGGCGCAGCAGAGATATGAAAACCGTGTTCTTCCTGCAAGAAGAGGAGATATTTATGACAGAAACGGAAATCTTCTTGCTACAAGCAATAAGGTTTACAATGTAATTCTGGACTGTAAGGCAGTAAATGAACAAGAAGAATATACAGAACCGACTGTCCGGGCGCTCGTGGATGTTTTGGGACTGGACGAGAAGGAGATACGTTCCAGGCTTTCTGCTGAGGATACAAAAAACAGCCAGTATCAGATTTTGAAAAAGCAGCTTTCTATGGATGAAAAGAAGGCCTTTGAGGAAGCGACAGAAATTCCGGAAGATGTGGAAGAGAGCGGGCTTACAAAGGCAGAGATAAAAGAGAGAAGCAATGTAAAGGGTGTATGGTTCGAGGAAGATTATTTGAGAATTTACCCCTTTAATGAATCTGCCTGTGATACTATCGGCTTTACACTTTCAAGAGATGTGGCGGATATAGGACTGGAAAGCTATTATAACAGCACCCTGATGGGAGCTGATGGAAGACAGTACGGATATTTTAACAACAATGCTGACGTAGAACAGACGATTATAGAGCCTGTAAATGGCAGGAGCATCGAGACGTCCCTTGATATCGGCGCACAGCAGATTGTGGAGAAATACGTCAACGCATTCAACGAAAAAATGGGTGCAAAGCACGTTGGAGTCATTGTGGAGGATCCTTCTACAGGAGAAATTATCGCTATGGACGGAGGAGACAGGTATGATCTGAATAACCCGAGAGATTTATCAGGTGTGTACTCCAAAGAAGAGATTAAGGCGATGAATGACGAACAGACGGTGGAAGCTTTAAACGGAATGTGGAGCAACTACTGTGTCACGGATGCGTTTGAACCCGGTTCTGTTGTTAAGCCCATTGTAATGGCAGGAGCTCTGGAAAAAGGAAAAATTTCTGAGTCAGATACGTTTTTATGTGACGGTCTTGAGATTTTTGGTGCAAATGGAGAAACACCGATTAAGTGTGCCGTTTATCCAGATGCTCATGGCACGGAGACCCTTGGAGAAGTTATTGCCAACTCCTGTAATGACGGTATGATGCAAATTGGGGCAAAAATGGGAAGCGAGCAGTTTATTAAAGCGCAGAGTCTTTTTAACTTCGGAGCGAGAACGGGCATCGATCTCCCAAATGAAGGCTCCGGTATTATCCATACAAAAGATACTATGGGAGAGACAGAGCTTGCCTGTTCCGCTTTTGGACAGGGCTATACCTGTACTATGATACAGGAAATCAACGCTCTTTGTTCTGTTATAAACGGAGGGTATTATTACCAGCCCCATCTTGTGACAAAAATCAAAGATGCAAATGGCGGAATTGTAAAAACTTTTTCTCCAACTCTTTTAAAACAGACCATTTCTTCCAATATTTCTGCCGACATCAGAAGCTACATGGAGCTTAGTGTACAGCAGGGTACGAGCCACTATTCCAAAGTACAGGGATACAGTTCAGGAGGTAAAACAGGTACAGCAGAAAAATTCCCCCGTGGAAATGGAAAATATCTCGTTTCATTCATCGGTTTTGCGCCGGTGGAGGAACCGGAGGTTGTCATTTACGTAGTGGTGGACGAGCCGAATACAGAGGATCAGGCAACGAGCCGGTATCCTCAGTATATTGCTCAGGGAATTCTGTCAGAATTGCTTCCTTATTTGAATATTGCTCCGGACGAAATTACGGACGGAACGGTTCCTCAGACAGAGCTGTGGGAAGGATTTGCCGGTTATCTGAAAAATCCGGTTGGAAGCAATTTGGACGAAAATGGAAATCTTGTAGATGATAAGGGAAATCGCATTGACTGGGATGGAAACCGCATTGACGAAAACGGCTATCTTCTCAATGAGGACGGCAGCTACCAGGTGAATGAAAATGGAGAATATATAAAATCTGAAAATCTGGGAAGTTATGGAAATACAGAGGGAGATGGCATTCAGGACGGTGTGTCAAATGCAGGAGCTCCAGGACCTCTGGAAGACGATTCGGAGCCTGTGGAAGGAAACGATATGGAAAGCGAAGGTCTTACCAATGAGGAGGCTGGCCTGGAATAAATGAATACCCTGACAGAGAAAAGTCATATATTAAAATGACAATCTCTGCCGGGGTTTTTGTTTTATGAAAAGAAACAGGACATTCCATAGAAAAAAAGTGTGGCTTGTATTTTCTGTCTGCTTTTTTATTATGGCAGGACTAATAGGAAGGCTTGTATACCTGATGGGATTTCGCTCAGATTACTATTATGAAAAGGCGCAGGAGCTTCACGAGAGGGAAAGAGATATAAAGGCGGCAAGAGGACGCATACTGGATGCAAATGGAAAGATACTGGCAGATAATAGGACAGTTTGTACTGTTTCGGTCATACACAGCCAGATAAAAGAAACAGAAAAGGTGATTTCTGTGCTTTCAAAGGAACTGAAAATGAAGGAGAAGGATGTACGGAAACGAGTAGAAAAGGTGTCGTCCATCGAGCGTATTAAGACAAATGTGGAGAAGGAGACGGGAGATGCCATTCGGGAGTACGGGCTTTCCGGTGTAAAAGTCGATGAAGATTATAAAAGATATTATCCGTACGGCTCTCTTGCCTCAAAAGTTCTTGGCTTTACAGGAGGAGATAATCAGGGGATTATAGGGCTTGAGGTAAAATATGAAGACGTTTTAAAAGGAGAGCCGGGAAAAATCCTGACTACAACAGACGCAAGGGGAGTGGAGCTTAAGGAAATGGGGGAGGGCAGAGAGGTGCCGATTCCTGGAAATGACCTGCAGATCAGCCTTGATGCCAGCATTCAGGAATATGTACAGCAGGCAGCCTTAAAGGTAATGGAGGAAAAGCAGGCAGAGCGAGTTTCTATTTTGCTTATGAATCCTCAAAACGGTGAGATTTATGCCTGCGTCAATGTGCCGGAATTTGATTTAAACGAGCCTTTTAAGCTGAATACAGGAGAGGATACATCTGGACTTTCGGGGAAAAAGAAGCAGGATTTACTGAATCGGATGTGGAGAAATCCCTGTTTAAATGATACGTATGAGCCGGGCTCTACTTTTAAAATTATCACCATGTCCGCAGGACTTGAGGAAGGTGTAGTATCTGCAGACGACCATTTTTTCTGCCCTGGTTATAAAATTGTGGAGGACAGAAGAATCCGATGTGCCAGAAGAACGGGGCACGGTGCGGAAACTTTTGTGCAGGGGGCGCAGAACTCCTGTAACCCTGTTTTTATAGAGGTAGGGCTTCGTCTTGGAGTGGAGAATTATTATAAATATTTCCGGCAGTTTGGACTGATGGAAAAAACAGGAGTGGATCTTCCGGGAGAGGCAGGAACGATTATGCACAAAATGGAAAATATGGGTGAGGTGGAGCTTGCCACTGTTGCGTTCGGGCAGTCTTTTCAGATTACTCCCGTTCAGCTTGCGTCAACGGTAAGCGGGCTTATTAACGGGGGAAACAGAGTAACGCCTCATTTTGGGGTTACTGTGAGAAGCAGCGACGGGACAAAGGCACAGAAAATAGAATACCCTCCGGAAAAAAGAATTGTATCGCAGGAAACTTCGGAGACGGTGCGGGGAATTCTGGAAACTGTCGTTTCAGAAGGTTCCGGAAAAAACGCAAAAATAGAAGGTTATTCTATAGGAGGAAAGACAGCTACATCCCAGACGCTTCCGCGAAGCGCAAACAGGTATATCTCGTCTTTTCTGGGATTTGCTCCGGCAGAAAATCCGCAGATTCTGGGGCTTTGTATCATTCACAATCCTCAGGGTATTTATTATGGAGGGACTATAGCGGCGCCGGTGATCCGAAGCATTTTTGAAAATGTGCTGCCATATATGGGAATTGAAAAAACAGAACCGCAAGAGGAAGAGAAGACAGCCAAAGAGGGTTGATAAATAAGCAAAAAAGCCTTATACTAGAAAGTGTTTCGAGAGCAATAAAAATAAAAAACGAAAGAATTAAATGAGGTGTGAGAATGGAGTTTGATATTGTAATTCCTGTGCTGATCGCTTTTGCAGTCAGCGTTGTGCTGGGTCCTGTTGTGATTCCTTTTCTCAGAAGGCTGAAAATGGGACAGACAGAGAGAGTGGAGGGCGTACAGTCCCATCTGAAAAAAGCGGGCACTCCTACAATGGGAGGCGTCATCTTTTTAATTGCGACAGTAGTGACCTGTCTGTTTTATATTAAAGATTATCCAAAGATTATCCCTGTTCTGTTTTTAACACTTGGTTTTGGTATTATCGGCTTTCTTGACGATTATCTGAAGGTTGTGTTAAAACGTTCAGATGGTCTTCTTCCCTGGCAGAAATTTCTTCTCCAGATAGTAGTTACGGGAATCTTTGCATTTTATATTGTAAACTATACAGATATTTCTCTTACCATGAGGATTCCGTTCTGGAGCGGACATTATCTGAATGCAGGCTGGCTTGCTGTGCCGATTCTGTTTTTCGCTGTTATCGGAACAGTAAACGGTGTAAACTTTACAGACGGTCTTGACGGTCTTGCGTCCAGTGTTACTTTGATTGTAGCCGTATTTTTTACAGTTGTATCTCTCGGACTGAAATCTGGGATTGAACCGATTACCTGTGCAGTGGTAGGCGGACTTATGGGATTTCTTCTGTTTAACGTATATCCTGCAAAGGTATTTATGGGAGACACCGGTTCTCTCGCTCTTGGTGGATTTGTGGCGGGTGCAGCCTATATGATGCAGATGCCGCTTTTCCTTCTGATCGTGGGTCTGATTTATGTAGTGGAAGTGCTTTCTGTTATGATTCAGGTTACATATTTCAAGGCGACTCACGGCAAGCGCTTCTTTAAAATGGCGCCTATTCATCATCATTTTGAGCTTTGCGGCTGGTCAGAGACAAGAATTGTAGCTGTATTTTCTGTAGTGACAGCGATTCTGTGCCTGATTGCATTTCTGGCTCTTTAAGGGGGAAACAATATGGATTTAAAGGATAAAAAGGTTCTTGTGTTCGGTTCCGGAAAAAGTGGGATCGGAGCAGCTGACCTTCTGGGGGCAGAAGGGGCAAGACCTGTTATTTATGACGGAAATGAAAAGACAGACAGAGAACAGGTTCTCGGAAAAACAGCAGGAACATACCCTGTGGATTTTTATGCGGGAGAGCTTCCGGAAGAAGTGCTGGAGAGCCTTGACCTTGTTGTGTTAAGCCCAGGGGTTCCTACGGATATTCCTCTTGTAAAGCGCTTTTACGAGATGGGGCTGCCTGTATGGGGTGAGGTGGAGCTAGCCTATCGCACTGGAAAAGGACGCGTTCTTGCAATTACAGGAACAAACGGAAAAACAACGACAACAGCTCTTCTCGGTAAGATTATGAAAGACGCCTGCCCTTCCGTATTTGTGGTGGGAAACATAGGGACACCTTACACATCGAAGGCACGGGAAATGCAGGAAAACAGTGTGACTGTCGCAGAAATCAGCAGCTTTCAGCTTGAGACAATCGAGGAATTTGCCCCGGAGGTCAGCGCTATCTTAAATATTACAGAGGATCATTTAAATCGCCATCATACAATGGAAGAATACATACGGGTAAAAGAGCTGATCACAAAAAATCAGACAGGAGAAGATGTTTGTGTTCTGAATTATGAGGATGAGGTACTTAGAAAATTCGGAGAGACGGCAATACCGAAAGTAGTGTATTTTTCCAGTGTTCGTGTTCTGGAAAAAGGCATTTATCTGGAAGGTGATACCATTGTGCTGGCCACAGAAACAGCAAAAATCCCTGTTGTAAAGACGGGAGAATTAAAACTTCTCGGACAGCATAATTACGAAAATGTAATGGCAGCAGTGGCTATGGCATATTATGCAGGCGTAGATATGGAAAGTATCCGAAAGAGCGTCTGTGAGTTTACTGCGGTGGAACACAGAATCGAGTATGTCACAGAGAAAAAAGGCGTTGTGTATTATAATGATTCCAAGGGAACAAATCCGGATGCAGCCATCAAAGGTATCCAGGCAATGAACCGCCCCACATATCTGATCGGAGGCGGATACGATAAAGAATCCAGTTATGATGAGTGGATTCAGGCATTTGACGGAAAGGTGCGCTGCCTTGTCCTTATCGGACAGACGAAAGAGAAAATCAGGGCAGCAGCAGAACGCCTTGGTTTTACAGATACAGTTCTTCTTGAAAATCTACAGGAAGCTGTGCGTTTTTGTGCAGAACATGCGAAAGAAGGGGAAGCCGTTCTTCTTTCTCCTGCCTGTGCAAGCTGGGGACAGTTTGATAATTACGAGCAGAGAGGCGATATGTTTAAAAAGTATGTGTCTGAGCTTTAAAAGTAAACAGAGATAAGCGGAAAGGGAGCAGTCATATTTCCGAGGCTGAAATTCATATGCTTAAATAAAGCGTAAGTCGGAGGAAATCATGTCAGAAAAGGGAAAGCGGCAGGAAGGACAGATAGATGTGATTCTTCTTGTACTTGTACTGATTCTCGTTGTATTTGGACTTGTTATGCTTTTTTCCGCCAGTGAATATAATGGCAGAGTGCGTTTTGGCGACTCTGCCTATTATTTTAAAAAGCAGCTTTTTGCCACAGCGCTTGGACTTATGGCAATGTATTTTGTATCGCAGATGGATTACCATATTCTTGCAAAAATGGCACCGGCATCGTACTTTTTGTCTATTGTACTTTCTACAGCAGTGCTTCTTGTGGGGCAGGAAATCAACGGTTCCAAACGGTGGCTGAATCTTGGACCGCTCTCTTTTCAGCCTTCCGAGTTTGCAAAGGTGGCGGTGATCCTCTTTCTTGGCTGGCAGATAGAAAAAAGCAGAAAGAGCACAGGAAATATTTTGTTTATGTGCAGGACAATGGCAACGCTTCTACCTATTGTGGGGCTTGTGGGAAGCAACAATTTAAGTACGGCAGTGATCATTCTGGGAATTGGTGTAGTGCTGATTTTTGTATCGAATCCCAGATACCTTCCTTTTGTAGGAATTGGTGCGGCAGGGGTTGGGTTTGTAGCAGTATTTCTTGCAGCGGAAAGCTACCGTCTGGAGCGCCTTGCTATCTGGAGAAATCCGGAGAAATACGAAAAAGGTTTTCAGACCATACAGGGACTTTATGCGATTGGAAGCGGAGGCCTTTTTGGCAGAGGGCTTGGAAGCAGCATTCAAAAGCTTGGATTTGTTCCGGAGGCGCAGAATGATATGATCTTTTCTGTGATATGCGAGGAACTGGGCCTTTTTGGCGCATCTCTTTTGATTCTTGTGTTTATGCTTCTTTTGTGGAGACTTTGTGTGATCTCCACGCACAGCCGTGATCTTTTAGGGGCTCTTTTAACAGCGGGAATTATGGCACATATGGCGGTTCAGGTAATTTTAAATATCGCAGTTGTGACAAATACCATTCCCAATACAGGGATTACTCTTCCCTTTGTAAGCTACGGAGGAACCTCTGTTGTGTTCCTTTTGGGAGAAATGGGGCTTGCACTCAGTGTATCCAGTCACAAAAGAGATTCTTCTGCATACAATAAGAAGTAAGATGCCCTTTGGGAGTGAACAGCTTGAAGCGTATTTATATTGAAGGGGGAAGAAAGCTTAAGGGCTCTGTCCGGATTCAGGGTTCCAAAAATGCGGCGCTGCCCATGATGGCGGCATCGCTTTTGTACAGGGGGGTTAGTGTACTGAGAGGGTGTCCTAAAATTGCGGACGTTTTCTGCATGGAAGAAATTCTTAAAAAGCTGGGGGCCAAAACCTGGTGGGAAGGACATAACTTGTACCTTGACTGCAGCCAGTGTGAGGGACAGGAGATTCCTTCTGAAGATACTTGTAAAATGCGTTCTTCCGTCATTCTTCTGGGAGCTGTCACTGCAAGAAACAAAAGGGGAAAAATCGGTTATCCCGGAGGATGTGTCATTGGAAATCGCCCTATAGATCTGCATTTATATGCTCTTCGCTGCCTTGGAGCAGAAATCCGGGAGGAAGAAAATTTTGTTGAGGCAGAGTGTCGGGAGCTTGAAGGAGGAGAAATTTCTTTTTCCGCAAAAAGCGTAGGCGCAACGGAGCAGGGGATTTTATCTGCCGTCACGGCAAGGGGAAGAACAATAATAAAAAACTGCGCAGAAGAGCCGGAAATACTCTGGCTCTGTCATTATTTAAAGAAAATGGGCGCGAGGATTTCCGTTGAGGAAAAAGGCATAATTGTCATAGACGGTGTATCTTATTTAAAGGGAGGAGATATGCAGGTTCCGCCAGATCGCATTGTAGCCGGAACGTATATCTGCGCTGCTGCTGCAACAAGAGGAAAAATTGAGATTCTGAATCCGCCGGAGGGGGAGCTCAACGCTTTTCTTAAGGTATATAGGAAAATAGGTGGACAATACAAAGTAAACAGTGGTAAACTGGTGGTGGATGCAGGGGGGATTCACGCTCCTGCTGATTATGTGGAAACAGGCGTTTATCCCGGTTTTCCCACAGACCTTCAGTCACCGCTTATGGCAGTGCTTCTCACAGTTTCCGGAAAAAGCCATATCAGAGAAACTATATTTGAAGCGCGGTATAAAGCAGCGGAAGAAATGAGGCATATGGGAGCACATATACAGATCAGGGAAAGAGACGCTTTCATTGACGGCGGCTTTCCTCTTACAGGCTGTACGGTAAAGGCGAAAGAGCTTCGGGGAGGAGCGGCTCTCATTCTTGCAGCTCTTGCATGTAAGGGAACTTCCTGTGTAGAGGGCTGTTCTTTTATTGAGCGGGGATATGAGCACATTTGTGAAGATTTAAACGCCCTTGGAGGGGCGTTGACAGAAGATTGAGGAAACTTTTGGTATGAGAACATCAAATTACAGAAAAAAAAGAATCAGTAAAAAAACATGGAAATATGCGGGCGCAGTTTTCGGAAGTATCCTGGCAGCAGGATTGATTTTCTTTTTTGCTTATTTTAAGGTAGACGAAGTGGAGGTAATGGGAAGCAGCCATTATTCAGAAAAAGAAGTGCGGAAGATGGTACTTCGCGGACCTTTGGCATCAAATTCCGTTCTTGCGCCTCTTCTCTATACAAAAAGAGAGACAGAGGATATTCCTTTTGTGAAAGGATATGTGGTAAGCCAGGTGAACAGAAATACCATCTGTATCAGTGTAAAAGAAGAAAAGCCGGTTGGCTGCATTCCCTACCTTGACAGCTACATTTATTTTGACAGAAACGGTATTTTTATAGAAAGCTCAAAGAAGAGGGATGAGACAATTCCATATTTTGACGGAATTTCCGTGAAGCATGTGATTAAAGACGAGGAACTTCCTATCAAGGGGAAAACAGTCCTGAATACAGCTGTTGCACTTGCTACGATTTTTCAGAAGAACGAGACGATACCGGATCATATTGAATTTGATAAAAATTATCAGATAAGCCTTTTATATGGGGACATAACTGTAATGCTGGGAAAAGATGAGTTTCTGGAAGATAAGATGACGAGAGCCATTGCAATTCTGCCCTTAATTGCCGGGAGAAAAGGGAGTCTTCATTTGGAAAGCGTGACAGATACTGTAAAGACGATTACCTTTGAGGAAGAGGTAAAAGAAAAGACTCCCGAGGAGCTGGCGGCAGAGTGGACCGGCGGATATGAGGAGAGCGGTGAATACACAGGCACGGGCGAATTTGATGAAAATGGTACGTATGTAGGACCGAAACCAATGACAGAGCTTGAGAAAGCTCTTGCAGAGTGGACCGGCGGATATGATGAAGAGGGAGATTATACGGGAGCCGGGGAGTATGACGAATATGGAAATTATGTAGGCCCTGCGCCAACTGAGGAAAGCATTGCGGCAGAGAAGGCGGCAGAGGAGAATGCAGAAGGCGAAGATGTTCCAGAGGAAGAAACGGGCGAATATACAGAAGACGGGAATATGTCGGAGGAAGAAACGGGCGAATATACAGAAGACGGGAATATGTCGGAGGAAGAAACGGGCGAATATACAGAAGACTGGTATGCGGAAGAAGAATACACGGAATATAGTGAATAAGCTTCTGGATTTTGTCCTGTGTGCTCGAAAGAAAGGTTTTTTCCTGCTTCTTCATCGAAAAAACGTGAAAAAAATATAAAAAAACAAAATTAGTAGTTGATTAATTTCAAAAAAAAATATATGATATATCTATATGTAACTTAACGAAGGTACATCAGGTGGAAATAAGTATATAGCTTGGTACAAATACACTGAATCAGTTATCAGGTAAAAATAAAGGAGGAAGTACGTTGTTAGAGATTATGACAAATGAGGCTGAATCATCTGCCAAAATTATTGTAATTGGTGTAGGTGGTGCCGGAAATAACGCAGTAAACAGAATGGTGGAAGAAGCCATTGGCGGAGTAGAGTTTGTAGGTGTGAATACGGATAAGCAGGCTTTGACTCTGTGTAAAGCTCCAACTGTACTTCAGATTGGCGAGAAAATTACAAAAGGCCTTGGCGCCGGTGCACAGCCGGAAGTTGGACAGAAGGCGGCAGAGGAAAGCATTGAAGAAGTAAAACAGTTAATGGAAGGCGCTGACATGGTATTCGTTACCTGTGGTATGGGAGGCGGAACCGGAACCGGAGCTGCACCTGTAATCGCAGCAGCAGCGAAGGAAATGGGAATCCTGACAGTAGGTGTTGTTACAAAACCATTCCGTTTTGAAGCAAAGACAAGAATGAACAATGCTCTGGCAGGTATTGAAAATCTGAAGAAAGCAGTAGACACTTTAATTGTAATTCCAAATGATAAATTATTGGAAATTGTAGATCGTCGTACAACAATGCCGGAGGCTCTTCGTAAGGCTGACGAGGTTCTTCAGCAGGCAGTACAGGGTATTACAGACCTGATCAATCTGCCGGCTCTGATCAACCTTGACTTTGCAGACGTTGAGACAGTTATGACAGATAAGGGAATCGCACATATCGGTATCGGTGAGGCAAGAGGCGATGACAAGGCGATGGAGGCTGTACAGCAGGCTGTATCTTCTCCGCTTCTTGAGACAACCATTAAGGGAGCAACACATGTGATCATTAATATTTCCGGTGATATTTCTCTTATGGACGCAAACGACGCGGCAAGCTACGTACAGGAGCTTACAGGCGAAGATGCCAATATCATCTTTGGTGCAATGTATGATGATTCTGTAGCAGATTATGCAAGAATCACAGTAATTGCAACTGGATTAAATGATAATGTACAGAGCAGCAGTCCGTTTGCTCAGAGAAATACATCTTCTCCGTTTGCAGCGAAGAGACAGGCATCGGCTCCGACTCAGCAGACAATGAATGTGAATATGCCGAGCTTCAGTCTTCCGACAATGAATGCAACTCCGTTTAGTACAAAGACTCCGTCCAGTACTGTGCAGAAAAAAGACATTCAGATTCCGGATTTTCTGAAAAACAGATAAGTAATAATGGAAAAGTGAAAGAGACCTTCAATGAGAAGGTCTCTTTTTTGACAATCAATGTTCACATTGGAATGTGCCGCATTTTGTTTCCTGGCAGTCTTTAGCATTTTCTCCGCCTACCTGAATGGCAGCCGCTGTACATTTGCAGTTGTCATTGTAGGAACAGTGATGTGCCTTGCAGTCAATCTGAATAGTTTCGCATCCACAACCGGAAGTATAATTATTCTGAGGGGAAGAATTGCTTCGTTCCCGGAAGCTGCCGCAGCAGGTATCCTCTGATAAGTGGGCATTTTCTCCCATTACATCGATGTTTCCTTTGGAACAAAGCTGCTCTTTGTTGTAAACACAGGTAGTGGCATAACATTTTAAAACAGTCATAATCTGAACCTCCTTTTTTCAATTCGTGAATATTATTCCCGGAAAATGCAGGATTATGTATTGTTCTTATAAAAAAATTAATGTATAATAAAAAAGGC
>Glacier_p1__coassemble_623_pt1 | contig 21355 bp, 18 predicted proteins | sample Glacier_p1__metabat2_low_PE_021 | metagenome-assembled genome bin Glacier_p1
TGTTATGGAATTGCCAAATTATCGCATGCCGGGAGCAAAAAACGTACTGCATCTTCTTTGGGATAAGGCAAAAGATTTTCTGCAAAGAGCGTTTACCGTGATTTTTATTGCGACGATTGTAATCTGGTTTCTGCAGAACTTTGATACAGGACTCAATATGGTATCAAACTCAGAAGACAGCATTCTGGCTCTGGTAGCAGGTGCGCTTGCACCGGTATTTGCACCGGTTGGATTTGGCGACTGGAGAATTGTGACTGCGCTGATTTCCGGATTCCTGGCAAAAGAGAGCGTAGTATCTTCTCTTACTGTGCTGTTTGGAAGCACAGCCGTTTTACAGAGCAGCCTTACAGCTGTGGGAGCAGGAGCGCTTCTTGTGTTCTGTCTTCTTTACACCCCTTGTGTTGCCGCGATTGCCTCTGTAAAACGTGAGCTTGGCGGTAAATGGGCGACAGCTATGGTAATCGGACAATGTATGATTGCATGGCTTGCTGCCTTTGTAATTTACCGCCTGGGAATGTTTCTTATTTGATTTTAATTGATTTTTGCAGTTTCCAGGTTTTTCAGCCAGTTGGAACGGAAGAAATAAATAATAAATGTAATGGAGCTTAAGAACCAGGTAAGTGGATAAGCCCAGAAAATAACACGTATGTCAGGAATAAAACGAACTGTTATGGTAATGTAGGTGACACGTATAATGCACCAGCAGGCCAGCATGACAAACATAGGTACGGTAGATTTTCCTGCACCTCTGAAGATTCCTGCCATACAGTGTGAAAATGCAAGAAGGAAATAGAAAAGGGATGCTGTATGGGCCTGTGCAACACCGTAGGATAAAACTTCCGGTGTGCTGTTAAAGGCGGCAATAAAGTACGGTGAAAATATGTAAATTACTACACCTACAAGTTCAGCCGCAGTAACAGAGCAGATAATGCCGAATGCAGCACCTTTTTTTACTCTTTTATATTCCCCTGCACCGATGTTCTGGCTGATGAAGGTTGTGAGGGCCAGTGCAAAACAGGTAATAGGCAAAAATGCAAAACCTTCTACCTTACTGTAAGAACCACATCCTGCTACTGCCATTGGTCCGAATTTATTGATGTTGGACTGTACGACTACATTTGCCAGTGCAATGATAGAGTTCTGAAGTCCGGATGGAAGACCATTGGAAAGAATCTGTCTCAGAAGAGAAAAATCAATTTTAAGTTTCGAAAAAGAGACCCTGTATTCTTCCGGAGCTTTCAGAAGGTGGCGCAGACATAAAAGAGCGCTTAAAAACTGGGAAATAATCGTTGCAGCAGCAGCAGCGCCAACACCAAAACCGCAGCCTGCAACAAGGACAAGATCCAGTATGATGTTTGTCAGAGAAGAAATAATCAAGTATATAAGAGGATGTCTGCTGTCTCCGACTGCCTGCAGGATTCCCACCATGAAATTATACATGACAAATGCAAGTGAGCCACAGAAATAGATACGGAAATATACAAGAGAATTTGGAAGTACTTCCGCCGGTGTTCCGATCAGCACCAGAATCTGAGGCGCTGCAACTACTCCGATAAATGTAAGTAAAATGCCGAAAATAAAACCAAGTGTAACAATGGTATGGATTGCTTTTTGCACCATGCCATATTTTTTTGCACCAAAGTATCGGGCAACGACAACACCGGCGCCGGTAGCAAGACCGTTAAAGAAGCCTACCATAAGGAAAATAAGGCTTCCGGAGGAACTGACGGCAGCAAGGGCGCTGCTGCCCAGAAAATTTCCAACAATTAAAGAGTCGGCAGTATTATAAAATTGCTGGAAGAGATTTCCTAAAAAAAGAGGAATGGCAAAGGCGATAATTTTTTTCCATATAGGACCTTTTGTCATAAGTGTTGATGAGGAATTTGCACTCATATCATAAGCCTCCGATAAAAGTATTTTGAATGCTATTTCAATTTATTGAAATCATTTGCAGCTTCCGCAAGATTTTCACGGATAGAGATTCCCTGGGGACATACGGTTTCACATTTTCCGCACTTCTGACATTGATCTGCTCTTGCGGCGGAATTCAAATCGTGGAAAAACGCCTGTTTTGCTTTTTCCTTATTGCCATACATGGAAAGCTCATTCCAAATGTGGAAGTTTTTGGGAATATCCACTCCAAAAGGACAAGGCATGCAATAAGCACAGCCTGTACATCCATTTTTCGTTCTTTTTTTAATATTGTCTGCTGTTTTAGCAATAAGATTTGTTTCTTTTTCTGTCAATGGCTCAAATTTATCGAAGGTATGTAAATTATCCTCCACTTGATCCATCGTAGACATACCGCTTAAAACAACTTTTACATTTGGTTTACTTGCCACCCAACGAAGTGCCCAGGAAGAAATACTGCTGTCAGGACGTTCTGCTTTCAGGGAAGCTGCAAGATCGTCCGGAAGGAAAGAAAGGGAACCGCCCTTTACAGGCTCCATAATAACAAGTGGAATGCCAAGCTTTTCTGTAAGGGCATAGCCTTTGTCCCCTGCCTGAATATCTGTGTCTACATAATTGTACTGAATCTGGCAGAAATCCCATTTGCGGTAAGTGGCGATTTTTTCAAAAACTTTATAATCATCATGGAAGGAAAAGCCGAAAAAGCGGATTCTCCCCTGAGCTTTTAATTCTTCGAAATAAGGAATAAGATTAAGGTCCAGCACAGTCTGCCATCTTTCCTTATCGAGGCAGTGGAGGAGATAAAAATCCACATATTCCGTATCGAGACGCTGTAACTGTTCATCAAAAAGGCGTTTTGCGTCATCCAGTGTTTTTACGTTCCAGATGGGAAGTTTTGTGGCAAGAAAATAATCTTTTCTGTTGTATTTTTTTAGAATACGTCCAAGGAAGGGCTCGCTGTCTCCGTTGTGATAGGGATATGCAGTGTCAATATAAGTAACTCCTGCCTGAATTGCCGTATCTACCATTTTTTCCGCTTCCTCTTCACAGATAGAACCGTCTGGATTTAAAGGAAAACGCATACAGCCAAATCCCAGAAGAGAAGGAGAAACCCCAAGTTTTTCAAATTTCCGGTATTCCATAAGTAAGTAAACCTCCTGATACTAATATTTTCATGTTTTTACACATTGCAGTATAAAAATACCTACTATATTTTAACATATTTGCAGAAAAGTTACAGCTTTATTTGCATTTTTATGAAAAAAGAGAAGATACCAATACAGGGATAAATCAGCTTTACAACAAAATTCTGCTGATATAATATTCTATAAATCAGATGTCGGTATCTTTTGACGTCTAAATCTGAAATGTGCACAGGCGAAATTTTTTATGAATTAATTTTACAAATATAATAAAAAGAAAAAGGGAAGGTACAACAGAAAACACCGATTAAAAAGAGGGCTGCTGCTTATGGAACTGGCAGTAGCAGGCGCAATCATATGTGGCGGAATCACATATTACAGACAGAAGATGTGGGATACGCCAGAAGAACTTTTGAAGAAATATATGGAGTGCATTTCTCAAAAAGAATATGAAAAAATGTATGATATGGTAAATAAAGAAGCATCCGGGGATATTTCCAAAGAAGATTTTGTGAAGAGAAATTCTGCTATTTATGAAGGAATCGAAGCAGATAATCTGAAAATAAATGTGCTGGAATATGATAAAAAAGAGAAATCTGTGACATATCACACCTCTTTTGAGACACCGGCAGGAATCATTGATTTTGATAATGAAGCTTCCTTTATGAAAGGAAAAAAGGGGTATGAAATCATATGGGCAGATTCTCTTATTTTTCCACAACTGAAACCGGAAGATAAGGTAAGAATTAATTTTGATGAAGCGGAGCGGGGAAGGATTTTAGACAGAAACGGAAATGTTCTTGCAGGAAAAGGCACGGCTTCTTCAGTTGGGATTGTTCCGGAAAAATTAGAAAATACAGAGCAGACAGTTGAGAAAATTGCAGGTTTGCTGGAGACAGATCCTGCGGAAATCGAAAAGAAGTTAAGAGAGAAATGGGTGAAAGAGGATTCGTTTGTACCGATTAAAACAATTCCTAAAGTAAGAGAAACAGAGCTTTTATCTGTCAATCCCGATGAAGAAGTTTTAAAAGAAGCAGAGCGCCAGAAGAAGCTTCTGGAAATTCCGGGTATTATGATTACGGATAAAGAAATAAGAGAATACCCCCTTGGAAAAGCGGCGTCACATCTGACAGGATATGTACAAAATGTAACAGAGGAAGATTTAAAAGAGCATGAAGGTGAGGGATATACAGAGACGAGCACCATTGGACGGACAGGTATGGAAGCCCTGTTCGAAGAGGAACTAAGAGGAGAGAACGGCTGCAGAATTTATATTACAGATGAAGACGGAAAAGAAAAAAAAGACCATTGCCAGTAAAACCGTACAGCATGGACAAGATGTAAAACTGACTATTGATGCAGAACTTCAGAATGAAATTTATGAGCAGTTTCAGGAGGAGAAAAGCTGTACTGCGGCAATGAATCCTTATACAGGAGAAGTTCTGGCTCTTGTCAGCACACCGTCCTTTGACAGCAATGATTTTATCAGAGGACTTACCGAAGAAGAATGGAAGATTTTAAATGAATCAGACAGTAAGCCTATGTATAACCGTTTTCGGCAAAGCTGGTGTCCCGGCTCTGTTTTTAAACCGGTTACAGCAGCAGTGGGTCTGGAGTCCGGCGCGCTTAATCCGGCAGAGGATTATGGAAGCGAAGGACTGAGCTGGCAGAGGGATACTACCTGGGGAGAATATTATGTGACTACGCTTCATACGTGCGAACCGGCTGTTCTTGAAAATGCCATGATTTATTCCGATAATATTTATTTTGCAAAAGCCGCGTTGAAAATAGGGGCAAAAGAGCTGGAATCAGCTTTAAACAATCTTGGATTTTATGAAGAGCTTCCTTTTGAGATTAAAATGACAAAATCCAGTTATTCCAACACAGAGAATATAGAAACAGAGATACAATTAGCCGACAGTGGATACGGGCAAGGGCAGATTCTTGTAAATCCACTTCATATGGCAAGTATCTACACCGCATTTTGTAATGAGGGAAATATGATAAAACCGCACCTTCTTTATAAAGAAGATAAAACGGCAGATTACTGGATTCCGGAAGCATTTTCAAAAGAAACCGCGTCTCTGGTACTGGAAGCAATGAAAAAAGTAATCAGTGAAGTTGAGGGAACCGGTTACGATGCTTACAGAGAAGATGTAGTTCTTGCTGGAAAAACAGGGACAGCGGAAATAAAAGCGTCAACAGAGGATACTTCCGGGACAGAGCTTGGGTGGTTCTGTGTTTTTACAGCGGAAAAGACAGAAGAAAAGCCGGTTTTGTTAATCAGCATGACAGAAGATGTAAAAGAAAGGGGAGGAAGCGGTTATGTAGTGGAAAAGAGTAAAGCAGTGCTGGAAAACTGGTTTTCATAATGAGTTCAGTTCTGGAAAATGCCGGGGGTTTTCTGAACCGGGAGAGTAATGAAAGCACAAATGGTCAAAACTGACATAGTTCCATTTGATATACTGGGGTATGTAAGGAGGGAGTCAAAATGGAGTATACAAAAGAAATAAAAAAGGCAATGAATTATATTGAAAATAATCTGAAGAAAGAAATCAGAACGGAGGATATAGCAGATTCTGCAGGATTTTCAAAATATCATTTTCAGAGAGTTTTCAAAAGAGAAACAGGGCTTAATTTATATGCGTATATTCAAAAAAGAAGGCTGGCAGAAGCTTCATCTCTTCTTCGTAACACCAACGTACGTATTCTTGATATTGCCGTGTACTTGTGTTTTGAATCTCAGGAGGCATTTACAAGAGCATTCAAGAAGGTTTATGGTCTGCCGCCGGGGCAGTATCGAAAAGTGTTAAAAAATCTTACAAATGGAGGTATGAACATGAAAAAGAACACAGAAATTAAACATTGGCTCATTACAGGAACAGCGCCAGACAAATACAAAACAGGGATTGACCGCACTGTTTTTCACACAGGAACTGCTTCTGTGTTTATTCAGTCTGAGGAAGAAGAATTTGTGCCAGATGAATATGCAACAATCATGCAGCAGTTCCGGGCAGAAAGGTTTCTTGGGAAAAGAGTTCGTTTTTCGGCTTTTGTGAAAGCGCTGGAAGTAGAAGGCTGGGCAGGGTTATGGCTGCGTCTGGACGGAAAATTCAGTGTGACATTGAAATTAGACAATATGCAGAATCGCCCCATTAAAGGAACGATAAACTGGAATCTTTATTCCTGCGTTCTGGACGTACCGGAGGAAACGGAGCTTATTAATATCGGCATTCTTTTAACTGGAAAAGGGCGTGTATGGTTGGACGATGTATCTTTTCAGGAGGTGGACAGAACCGTTCCGGTAACAGATTTTGAGATACAGAAGGAATATCCGGATTATCCTGAAAATCTGACATTTGAGGAATAGGGGTGGGGCAGAGGATGGAAAAATTAACGCTTTCAGAAACATATATGGTTCTTTTTTATTATGCAGCAGGAAAACATACGGATATTTACCTGCCTCAAAACAGCGCTGGGATTGTTCTTGGGGGAATTTACGGACTTTTGCAGTCCGGCTGCGTCGAAAAGGAGAAAAACGGCAGACTGGCAGTTTATCAGCCTCTCCCGTCAGAATATACAGGACTGGAAGAAATGTATGCAAATATAAAACGTCATTCAAAAACCACAACGAAATGGCTGGATTATTACTGCTGCAGCCCTTCTCAGAAGAATATAAAGCTTCTGGTTGATGATTTACAGGAATCACTGTCACAGAAACATATGCTGAAAATACAGATGAAAAAAGGAATATTCCGACAGAAGAGAGTAGTCAGTTTATATGAGAAAGAGACAGAGGAGATTGTCAAAGAGTTCAGAGAGGCTGTGGAGCGAAACTATCCGGATGAAAATACTGCATTTCTGGTGCAGATGCTGCTTCTTTCCGGTTCTCTGAAGAAATATTTCGGCGTACAAGAGAGAGGAAGAATTAAAAAAGTCATAGAACAGTACCGATATACAGAGATATGGAAAGATATGGAACCGTATGTAAATCGAATAAAGAATTTTAACTTTCAGAATACATTAAATTCCGGGGCAATGTATCGGTAGGAAGAAGCTCAGAAAAATTTATTTGATTTATGAACAGGAGAGGCGTATAGTTGTTTAAAGAGTTAAATTAGAATTGAGTGAAAGAGGAAATATATGATTTTATATCATGGAAGTAAAGCGATAATAAAATTTCCAGAGGTAAGAAAAGTTCAACCAGGTGTTTCTTTTGGATTTTGTTGTACTAAGGATTGGAAGCAGGCGAAACGACGGGCAATACGATATGGAAAAGTAGGATATGTAAACAAATATGAATATACTCCAAATGATAAGCTCAACTATCTTATATTTGAAAAGATGACAGAAGAATGGTTAGATTTTGTAGTTGCCTGCCGATGTGGAAAATTACATAATTATGACATTATAGAAGAACCTATGACAGATGATACTATTTACAATTACATTCAAAATTTTATAGACGGAAAAATTTCAAGAGGAGCATTCTGGGAATTGGTTAAATTTCAATACCCGGCATATCAGATTAGTTTTCACACATTTTCTTCTTTTGATACATTACAGTTTATAGAAAGTGAAACAGTATATGGTAAGCCATATTGTCGGAGAGGTATTAAGAAAATTATGACATAAATCATAAAAATAAATAATTCTCCAAATTCAATAGAAACTCCGTTTATAATATGGTAAAATGATAACAAATATAAGATAAACGGAGTACAGGAAGATGAAAATCCAGGAGAAAACGAGAAAGCCGATGATGGAGGCAAAGTATCTAAATGTAGAAAATACAGACAGATACCGTCCCATTATCCGGCTTTTTTATTTGAAGTATGAAAAACTGAAATATTGGATGTACCAGGAAGAGGTATTTGCAGAATTAAAGGAAGACCCCTACTTTTCAGAATATACAATGGAGCAGTGCCAGCAGGACTTAACGGCTCTGGCAGGGTGGGGAAATCTTGTGACAATTCAGGATACAAGAAAAGTCACTACAATCGAGGAGTTTAAAAATAAAAAGTTCCGTTACCAGCTTTCTGAAGTGGCTGTGGAGATTGAACGAATGGCCATTCGTATTGAAAACCTTTTTATAGAAGGTTCTTCTCTGGAACCGACACTTCTGGAAAGACTTCGGATTTATATAGGAAAACTGGAGGAGATAGGGAATGAAAAAGAGGAACTACTGTATGGCTGGTGGAATGATTTAAATAATGATTTTATTCGTCTGAATCAGAATTATCAGGACTATATGAGAGAATTAAACAGTGTTAAAGCAGAAGAATTAATGAAAACAAAGGAATTTCTTCTGTTTAAAGACAGGTTAATCGAATATCTTCGTTCTTTTGTAAAAAGCCTTCAGATAAATGCAACATCAATCGAGCAGAAAATTCGTGCAGTAAAAAAGGAAACAATAGATAATATTCTGAAACGTGTAACTGCATATGAGATGTCAATTCCACGGATAGATATGGAATTAGATGAAAAAATGATTTATGACAAAATGCAGGGGCGATGGGTGAGTATTACTGAATGGTTTGCCGGAAAAGAAGGTCTGGAATCAGAAGCTGGAAAAGTTTTTGACACTACAAACGAGATTATAAGAAAAATTACAAGATATGCCACGCGCATCAGCGAGATGAGTAATCAAGGGGCAAACAGAAGAGAAGAATATAAAAAGCTGGCGCAGATGTTTGGAAAATGTAAAGATATTCAGGAGGCACACAGACTTTCTGCGATGGTATTCGGGGTGGAAAAACCGTTTCATTTAAAAGGAGAAATGCACAGGGAAACAGACAGCATTCATAGTGGTGTCTATGAAGAAAAGGGATATGTGGTAACAGTATCTCCTCGAGTGAGAACATATAAAGAGAAAGCAAAGAGAAGTGGAATTGTGGACCGTTCCAGGCAAAAAGAGGAGATGCGTCTTGCTATGATAAAAAGTCTGGAAGAAGAGAGAATGCTTTTGAACAGCTATATTCAAAATGGGAAGCTGGAGTTTGCAAAGCTTCCGGTGATTAAACCGCAGGTTCGCGATATGTTTCTCCTATGGCTTTCAAAAGCGTTGGAAAATAAAAATCACTGTGCCAAAACAGAGGACGGACAGATATACAGAGTTGAACAGCCGGAGAATCAAAAATATTGTGCGTTAGAGTGTACAGACGGCGTTTTTCAGATGCCGGCATATACCATTGTGTTTGAAAACGGAGAGTAAAATGAGAACATTGGAAATATTGTTAAACCGGAGATGGATATTGAAGGCAAGGGATAAAGAGCTTTATTATCAGATAAAAGAAGCCCTTTCAGAAGGAGAAGAGAAGAAGTTTTTAATGGAGAAACTTGGTTATCAGGTAATTGTAAATCCCTATATGATTAAAGTGGAAAAGATACCGGCACAAGCGGAAAACTGGATGGGGATTTCAGAGTTTCGGGAGCCTGTAGAATATGTGTTTTTTTGTATGGTTCTGATGTTCCTGGAGGATAAAGAAGCAGAGGAACAGTTTGTTTTGTCAGAATTGACAGAGTATGTACAGGCACAGTACAAGGAAGAGCAGATTGACTGGACTGTTTACCGATACAGAAGACACATGATAAAAGTAATAAAATACTGTGTAAATTGCGGGATTTTAAATGTAAATGATGGAAATGAAGAAGATTTTGCAAGAGATGATACAAGCGAAGTACTGTATGAAAACACAGGAGCTTCCAGATATTTTATGAAGAACTTCACGCAGGATATTATGAAATATACTGCTCCGGAAGATTTCGAAAAAGAAGAGTGGATTGACGTGAATGAAGACCGGGGAATTGTAAGAAGGCAGAGGGTATACAGAAGACTTCTTATGTCTATGGGAATGTATAAAAGTGAAGATACAGAAGAAGACTTTGCTTATGTAAGGAATTTTAGAAATATGATTCAGGGAGACTTTTCAGAATTTTTTGATTGCGAGCTACAGGTACATAAGAGTAGCGCCTATCTTGTACTTGGAGAGGAATGCAGGCTTGGCAGATGTTTTCCGGAAGAAAATACACTTTCAGACGCAGTGCTTCTTATTTATAATCTGATACAGGAAAGAGTAAAACAGGGGACCATAGAGATACCATTAGATGAGCAGCTTTGCATTCCCAAAGAGACGTTTCACAGCATAATAGATGAGTGTAAAGAAAAGTTCGGACGTGGATTTAATAAGACGTACAGAGAGATGACGTTTTCAGAGTTTTATAAAGAGGTATTTTCTTATATGAAAGAACTGGAGCTTATAAAAGAAGAGAGTGAAGATATAAAAATTATGCCGGCAGCAGGAAAAATTGCAGGGAAATATCCGGATGATTTTATGAAAAACGGAGGAGAAGATGAACAGTAAATGGCAGATAAGTAAAGTGGGTTTAATTGATTTCTGGTATTACGACGAGGAAGAACTTGACTTTATTGATGGAAGAATGCTTCTTCGCGGAGCAAATGGTTCGGGAAAATCTGTGACTATGCAGAGCTTTATTCCGCTGCTTCTTGACGGAAATATGAGACCGGAACGACTGGATCCTTTTGGCTCCCGGGCAAGAAAAATGGAAAATTATCTTCTGGAAGAAGGAGATGAGAGGGAAGAACGCACCGGTTATCTTTATATGGAATTGAAGAGACTGGAAAGCGAAGAATATTTGACTCTGGGCATCGGACTTCGTGCAAGGAAAAATAAAAAACTGGAGTCCTGGTATTTTTGTATTACAGATGGACGAAGAATAGGAAAAGACGTATTTCTGTATAAGACTATGGAAAATAAAATTACCTGCTCAAAAGGAGAACTGAAAAACAGAATCGGAGAAGGTGGAAGAGTTATGGATACCCAGGGAGAGTATGCTCTATGTGTCAATCGTCTTCTTTTTGGCTTTGAGACACAGGAGGAATACAAGGAACTTCTGGAACTTCTGATTCAGCTTCGTACACCGAAGCTTTCCAAGGATTTTAAACCGTCGGTCATTAATGAAATTTTGAGCAGTTCTCTTCAGACGCTTTCAGAAGATGATCTTCGTCCAATGTCGGAAGCTATTGAAAATATGGATAATTTAAAGACAAATCTGGATACATTAAAAGAAAGTATTCGTGGGGCAAAACAGATTGAAAAGGTTTATGACCAGTACAACCGGATTGTCCTTTACGATAAAGCACTTATGTTTTCAGATGTATCAAAAAGATTTGAAAACTGTGAAAAAGACGGATGTCAGTTTAAAGAAAATCTTCAGGCAAACAGAGAAAAGCTCCGGGAAGAAAAACTTCGCTATGAGGAGTTAAAAAGGGAAGAAGAAATTTTAAAGGAGGAAAAAATATCTCTTGATAAAAGTGATGCAGCCCGGTTAAAAGAACAGGAAACAAGGCTTATGGAGGAACTTCTGGAAAAACAGGAAGAAGAGAATAATAAAAAAAGACAGGAGACAGAAAAGCGGGAAAGGGAAATTGATGCTGAAGAGAGAATAAAACAGGAAGAAGAAAAAGCAGACTCTATATGGGAAGAAATAGAAGGATATATGGAAGAGATGGAAAATGAAATAGAGGAAATTCCCTTTGATGAGTTTTCATTTATGAAAGGTGAAATTTTAAATGAAAAAGAAGCGGATTATAATTTTTCTTCCCATAATCAGCTTCTGAATACGTATACTCAAAAAGTGACACATGGAATAGATACGCTTCTGGAAGAGAAAACGCATAGGGAAAAATACGATGGTTATTTAAAAGAACTGGATATTTGCAGAGAGGAACAGAATCAGGCGGAAAAAGAACTTTCTCAGTATGAAAATCTTTTGGCAGAAACAAAGGCAGAACTTACGGAACAAATATATATTTGGGAAAAAGAAAATCAGGAGCTTCATTTCAGAACGGAAACGATGCAGAATATTTCCAGAAAGATTGAAGCATATGAGATGGGAAGTGATTACCTGGAAATTAGAAATCTGGGAAAAACAGAGTTCTATGAGACAGAACGGAGTTTTTCTGAAAAAAGCTTTCTGATGGAGCAGGCATTAAAGGAAAAGCAGACATTTCTGAAAGAAAAGCAGAAGGAATTAGAAGAGTGGGAAAATCAGAAAGAGCCGGAACCGGAGCAGTCTGATGCTGTAAGAAAAAACAGAGAATTATTAAAAGAAAAAGGAATTCCATTTTTGCAGTTTTATAAGACAATCGATTTTTCTTCCGGGCTTGGAGAGGAACAGATGAATCATCTGGAGGAAGCTCTTTTGTCTATGGGGGTGTTGGATGCGCTTATTATTCCAAAGGAATACAGAGCACAGGTATACGCTCTCGACAAAGGTGTATGTGACCGCTACATTTTCAGTGATGTGTCTCATGTGCGTCAAAATATTCAGGAAGTTCTGGAAGTAGATAATGGAGAAAATGATATTTTACTTTACCAGAATATTGCAAATATCCTGTCTTCTGTGGGATATGGAAATGATGGAGAAGAGAGAGGAAATGCCTGGATTGATGCAAATGGAAATTATAAGCTTGGCATTCTGGAGGGAACAGTAACAAAAGAATACAGGGCGCATTTTATCGGCGTGCGTGCAAGAGAGCGCTTTCGAAAAGAGAAAACAGAAAGCCTGCGACAGATTTATATGCAATTAAAGGCAGAAGCAGAAAGTCTGGAAGAGCAATGCAGGGAAATAAAGGGAAGAATGAAAATTCTGAGAAAAGAGTGGGAAGCGTTTCCGGGAGATAAAGATTTGAAAGTAGCTGCGAAAGAGCTGGCTGACAGAGAATTTTTGCTGGAACTGAAAAATAAAAGACTGTGGAATCAACAGGAACTTGTGGAAAAAGAGAGAAAAATTCTTGATGAAATCCGGGTGCACGTCCGGGAAATTTGCTCGGGCTGTTATCTGCCGCCAAGACTGGATGTTTTTTCGGATACATTGGAATCCCTGAGAAGATATAAGGAACTTCTGGCAGAGCTTCAGGTAGCTCACGGCAATTACAGAAGCCGGATTCAGTATGCAGAAAGCCAGAGAATGTATCTGGAAGAGATAGAGGGTGACTTGAACGATATACGGTATGAAATGAATAAAATTGTGCGACGAATTCGGGAATTGGAGGGATTTCTTGCCTCTGTGCGGGAACAGCTTGCACTGACTGATTATGAAGAGATTAAAGGCCGCCTTGATTTTTGTATAGAACGTCTTTCAAAACTTCCGCAGGAAAGGGAAAGCTGTGTGAGAAAGCAGGAAGCTTTTGAAAAAGAAACGGAACAATTAGAAGAAAAAATCCGGGAAAATAATAAAAAACAGGAAGAGCTGAGAGTTAAAAAAGAAAGATTCGGCAATGCTTTTGAGGCAGAATACAGATTGGGATATGTGGAGCAGGTTTCCGTGTCCGAAGATAATATAGAAGAAAAAGCTGTCCGGATATGTAAAATTTTTGCAGGAAGTTTTGGAAATAAAAAGCAAAATGAATTCTTTGGAAATCTGCAGGAAGCATACCATAACAACAGAGGGTATCTTCTTGATTATCAGATAACTATGAAGTCTCTGTTTGAGGATATGGATCAGGAAAATACATTCTTTGATATGAGTATAAAAAGAATTGATATATTGGCAAAATATCGGGGAATACCTGTGAAATTTAAGGAATTGATTGACAGAATGCGTGAAGATGAGGAGACACTTTCCAGACTTTTAAATAACAGGGACAGAGAATTATTTGAAGATATTCTGGCAAATACGATTAGTAAAAAAATCCGCGGAAAAATACAGGCAAGCAAGCGTTGGGTAGAAAAGATGAACGGACTTATGGAGTCAATGCAGACTTCAAGCGGATTAAAATTAAGCCTTCGATGGAGAAATAAAAGAGCAGAAAAGGAAGAGCAGTTAGATACAAAAGCGCTTGTGGAACTGCTTCAAAAAGATGTGGAAATCATGAGAGAAGAGGAAGTGGAAAGCCTTTCCAGACATTTTCGTTCGAAAATAGAAGAAGCGAGAAAAATTTCCGGAGATACAGGTTCTGTACAGTCTTTCCATGCGACGATGAGAGAGGTTCTGGATTACAGAAAATGGTTTGAATTTCAGTTGGAATGCCAGAAGACAGGTGAGAAGAAAAAAGAACTTACAGACAGAGTGTTTTTTACTTTCAGTGGAGGAGAAAAGGCGATGGCGATGTATGTACCTCTTTTTTCAGCAGTTGTGGCAAAATATGCAGGAGCAAGAAAAGACGCACCAAAACTTATTTCGCTTGACGAGGCGTTTGCCGGCGTAGATGAGACAAATATTCGTGATATGTTCCGGCTTATGGTAGAATTTGATTTTAATTTTATGATTAATTCCCAGATTTTATGGGGAGATTATGATACCGTACCGGGACTTGCTATTTATCAGCTGATACGTCCGGAAAACGCGAAGTTTGTTTCTGTAATCCGGTATATATGGAATGGAAAATCAAAGATTATGGCGACAGGGAATGAATAAAATGGGGAAAACAGAGGAATGTGCAGCGTATTTTAGGGAACGCCCTGTTTACAGAAAGGTGTTTCAGAAGGTAAGGGCGAAGTATGAAAGTCTTGGGCATATGGGCGGAAAAGTAACACTGACCAATTTAAGTCAGGAAGAAAAACGTCAGCTGGGAGGCTTTTTACAGAAAGATTATACGGAAAACAGGACAATAACAGTATCTGTAGAAAGGTTGGAAAAATGTTTGAAGGAGAGCAGATTTTCTGAAGTTACATTAGAAAATCTGCTGGAAACATATTTTGGACAAAAACTTACTGTAAAAAAAGAAGAAAGAGAAAAAGAAGCGGAAAAACGGCGAATATTCTTTGAAAATCTTCTGGAAATGTATGAGCATACATACATGGGGGAATGGCTGGAAAATACTCTGAAGGAAAAGAGAAAGGGGTATGATCTGATTTTTCAGCAGTATCGGGAAAATCCTGTGAATTTACAGGAACTTGTAAAAAACATATCACATGCAGCAGAAGAGATTTTTAGGAATTCTTGTAAAAACAAGATGCTTCTTCCTGTTTTTGCGGCAAAAACAACAGGAAATCCCCATTACTTTGATGCAGGAACAACTGCAGAAAAAATTCTTCTGTATATATTGGAGTTTTATTTTCCTCAGGAGAAGATTTGTGAGATGCTAGAGGTGGAACAGAAAAACCAGATTTTTTATAAAGCAGGCATTTTGAAAGATGATTTATCAAATGATGTACTTGCTTTTGGCATACGCGGTTGGAAGGATGATGGTACCCTTCACGAGGGAATAGATGGATTTTTTCGAGCAGGAGAGCCGGTTCGCCGTACATTGAGGACTCTGGGAAGGATAAAAAATATGGAGGCTGTTGAAAAAAATATTTATCTTCTGGAAAATCCGGCAGCGTTTTCTGTTTTCACAGAAAAAAATTCTGATTGTGCGGCGGTTTGTGTAAATGGTCAGCCCCGGCTTTCCGTTTTGCTTTTACTCGATATGTTAAAAGAGAGTCATCGCTTTTTTTATAATGGGGATTTTGATCCAGAGGGGCTTTTGATCGCACAGAGTCTGAAAGAAAGATATAGGGAAAAATTGATTCTATGGAATTATAGCAGAGAGCTTTACGAAAAATATTTATCTGATGTAATTTTAAATGAAAATCGCTTGAAGAAATTGGGAAAAGTTTCTCTTCCGGAATTACAGGAAATAAAAGCCTGCATGATGGAAATGAAAAAAGCGGTCTATCAGGAGAAAATGTTAGAAAATGCTGTCTTTTTATGTCGTAACTGACTTTTTTGATAGAAAGAAGGCTGGAAAGGTCGAAAGGAAGCGAACGAAAGTCCGGAAAAACCGCCACTTTCGGCTTGATTTCCCCATTGACGTTCCTCTATAATATATATCTGTGATGTACAGAAAGTACACCCGTGGGGCCCGGTGTTTTGTACAGATACATAGCGGTAGGTTTTGTGAGGAGGAGAAAGTCTGATGGATAAGTTAAATGTAGCAATTGCAGATGATAATGAAAAAATGGTAGAAGTACTTGGAAAAATGATTGAAAATGATAAAGAACTGGAATTGGTAGGAAAAGCACATAATGGTGAAGAAATCTGCAATATTATTAAAGAAAAACAACCGGATGTGGTGGTTCTTGACATTATTATGCCGAAAGTAGACGGATTATCAGTAATGGAACGGTTTTCCCATGAAACAGAAGGGAAGAAGAGTCCTTCTTTTATTGTGGTTTCTGCAGTGGGACAGGAGCGGATAACAGAAGATGCGTTTAATCTCGGAGCAGATTACTATATGCTGAAGCCGTTTGACAACAGAATGCTGTTAAACAGAATCAAACATATTCGCCGTATGGGAGACAGACGAGTTCGTGATATAGGGAGAGCTATGCCGGAGGAAAAACAGCAGAGCGCAGCAGCCCGAGGAAATCTGGAAACAGATGTGACAGATATTATTCATGAAATTGGAGTTCCGGCCCATATCAAAGGGTATCAGTATTTAAGAGATGCGATTATTCTTTCAGTAAACGATATAGAAATGCTGAATTCCATTACAAAAATCCTGTATCCAACGATAGCAAAAAAACATCAGACTACACCAAGCCGTGTGGAACGTGCAATCCGTCATGCGATTGAAGTCGCGTGGAGCAGAGGGAAAATGGACACCATTGATGCGCTTTTTGGGTATACTGTCAGCACAGGAAAGGGAAAACCTACAAATTCTGAATTTATTGCATTAATTGCTGATAAAATTAGACTTGAATATAAAAATCGCTCTTTCCATTAGACAGTTTTTCATGTATAATAAATAGTAACAAACAGTAAAAGTTACTAAGGAGGGGACTTTACGTATGAAGAAAATCCTATTTGCAACATCAGAAGCGGTTCCATTTATTAAAACAGGAGGATTGGCAGACGTAGCCGGTTCATTACCTAAGTGTTTTGATAAGCGGTATTTTGATATTCGTGTAATTCTTCCTAAGTACGCCTGCATGAAACAGGAATGGAAAGATAAGATGGAATACATTACACATTTCTATATGGATTTGGGATTTAAAAACTGTTATGTGGGAATTATGCACATGGAGCATGAAGGGATTCATTTTTACTTTATTGATAATGAATACTACTTCAGTGGTCCGAAACCGTATGATGGGGGAATTTGGGATCTGGAGAAATTCGCATTTTTCTCAAAGGCAGTGCTTTCCGTACTTCCTGTAATCGGATTCCGTCCTGATGTGATCCACTGTCACGACTGGCAGACAGGACTTGTGCCGGTATATCTTCACGACAGTTTTCAGCAGAATGAATTTTTTTGGGGTATTGAGACAGTTATGACAATCCACAACCTGAAATTCCAGGGTGTGTGGGATGTAAAAACAATCAAGGAAATTACAGGACTCTCCAGCTATTATTTTGCACCGGATAAACTGGAGGCTTATAAAAATGCCAATTATTTGAAAGGCGGCATTGTATTTGCCGATGCAGTAACAACGGTAAGTAATACCTATGCGGAAGAAATTAAGACGCCGTTCTATGGAGAAGGACTGGACGGACTTTTATGCGCCCGTTCCCATGATTTGCGTGGAATTGTAAACGGTATTGATTACGATTCCTTTAATCCGGAGACAGACCCGTATATTACAAATAATTACAATGCAACTACATTCCGTAAGGAAAAAATAAAAAATAAAATTCGTCTTCAGAAAGATCTTGGACTTGAGGAAGACCCGAAGGCAATGATGATTGGAATTGTTTCCCGATTGACAGACCAGAAGGGCTTTGATCTGATTGCCTATATTATGGATGAACTGTGTCAGGATGCGGTTCAGATTGTTGTTCTTGGAACTGGTGAGGAGAGATATGAAAATATGTTCCGTCATTTTGACTGGAAATATCATGGAAAAGTTTCTGCTCAGATTTATTATGATGAAGCAATGTCTCACAGAATTTATGCTGCATCAGATGCATTCCTTATGCCGTCTCTATTTGAACCATGCGGTTTAAGCCAGCTTATGAGCCTTCGATATGGGACTCTTCCTATCGTAAGAGAAACAGGTGGTTTAAAAGATACAGTAGAGCCATATAATGAGTTTGAAGGAACAGGAACAGGATTTTCCTTCCGCAATTATAATGCTCATGAAATGCTTTATACAATCCGCAATGCAGAGCGTATTTTCTATGATAAAAAGCGTGAATGGAATAAAATGGTAGACCGTGCTATGGCAAAAGATTTTTCATGGAATAATTCAGCCCGCCAGTATGAGGAAATGTATAACTGGCTTATCGGAGAATAAAATCTGCGTATTTTGAGATACTATCTTTTGTAATCAAATAACAGGAGGTAGTATCATGACAGAGATTTCAGAGCTTGATTTACAAAATCTGCGCCATTTAATTGGCGGTTTCGACACGACACATTGTAAAATGGATGCTTATGCACAGCAGGCGACGGATATGGAGGTAAAACAGTTTTTCCAGAAGTCTGCCCAGTCTGCAATGCAAAGCAAACAGCAGCTTATGCAGTTTTTACAGTAAAGGAGGACGTGTCATGAACGAAAAAACAATGGTAGCAGATACGCTTGCTGGAATTAACGGAGAGCTTGTGCGTTATGGGGAAATGATTCCTCAAACAGAGAATCCTCAGTTAAAGCAGACTTTAAAACAGATGCGCAGCCAGTGCGAAATGTCTCAGGAGGAGATTTACAGAATTGCCAGAACAAAGGGTTACTATGTTCCGGCAGCAAAGGCAACACAGGAAGAAGTTGCCCATGTACGTTCTGTGTTAAGTCAGGGCTGAATAAAATAGGGGAAACGGGAAGCCGCTGTAATTTGCAGTGGCTTCCCTATTTTTTTCGTTATCAGAAAAGGAGTATATATTCATTGAATTTCCGATAAATAAAATTTAAAACAGAAAGGAAGAGTCAAATGAATCATAGAGAAAAAAAGAGGATTATGGTAATTGGAAGTCCGGGTGCGGGGAAAAGCACATTTTCACGTAAATTAAGGGAAAGCACAGGACTTCCTCTTTATTACCTGGATACAATCTGGCATAAACCGGACCGTACGAATATTTCAAAGGAAGAATTTGATACAAGACTGATGGAAATTGTAAAGAAGGAGAGATGGATTATTGACGGGAATTATCAGAGAACATTGAAAAAACGTCTGGAAAGATGCGATACGGTGTTTTTTCTTGATTATTCTCTAGAGATTTGTTTAGAAGGTGCAGTGGCGCGTATCGGGAAAAAGAGAGAAGATTTGCCCTGGCTGGAAACGGAACTTGACGAAGAATTTCGCCAGTATATTATAAATTTTTCAAGAGACCAGCGTCCGGAAATATACAGCCTTTTGGAAGAGTATAAAAAAGACAGAGATATTTTGATTTTTCATACAAGAGAAGAGGCGAATGATTATTTAAAAACTTGGATTTAATCAGTTTCCTCAAAAGTATATTTTTCAGTTTTCAGCATAAGGAGCGCGGATTCTAGTATATTTTGTTTTCTGTTTTCTTCCGGTGATTCATTTCCCATTTCTTCCATATGGTTTTTTGACAATCTAAGAAGTTTAGATTTGGGGCATAAAATTTTAAGAGAATAATCGGTGAAATATCTTGACAATCAGGTTCTTTTATAATACTATGTAAGCAGAAACGAACATAAGTTCATAAAACATAAGTTTGAAATAAGGAGAAGATATATGTTGAATGAAGAAAAGCAGAAAGCCCTGGAAGCGGCTTTGGGACAGATAGAAAAACAGTATGGAAAAGGCTCTATTATGAAGTTGGGAGAGCAGGAGGCAAATATGCAGGTAGAGGCAATTCCAACAGGATCTTTAAGCCTTGATATTGCTCTTGGAGTTGGCGGTGTTCCAAAAGGACGTATTGTTGAGATTTACGGACCGGAATCAAGCGGTAAGACTACGGTTGCCTTACATATGGTAGCAGAAGTGCAGAAAAGAGGGGGAATTGCAGGGTTTATTGATGCAGAACATGCTCTTGACCCCGTGTATGCAAGAAATATAGGTGTAGATATTGATAATCTCTATATTTCTCAGCCGGACAGCGGAGAACAGGCTTTGGAAATTACAGAAACAATGGTGCGTTCCGGCGCTGTGGATATTGTGATTGTAGACTCTGTTGCAGCGCTTGTTCCAAAGGCGGAGATTGACGGAGATATGGGTGAGAGTCATGTGGGTCTTCAGGCGCGTCTGATGTCACAGGCGCTTCGTAAATTGACTTCTATTATTAGTAAGTCCAATTGTGTGGTTATTTTTATTAATCAGCTTCGTGAGAAGGTAGGAGTGATGTTCGGAAATCCGGAGACGACAACAGGAGGAAGAGCACTTAAATTTTATTCGTCAGTCCGTCTTGATGTGCGAAGAGTAGAAACACTGAAGCAGGGCGGAGATATGGTAGGAAACCATACAAGAGTGAAGGTTGTAAAAAATAAGGTTGCGCCTCCATTTAAGCAGGCAGAGTTTGACATTATGTTTGGTACTGGTATTTCGAGAGAGGGAGATATTCTTGATCTTGCGGTAGAATGTTCGATTGTGAATAAGAGTGGTGCCTGGTATGCCTATGAGGGTAATAAAATCGGTCAGGGACGTGAAAATGTTAAGCTTTTCCTGAAAGAACATCCGGAGATTACAGAAGAAATTGAAAAGAAGGTAAGAGTTCATTATCACCTTCTTCCTGAGGAAGAGACTGCGGCAGAAGAAAAGAAAGCAGTTTCAAAAACAGAGGATAAAGAAGGAAATGAAGAAAAATGACGGTTACGGAAGAAATGAAAAAAGCCAGAAGAAAAGCGATGAGTCTTCTGGAGCATATGGACCGTACGGAAAAAGGCCTGTCTGAGCGTTTGCGCCAGGCAGGTTTTTCAGCAGAAGCAGCGGAGGACGCTATGAATTATGTGCATTCGTATGGATATATCGATGATAATAGATATGCATTTCATTATATTTCCTGCAGGATTCACAGCAAAAGCAGGCAGAAGATTATGGAGGAACTGTACAGAAAAGGCATAGAACGAAATGTAGCGGAATGTGCCTGGGAAAGGGCAAAAGAGATAGAAGAGCCAAATGAACAGGAAATATTAAGAAAAACAGTGGAAAAGTACTGTGAAGAAGGGGCAAGTCTTGATGAAAAAGAGAGGAATCGTCTTTATGGACGTCTTGTGAGGCGTGGATTTAAAAGTGCAGATATAACTCAAGTTTTAGATGAAATGAATATCCAATGTATTTTTTCAGAAAATAGATAGAACAATTTACAGAAAAACTTGACATAAGTACGAAAAACAGATAAACTTGTATTGTTGTATTTGTACAATGAAAACTAAATAAGGAGGTGCTCCTGT
>Glacier_p1__coassemble_727_pt1 | contig 18789 bp, 20 predicted proteins | sample Glacier_p1__metabat2_low_PE_021 | metagenome-assembled genome bin Glacier_p1
CGAATTGCCATAGTTCTATCGTCTATACTCTGACACTCAAAATGGTATACTTTATCCCCAATCCGCAAACAGGAATCTGTAATTACTTCTCCTTTTTTTCCTTCATGTTCATTTCTCCATTGTATCATTTTAATATCGTCTGGATAAGTAGTTTTAAAAACTTCATTAATAAGAGGAATTACCAATCGCGGCATTTTCTCCAATATAGTACGGAAAACATCATCAAAAATTGTATTGTTCATAATGCCTCCGTTTCCATGGTAATATTATACCATCTATAAAAAACAATATCCATATAGTTTTCCTCCTCGCAAAAAATCTATTAAAATATTGAAAAAAGAGAATTTCACTGAGAATACAGTGAATAAGATTTGACATATTTATTGTAAAAATTTTCAAGGGGAAACGCAAGAAAAATTCATCGCAAGTTTCCCCTTAATTCAACATATTTTATATATTCCTATCTTCTGAACCTTTCCTCAGGGCAAGCCACAGTGTTATAAAAAATGCCGCATATACCAGCATTCCTATCACAGCCGATTCTCTGGCAAATTTTACTGACAGATTCCATTTTGCCTGCTCTGTTCCAACTTCCTGAACTGCCCCGCTGAAGCGTTCCATTGCCCATTTTATCTTAAAAAGATAATAATAAATAACTGCCATGTACACGGCAAGAATGCTGCCGCTGACTGTTGCATACACATTTAACGATGGCTTCCATGCAGTAAATTTTTTCTTCGCAGCAAAGAAATACAAAAACAACATAGCTGCGCTTCCAAAGAGTAGGATCTCCAATTCCATAATCGCTGCCGCATATATCATATTATCCTGATTTGCCGCTATTTTTTGTACCGCTGCATCGATTCCCATTTTCACAAGCGCTGCCGCAGTTCCAAAAATCAGTGATTTTAATATGATTTTCCAGTTTCTTTCTCCGTGTTTATCCTGGATTTTTGCAGCAACGTAGAGAGACGCCATATAAAGCAGCCATAAAATAAACGTGACCGCAAATATCCAGTCAAAAATCCCCCATGTCATGTATGGGATATTTACAAGTGCTTTTGAAAAAATACCAAAAACTATCGTTGAGACTACTACAATTACAATATCCATACGGCTTCTCCATCATGTTCCATCTACGTAAATATCTACACTCTCATATTTTTCCTCTTTCACACTATTAAAAACATCGGATTCCCGGATATAAGCAAAAATATTATCCTCCTGACCATAAAATTCATCACTCCAGACCATCTCTCCAAATTCACTGTTTTTCTCTGTTGGCTTATATAAAACATCTGCATGAAGCTGAATATATTCTCCCTCTCCATCAGGAATCTGTCTTACCATACTGAAGTAAAACTGTGATTTTCCCGTAAATGGAAATGTTCCAGTTTCAAACAATATCATATCGTCCTCTGCCGGAATCTCACACATTTTTTCAAATACATCAACAATACTTTCCAGTGACATTTCACTGGAAATTTCTTTTTTTAAATAATCTTCGCATACTTCCAGAGAGTTATCTTCCAGCTCTGTTTCACTTTCTATATTCATTTCTTCTATCTCACTGTTCCTGTCAGTATTTCCCATAAAACACCCTCCTGCACATAAAATTGCTGCGCCTGCCACACAGCTTCCTGCATACTTCCTATATTTTTTCACACCTTAAATCCCCCTATCCACTCTCTTTTGCAGTTATTCTAATTATACCATCTTACTTCCGTATCCGGCAACCAAAAGCAAAAAAGTCCTGTTAAATCATCTCTCTTAACAGAACTTTCTTGCTATTTCATATTCTATTGTTCTATGCCTTCCCTCCGATTTTATATCCTACGCCCCTCACTGTTTCCACAAGATTTCCCGCTGTCCCCAATTTTTGTCTTAAAGTACGGATATGTACATCTACTGTCCTGCTTTCCCCATCAAATTCATATCCCCATATTTGATTTAAAAGCTGTGTTCTGGAAAGCACTGTGCCGCTGTTTTTCAAAAGAAGACAGAGCATTTCATATTCCTTCAGCGTAAGACTTACCGGCTGTTTATCAACAAGGACTTCATGTCGTCCTGTAGATACAAAAAGATTTTCTATCTTATATTCTTTTGAACCTGTATCCTCAATTCTTCTTAAAAGAGCCCGGATTCTGGAAATCAGCTCCATCATACGAAACGGTTTTGTAATATAATCGTCTGCACCGCTGTCAAGACCGATTACCGTATCAAACTCACTGCCTCGTGCTGTCAGCATAATCACAGGCAGTTTTCTTGTATCCGGGCGTATTCTCAGTTTTTTTAATATAGAAATTCCATCTTCCTCCGGAAGCATAATATCCAGCAAAACAAGCTCCGGATTTTCTTTTTCCATTGCCTTCCAAAAAAAAGAAGGCTTTTCAAAACCTTTCGCCTCAAATCCCTGACTCTTCAACGTATAAACTACAAGCTCCCGTATACTTTCATCATCTTCTACCAGATAAATCATCTTCAGTCCTCCCATGCTTCGCAGTGCGAAGCCGTTTTATTAGCCACAGTATAAAACAGCTACATTAAATTCAAAGGAAAGGTTCTGTAAAATTTCTGTAAAATTCATTCTGGTATCATGACTTCACACTTTTTTCATGATTATTTACAAAAAATTATTTGTAAAAAGGAATCAGGAATGATATGATAAATCAATAACAAAGTAAATACCTTTTAAAGCATTTTGCCTGCCGCTTTAATAAAGGAGGAAGTATCTTGACTGAATTTTTAAAAAAATATAAACACGGACTGATTATTCTTATTTACTGTCTTGTTTATTTAATGTGCTTCTCCTATCTGGAGAACAGAACCGTACCGGCATATAATGTAGTCCATACTGTATTTGATGATATGATTCCTTTCTGCGAATTTTTCATCGTACCATACCTGTTATGGTTTCCTTATATGATATTTGCAGTGATTTACTTTATCTTTTTCAACAAAAACAAACATGAATACTACCAGCTTATTTTCAACCTGATGATGGGAATGACAATTTTCCTGATTGTGTCTTATCTGTATCCCAACATTCAGCATCTTCGCCCTTCCGAGTTTCCAAGGGAGAATATTTTTGCAGATGCTGTCCGAATGCTTTACGCTACAGATACTCCAACAAATATCCTTCCCAGCATTCATGTGTTTAATTCACTTGCCATTCATATGTCTCTGACAAACTGTCAGGCGCTCAGAGAACACCGCGGCATTCGATATGGTTCTCTTATACTTACCGTATTGATCATCATGTCCACTATGTTCCTGAAGCAACATTCTGTAATTGATGTATGTATGGGCGCTACTCTTGCTCTCTTCGGATACCTTGTTTTCTATCCGGAAAAAAACACTGAGAGATCCATTCACACCTTCTTTGCAAAAGCAAACAGAGAACAGAAATATTGATTAAGAACGACAAAATACCGGGATTCCCAAACAGGATTCCCGGTATTTTTATCTTCTTAATTAAATCCATAAAACTTCTGACTGATTTTATAAGCTGCCACAGACATTTTCCGTCCGCCCTTTCCAGGAAGATTCATAACTCTTCCAAACAGGCTGTGTCTTAACTTTCTGTAAAGCACACGGTTTTCTGATTTAATATATTCCAGCAGCTCTTTTTTCTTTTGCAGTGCCTCTTCTGTCTCCGCTCTTATGAGCATAATAGAAGAAACTGTAGTGATAATATCAAGATAGCTGAACATATATGCACGAAGGCGCTTATTTGTAAAATTCCCTCTGTTGTACACATCTACCATCATCTTATTCACACGGATCTGCTGATCAATCCTTTTAATCATCACTTTTTCATTTACAGACTGGTCATCTCTTCCTATAAAATATCTGTAAAAGTTTACATCAAGATAATACATGTTTTTTACATATGGAAGCGGTTCATACGCAAAAAGATTGTCCACATAAAACGTGTGCTTCGGAAGCTCAAGACCGCACTGCTGCAGAAGCTGCGTTCTGTAAATCATAGAATGCATGAGAAGATATTTTCCCTTCTTCATATGCCCGATGTCGCTCCAGCCGAAAACCTCACCCTGTGGAAAGCAATGGCGGTACTGCATCACTTTTTTTCTTGTTGCTCCCTGTTTTTCGTAAACGAAATTGCTAATAAAAAGATCCACTGTCTTTGGTCCCCGAAGCAGCTCCTCCAGTGTTCTTAAAATTTTCTCATACGCCTCTTTATTTACCCAGTCATCACTGTCCACAACTTTAAAATAAAGTCCCTGGGCGTTTCGGATTCCTGCATTTACCGCCTCCCCATGTCCTCCGTTTTCCTGGTGAATCGCACGGACAATTGTGGGATATTTTTCTGCATAGGCATCTGCAATCTCCGCTGTCCTGTCAGTAGAACCATCATCTACAATAAGAATTTCTACTTCTTCTCCTCCCACAAGAAGAGAATCCACACATTTTTCCATGTATGCCTCTGAATTATAGCATGGAATTGCCACGCTCAAAAGTTTCATGCTTTATCCTCCTTCATGTATTTTACATACGCGCCAAACGCCGATGGAATGGCATATTTTTTATCCTTCTGCTTTTTTCCTACAAAAAGAAGCCCGTCTTTTTCCTTGTTTTCAAAAGAAGACACCCGCACACGGTACGCCTTCATTCTCCATTCAATATGGGAAAAAATATGTTTTGCAGCCGGAAGGGGCTCAATATAAAGAGGTTCCATCCCCATGTTTTTCACATAAGAAACCGCTTCCTCCTGTTCCATATATCCCAGTGTGTTCGGAAGCTCATACAGACCTGCAAGAAGCCCTTTATCCGGTCTTTTTAAAATCGCGGTAGCCGCACCGTCCTGAATTACAAAAACAGTCCTCTCTTCTACCACTCTCGGTTTTTTGGGGGCTTTCACAGGAATTTCTTCCACCGTATGATTTCTGCAGGCAAGACATTTGCCGGAAACAGGACATACCAAACATTTTGCCTGCCCGTTGGGTATACAGATAACTGCTCCCAGCTCCATCAAAGCCTGATTAAAATCACCCGGTCTGTCTTTCGGCATAATTTCTTCCAGAAGTTTCTCTGTTTTTCTTTTTACAGCCGCCTTACCTATATCTTCCCTGCTTTCTGTAATTCTTGAAATTACACGAAGTACATTTCCATCTACAGCAGGAACCGGGATTCCATAGGCAATCGAAGCAATCGCTCCAGCTGTATAGCTTCCTATTCCCTTTAACGAGAGAAGAGCATCAAAATCTTCAGGAAGCTTTCCATTATATTCTTTTTCTACTGTTTTTGCCGCTTCCTGCATATTCCGCACTCTGCTGTAATATCCAAGACCTTCCCACAGCTTCATAAGCTTTTCCTCAGGGCAGGCTGCAAGGGAGGAAATATCAGGAAGCTCACTTATAAATCTCTCAAAATACGGTTTTACTGCCTCTACTCTTGTCTGCTGCAGCATAATTTCAGATACCCAGGTATAATAGGCGTTCTGTCTGTCCCGCCAGGGCAGGATTCTCTTATTTTCGTCGTACCAGGTTAAAAGAGGGCTTACAATTTCTTTTAACATACTTCTGTCCTCGTCAAATCCACAGGAACTTCCTCCTGTATTTTTATGGTGTCCTCTGTTACAAGGCAGTCTCTTGCAAGAATTTTTACGCCTGCTTTTTCAGCCTTTATAAGCGCCTCTCCAAACTCTGGCTGAGTATCCCAATTAGGCATAAATTTTTTTACCCCTTTCATCTGGATTACAAGAAGAAGATACGCCTCGTATCCTTCCTCCATACAGTGTATCAGCTCTTCCACATGCTTGATTCCCCGCACAGTAGGCGCGTCCGGAAAACGTACAATATTATTCTCCTCAAGCGTTACGCCCTTTACTTCCACAAACGCACGGCGAACAGGAGATTCCACATATAAATCGAATCTGGAATTTCCATATTTTTTCTCAGGACGTATCGTTACTTCTTCCGGAAACAGTCCGCCTTTTTTTATCCACTCTTCTGCCGCTTTATTTGGAATCTGGGAGTCCATATTAACGAGTCTTCCCTGTTTGTTTACACAGATAAGGTCGTATTTTGTCTTCCTGTTGGGATTTCCGCTTTTTTCCAGGATTACCTCTGCCCCGGGAATCAGAAGTTCTTTACACCTTCCTGTGTTTTTCACATGAACGGTTTCTCTTTTTCCCTGTATCTCCACCTCCGCAATGAAACGATTTGGTCTTTTAAGAAAAACCGCCTTCTCTGTTTCTTTATATTTCATATTTTTTACCTCGTGCCTTCTATCATAACACAAAACCCGAAAAAAGACAGTTGCTTTTTTATCTTTTCTCCCTTAAAATAACTTTTGATACAGAATCATCTGAGAAGTCAGCGTTGTTTTTCTGACCTCAAATAAAAACAGATAAAATCAGAAAGGATTTTTATGGACAGTATCATTTTTGATGTAGATGGAACTTTATGGGATTCTACGGAAATTGTAGCAGATGCCTGGACCCGTTATTTAAAAGAAGAGCGCCATATAAATATGGATATTACAGCCGAAAAACTCAAATCACTTTTTGGTCAGCTCCTTCCTCAAATTGCTGCGAAGCTTTTCCCGGAATTTTCCGAAGAGCAACAGCTCTCTATTATCGATGGCTGCTGCGAAGCAGAACACCGAGCCCTTGAAAAAGAAAAAGCCCCCATCTATCCGGGACTGGAAGAAACGCTTTCCGCTCTTTCAAAAAAATATCCTCTTTTTATTGTAAGCAACTGTCAGGCAGGATATATTGAAGTATTTTTAAAAGCAACCCATTTGGGTCATTATTTTTCCGGTCATCTCTGCCCAGGAGATACGGGAATGCCAAAGGGCGACAATATTCTAAAAATCATACAGGACTATAAGCTTTCTTCCCCTGTTTACGTGGGCGATACTGCCGGAGATTACAGTGCCTGCAGGCAGGCGAACATTCCTTTTGTCTTTGCGTCTTATGGATTCGGTCATGTAGAAAATCCTGATTATACAATTTCAGAATTAAAGGATCTGATTTCTCTTTTTAGCTGATATGCAAAGGGAGAGCCTTCATTTGAAAGCTCTCCCTTTTTATTTCTATTTTTTTATTCTGCACTTTGTTCTGATATACCAGAAAAGAGTTCCGAAAATCACAAGAAGCCCAACAATATATGCCACTTTTGCGGGAAGCCCTTCTGTATAAGCATCAATTCCTGTTGCAAGTCCTACAAGGATCAGGGCGATTCCTGATGATTTCTCCATCTTCTTCTGGTCGTATTTTACTTTTCGTACTGCTGAGTTTCCGCCTTTCATAAAAATTCCGCCGTTTCCTGTAAGAAGCAAAATTCCAATGACAACAGCGCCAAAAGTTAAAATCAAATCAAATGTTCTGTCCATTTTTTTCTCCTGTATCGTTTCTTTAGTAGAAGCAGACAATCGGCACATCGTAATTAATCAGACTGTACAGCGCAGCCGCGTTGTCATATGGCATATTCACGCAGCCATGAGAGCCGTTTGTCAGATAATCGTCTCCGCCGAAATTAGAGCGCCAGTTTGCATCGTGGAAACCAATCCCTCCGTCAAATGGCATCCAGAATGTTACCGGTGTCTCATACTCGTATTTCCCATCCGGAAGCTTCGGTCCCCGCAATACAGCAGGGCTGCTCTTGGAGTAAAGCCTGAAAATTCCCTCGTGCGTCTGTCTGTCCGCATAAGACATATTTCCGGAAACAAAATCAGATTCCAGAATAATCGCCCCATCCTGGTAATAGTAAAGATGCTGATTGCTTAAATCTACCTCTATATACGTACTTCCAATATCATTGTACCCATATGCATTCGCTCTCATATAATATACAGGCTCTCTTGTTGTCTGCGTTCCAGAACGGATTTCCTCCATAAGCTGTGCTGCCTCTTCTGCCTGATTAATCTGCCAGCCATAGGCGGAACCATATACATAAACAGTTCTTCCGCTCGTCGTATTAAAAGCACGACTTGTTCCCACTGTATCATGCTCTGCTGCAAGCTGTGCCACAAACTCATTAACATGATTCTGGAAAGAGGCATCGTCCTGTACAAGCTTTCCTTTCTCATCAAACTGAAGCCATGTTTTAATAGTCGTTCCGTCAAGAGTTACTGTCTGATCTCCAAAGGTATACGTAATGCTTGCCTTTGCAAAGTTATTATAAGCGTCTCTCGTTGCAAGAAGCTTCGGACTGTCGCTTTTTACAGAAGCAGAGGCATATACATCTGCAGTCGCATTGAAATCTACACTCTGCATACTTCCCGCCACCGCATCACTCAAAGTCTGATATGCTTTTTTCAGAACAAGCTTGCTTCCCTGTGTCTCCGGCACAATCTCAAAAGCCGACTGTGAATCATTAAATGTAACATAGGCATTCTCGGGAGCTACCTGATTTTCTTCCTTTGCACAGCTTAAATTTCTAAGCTCCGTCTCAAGAAGAGTATGGTCAAAAGTTGTCTGTATATCTGTTGTATAGCTGACAGGTTCTGTATATCCTTTTACCCACTCATACGGTTTCTGGGTTTTTAAGAGCTTCAGAACCTCTCCGTCCGACGTATACTTATAATCAATAGTTGCCCCCTCAATTATCTGAGGTTCCAGATTTCTTGCACTGACAGAAATAGAATACGTTTCTACCTGTTCTGCAATCGCCTGCTCTGCCTCATAAGCAGTTTTCCCGGAACAGTCCACTCCGTTAATTGTAGTTCCTTCAAAAAAACGGTCTGAATAGTAATAAGAAATTCCAGCATACACGCAGCCGGCAGTTACGGCCAGCATAGCCACCGCAATTCCTGTGATTTTCAATCCTTTATGCTTTTTCCTCTCAGGAAGGACTGTATTTTCCAACTCCTCATCACCAATGGGGACATAAGTAATCTTTCGGGGACGAGCTGATTTTCTATTCTGTTGCTGATTCATATTTTCGTTGCTCATTTATTCTCTCCTCGACATTAAGTAACAAAAAATTTCAATAACGTTTATATTATAACATAATTCTTCCATTTTGTATCTCATATTGCGTTTTTTATAAAAGATTAATATTTTCTTTATTATTATGTACAGTTTCCCTGTTAATATTGCCTGGAAAGAAATTCTTTAAAAAGGCGCGGAAATCTTCCCGCGCCTTCAAAAATCTTATTTTTTCTTTATTTATTTTTCCACAAGAAGAGAAGTTCCTGTCATTTCTTCCGGTTTCTCTTTTCCCATCAGCTCAATAAGAGTCGGGATAATATCTGCAAGGCAGCCGTTCTCACGAAGTGTGTATTTCGGATCTGCGTTTACAAGAATAAACGGAACAGGATTTGTTGTATGAGCTGTAAACGGTTCTCCTGTAGAATAATCAAGAAGCTGTTCTGCATTTCCGTGGTCTGCACAGATAAACATCTGTCCGTTCACTTCTTTGATTGCTTCCACTGCTCTTCCCACACATTCATCAACAGCTTCCACTGCTTTGATTGCAGCATTTTCCACACCTGTATGACCAACCATATCCGGGTTTGCAAAGTTAATGATGATCACATCATACTTATCAGATTTAATTGCCTCCACCAGTTTATCACATACTGCAGGTGCACTCATCTCCGGCTGAAGATCATATGTTGCAACCTTTGGAGATTTTACAAGGATTCTGTCCTCGCCTTTATTTGGCTCTTCCACACCGCCGTTAAAGAAGAAAGTAACATGCGCATATTTCTCTGTCTCTGCAATACGGGCCTGAGTCATATTATTTGCAGCAAGCCACTCGCCAAATGTATTGTGGAGCTGTACTTTATGGAATGCAACAAGCTTGTTGCCAATTGTGTCATCGTAATCTGTAAAGCATACGAAAGTAGTATCCAGACGTTTTTCTCTTTCAAATCCCTGGAATGCGTCATCGCAGAATGCTCTTGTAATCTCACGTGCTCTGTCAGGACGGAAGTTGAAAAATACAACAGAATCCTTATCAGATACAACAGCAACCGGACGTCCTTCTTTTTCCATTACAGTAGGAAGCACGAACTCATCTGTCTTTCCATCGTCATAGGAAGCCTGTACGGCTGCTGCCGCGTCTGTTCCCTTTACGCCTTCTCCCTTTGTAAGCGCATTGTATGCAAGCTCTACACGATCCCAGCGGTTATCACGGTCCATTGCATAGTAACGTCCGGAAATCACACCGATTTCTCCAACTCCAATTTCCTTCATTTTTGCTTCCAGCTCTTCAATATAGCTCTTTCCTGATGCAGGCGGTGTGTCACGTCCGTCAAGGAAGCAGTGTACATAAACTTTCTCAAGTCCTTCTCTTTTTGCCATCTCAAGAAGTCCGTAAAGATGTGTATTGTGGCTGTGAACGCCTCCGTCTGAGAGAAGTCCCATAAAATGAATTGCAGAATTATTTTCTTTTGCATTTTTCATTGCTTTAAGAAGCGCTTCGTTTTTGAAGAAATCTCCGTCTTCAATTTCTTTTGTAATTCTTGTAAGCTCCTGATATACAATACGGCCAGCGCCCATATTCAGATGACCTACCTCAGAGTTACCCATCTGACCGTCCGGAAGACCTACTGAAAGTCCGCTTGCATATCCTTTTACAAAAGGACACTCTGCCATCAGCTTGTCCATAACAGGAGTTTTCGCTTCATATACAGCGTTTGCTTCCTGTTTTTCGTTGAGTCCGTATCCATCAAGAATCATTAAAACGGTTGGTTTTTTGCTCATAATGTTCTCCTTTATATATATTATTGTTTTTTTAATACATTCTTACTCGTCTATACTACCAAAAATCGAGGATTTTTGCAACACTCCACAGCTTGGGGAACAGGAAGAATCTTTCTTATTTTTCTTTTCTGTACTCTTCCAGCTTTCTCTGAAGATACAAAATATAATGGATACACCCACACACAAAAGAAGACAGAAGAAGAGAAAAGGCTCCCGCCGCCAGCATATACCTTCTTGCGCTGTCCGGCTCTTTTGGCGCCCCCGCTACCGTACAGTAAAAAACAGCCCCTGCAAATAAAAGAACAAGCACTGCTGAAATCACCGTTTTTATCACTCTTTTCATCTTACACCTCCGTTCGTGTCGATATAAAGACACTGTTATAATCTTTATTTTACCCGGATAATGGTTTTATATCAAGAAAAACTGGACAGGATATACGTATGATAAAATATGACCGCTTATGGAAAACAATGAAGGAACGCGGTATTTCACAGTATGATTTATATGAACATTATCACATTACAAAATCTCTTCTGGACCGCTTCCGCAAAAATCTCAATACAGAAGTTTACACACTCGACCGTATCTGCACCATTCTCAACTGTAACATTGAGGATATTGTAGAACACGTTCCCGATGAACCACAGGTGGAGAACGAAAATCCAGATGAAAAGGAAAATTCCTGATTCTGCTCTTTCAAAACTTCTGCAAATCCATTATAATTAAGAACGGATACAAAATTTAACTTTTAGATACGGAGATTAAATTTATGAACGTTTTTGATATTCTCGGACCGGTGATGATCGGTCCTTCCAGTTCTCATACCGCAGGCGCAGCCCGAATTGGACTTATTACGCGCACACTCCTTGGAAAGCCGCCTGTCCGGGCTTCCATTCTTCTTCACGGTTCCTTTGCAAAAACGTATAAAGGTCACGGCACAGACAAAGCGATCGTTGCCGGACTCCTGGGAATGCAGGCTCACGATGAGCGTATTCGTTTTTCCCTTGAGGAAGCGGAAAAAGAAGGACTTCTTGTGGAAATCTACACAGCAGACCTTGACGATGCCCACCCCAATACAGCAGAGATTACTCTTACTTCCGAAGACGGAACTACGGTGTCACTTCGCGGAAGCAGCATTGGCGGCGGAAATATTATGGTGACAAAAGTAAACGGTATGGACGTTTCCCTTACCGGTCAGCATACTACCCTGATTGTCCTTCACAGAGATACTCCCGGAACGATTGCTGCTGTCACAGAGCTCATGGCAGACTGCGGCGTAAATATCTGTAATTTCCGCCTTTCCAGACAGGCAAAGGGCGGGCAGGCTGTTATGACAATCGAAATCGACGGCTGCTCTGATTCTTCTTTAAATGACAAAATCAGCCATCTTCCAAATATTTACTCAAGCACTATGCTTTTGCCCATTTAACAGGAGGTTTCTATGGACTTAAATTATTATTCAATACATGAACTTTTAGAAAGTGCAAAAAAAGAAGGACTTCCTCTCTCTTCTCTTGTCCTCGCACAGCAGGCAGAACAGCTCGAACTTACAGAAGAAGAAGTATACAATAAAATGCGTGAAAATTATCTTGTCATGCACGCTTCTATCGAACCTGGCTGCGATCCGGATCTTCGCAGTACAAGCGGACTCACAGGCGGAGACGCCTATAAAATGAAATGTGCTGTAGAAGAGAAAAAAAATCTTACAGGCCCTCTTCTGGGAGGCGCTCTCTACCGAGCCCTTGCCGTTTCTGAACTGAATGCTTCTATGGGACGGATTGTTGCAGCTCCCACAGCCGGAAGCTGCGGAATTGTTCCTGCTGCCATTTTAACAATGGAAGAAGCGTACCATCTCTCGGAAAAAGAATGCGTTATGTCGCTTTTTACAGCCTCCGCTGTTGGAATGGTGATTGCAAATAATGCTTCACTAGCAGGAGCAGAAGGCGGCTGTCAGGCAGAATGCGGTTCTGCCGCTGCAATGGCTGCTGCCGCTGTTGTGGAACTTGCAGGCGGAACTCCGGATATGATTGATTCTGCTGTTGCTATTACTCTTAAAAATATTCTCGGACTTGTATGCGACCCAGTTGCAGGACTTGTGGAAATCCCCTGCATCAAACGAAATGCCTCCGGCGTTGCCGGTGCTTTCGTAGGTGCTGAACTGGCCCTTGCCGGAATTAAAAGTGCCATTCCTGCAGATGAAGTTATTATTACCATGAAAAAAGTTGGAAATGCCATGCCAGCCACACTTCGCGAAACTGCTGAAGGCGGACTTGCCGCGACTCCAACCGGAAGAAAGCTTTTTGAGCAGGTTTTCGGAAAACCATGCAGACATAAATGCTGAGAACTCTATAAATTTCCTGATAAATAAAAAATCCTGTGCCGGACCTTTCTCCATGCACAGGATTTTTTATTCTGTATAAATTTTACCCTTTTTCATATACATATCTTAAAAGAAAATATCGAGGCTTTTATGAAATATCTTTTTCACCGTCTTGCCCGCTCCCGAAATCTTCTTATCCTAGCAGCTGCCTACATAATCGGAGCCGGCACAGGAAATCTTTACAGCTTCCTCCGCTCTGAACGGAACATTGTGGAAACATCGGCTTCCTCAACAAGCTGGGGACTGAGTTTTCAGGAAGAAGGAAAACGTCCTGTCGGAAATGCCTCCGTGGAAGAACTCGCTCAATACGATGCTTATTTTGCAGAAGATACAGAAGAAAAAGTTCTCTATCTCACCTTTGACTGCGGCTATGAAAATGGAAATATGCCCGTAATCCTGGATGCGCTCAAAAAACATCACGTTCCCGCCACCTTTTTCGTAGTGGGAAATTTTATTAAGGACAATCCGGCGCTTATAAAGCGTATGGTTCAGGAAGGACACATTGTCGGAAACCACACTTTCACCCACCCGGATATGTCTTCCATCTCTTCTATGGAAGCTTTTCAGAAGGAACTTTCCAGTGTGGAAAAGCTATATGAATCTTTAATCCAAGCTCCCATGACAAAATTTTACCGTCCTCCCCGAGGCATATACAGTACGGAAAATCTTTCTATGGCAAAGGAGCTTGGATATAAAACCTTCTTCTGGAGCCTTGCCTATGTAGATTGGTATGAAGACAAACAACCCACAAAGGAAGAGGCTTTTGCTAAGCTCTTAACACGTATTCACCCCGGCGCTGTCGTTCTTCTTCACAGCACCTCAAAAACAAATGGTGAGATTCTGGACGAACTGCTCACAAAATGGGAAGAAATGGGCTATACCTTCCATTCTCTGACAGAGCTTATTAAAAATTAAGCTTTAAAGGTTCTTCCTCGTCTTCATCCAGCCAGGAAACCGTCTCCCATATTCTCTGTCCGTTATTGGACTGGGGAGCTCCCGGCGTACTTCTTCCGTTTTCCACATAGGATTTCAGAACATTACGAAGTTCCCCTGCAAGTTCTTTATGTTCCTCGATTACATTTTTCCGCTCCCCAATATCATCGGAGAGATCGTAAAGCTGAAATCTCGGAAGCGTTTCATCTTTTGTTCCGGAGACAGGTTCTGACCAGCCTCCGGAGCCCTGGCACATTTCCAGCTTAAAATTTCCTCTTCTTATAGATAAAGATCCGTCGATACTCTGATGTACAATATCTTTTCGAACCTCATCTCCTTCCGGCTCCTTCCAGAGAGGAAGGTTACTCACACTGTCCTCTCCGCAGTTGTCCGGAAGAGAAACTCCGAGAATTTCAGCCATTGTCGCCATAAAGTCAGACAGACATACTATCTTTTCACATACTTTCCCGCCCTTTAATTCTTCAGGCCACTGAACAATGAGAGGGATTCTGTGTCCACCTTCATAAATATCGGATTTTGTTCCCCGGAAAACATAGCTTGGATTATGTCCTTTTTCTTTTAGTTCCTTATAATCTGCCATTGGGGAACAGCCGTTATCTGATGTATAAATCACAATGGTATTGTCGTAAAGACCTGTCTCTTTCAGCTTTTCTGTTACTCTTCCCACTACATCATCACAGTGAAGAACAAAATCTCCATATTCGTTTGTTCCTGATTTTCCCTGAAATTCTTTTGACGGAAGAATCGGAGTATGCGGTGCAGGCATTGGGAAATAGATAAAGAATGGAGTTTCTCCGTCCTTATTGTTTTCGATTTCCTGCGTCACCTTTTCCGTCAGCTCGTCCAGAACATTCTCGTGATGGAAATGTGGGCCTGTCGGTCCTTTTCTCCAGAATTTTTTTCCCTTACTCTCTGTTTCGTGATCCGGTACTTCTGTAAAATGGTCGTTTTCTATGTAAACATATGGCGGCATATCGAGAGAACCGCTGATTCCGTAATAGTAATCGAAACCGTTGCTTACAGGTGAGCGTGCAATACGCCCTTTGTAATCTACACCGCTGCAGGCATCAAAATCCGGAACTTCCTGAAATTCCTGTGTTTTGGAAAAACTCATTCCAAGATGCCATTTTCCGATCATCACTGTACGATATCCATTCTCCTTAAAAAGATTTGCCACTGTTTTCCTGCCTTCCTCTATTATAGGCTCTGAATATCCTCCTACAACTGAAGATTTCAGTCTGGAACGCCAGTTATATCTTCCTGTAAGAATACTGTATCTGGACGGTGTACATACTGCGGAAGAAGAATGTGCATCTGTAAACTTCACCCCATTTTTGCATAAAGCATCAAGGTGAGGCGTCTCAAAAGGACATGTTTCATTAAATGCACGAATATCTCCATATCCCATATCATCTGCAAGAATGTAGATTACATTTGGTTTTTTAGTCATGATTCATTCCCCTGTTCCATTCCGTAATTATTCTCTGCACTCCAGCCGTTTTCCCCCTCCACAGAAGCGATTACTTCTCCAAAGGATTTATTTAAAGTCTCTGCCATTTCCTCTGCTGTGATGGCATCAGATAAAAATTCCTGTCCTGTGCGATGGAAATAATTTCTCCACTGCTCATTTACACCTGTATACCAAGGCATACGGAGAGGCTCTTCTGTAATGGTAAAACCTGCAAGACGTTCCGGAAGCTCTACAGTCGTAGCAAGAGGAATTCTGTTAATCTCCTCTGCAAGTCTTGCCTGAATTTTCGGTGAAGACATATACTGCACAAAATCAAGAGCTGCCGCATATTTTTCCTCATCTTCTTCCAACGCTTTGTTCATTCCGAAAATAATATCCGGCTGTCCCCCGAGGATTACAGATTTTCCAAGTGCATTTTCATTTGTCTCCTCTGTAATTACAGGAACCGGCATTACGCCGTACTCAAAGCTGTCTCCTACAATAGACTGAATCTTTTCAAGAGAAGTGCTCATCGCCTGCACCATTGCAACTTCTCCCCTTGCAAACATTTCAATAGCGTTTTTCTGGTCAAGTCCATTGTAATCAGAAGTCCAGTACTGGGAAAATTCTTTCATAAGCTCAAAACTTTCAATAAGTTTTTCATCTTTGAAATCGATTTTTCCTTCATCGTATCCCTTGCACATTTCCGCCAGCTCTACATAACCGTTTCCGGAAACGTCAAGAGCTTCTATCATTTCATGGTCAATCTGGTTGCAGATAGAATTATTAAACCACAACCAGGACAAATCTGCAATCGTTGCATTCGGAAATGCGAAAGGAATATTTCCCGCTTCTTTTAATTTACTGCAGGTATCCATAAATTCTTCCCATGTTTCCGGAATCTCTGCTCCCGCTGCCTCCAACATATCTTTATTATAGAAAACACGCACAACGCTTGTAGCAGTGGGATATCCCGGCACATCTTCTTCTGTAATATACATCTGTTCTGCAATATACTCTGGTAATGTGTCTTTCCAGGGCTGTCCTTTATCATAAGAACTTTCTTTCTCATACAGACTCTTGAAATTTGTAAGATATCCAGCCTTATAATCTTGCGTCATATCATAAATAATACCTGTATATACGTCCGGTCCCTGTCCCGCTGAAAACTGTGTCATAAGCCAGGTTCTGTAATCTGCAGACGGAAGAGACTCAAACTGGATTTCCGTTCCTGTTTTTTCCGTATACTCGGTAAGGATCTCGTTCATTACCTTATTCGCCTTTTCGTCTGTATCAAGATCCTGCGCAAATACAATCTTTGCCTTATCCTCCGCTTTTACCTCCTCTCCCGGAAGGATTCCTCCCAGAAGTCCCGCACAGACTGCTGCACACATTACTGTAAGATTTCTTTTTTTCATTTTCTGTTTCCTCCTTTTATTTATTTTGTAAATTTTTTTATTATCCTTTTACTGCTCCCTGTGTAAGACCAGCCACAAATGAGCGGCTTGCACAGCAGAATAAAATAATCAGCGGCAGAGATGCCGTTACATATCCTGCAAACACAACTCCGTTTCCTTCCACAGCGCTTCGAATCAATTTTGTCAGCGCAACTGCAATCTGCTGTGTATTTTCCCCTGTTGTGGATACAAGCGGCCACAGATAATTATTCCATGCAGCCAGCCCTGTCATGATCACAACTGTAGAAAGTGTCGGTTTTGAAAGTGGTACCACGATTTTTGTAAGAATCTGTATCTCTCCCGCTCCTTCCATATCTGCCGCTTCAAAAAGGCTTTTGGAAAGTCCTTCCATAGAAGTCTTTAGCAGAAATGTAGCTGTTGCAGAGCTCGCTGCTGCCGGAGGCAAAATTAAGCCCCAGAAGGTATTATACATATGTAGATTGGTAATCTGAATAAACTGCGGAATCAAAAGTACAAATCCCGGAATCATTAAAAGCGCCATAATTGCCAGATATAAAAATGTAGAACCTACAAACTTAAATCTCACAAAAGCGTATGCTGCCAGCGTTCCCGCTATCAGCACAATTCCAATAACGCACACCGTTACAAAAAATGTATTCAGCATAGGTTTGAACACCTGCGCCCCTGCCTTTACATAATTTGTAACATGCCATGCTGCCGGAAGAGAAAACGGTGTCTTTACAATCTCCTCGCTCCACTTAAATGAATTGGAAAGAAGAAGGAAAAATGGAATCAATACAAGAAGTACGATCAATCCAAGAAATATTCTTCCCAGAACAGATGCTGCTTTTTTCATTTTTCTCCCCCTTTCTAATCCATCGTTTCCGTATTTTTAAGAAACTTATTATTTACCAGTGTCAAAAGCATAATCAATACAAACAATATAGTCCCCAGTGCAGAACAATATCCCATTCTCCTGTAGGAAAATCCCTGTTCATACATATAAACTGCCGGAACCATAGTAGAGGTTCCCGGTCCTCCTTTTGTAAGGATATAAACCGTATCAAAAACCTGAAGAGAATTGATGATAGCAAGTGTTACCATAAGCTTGATCTGACTTGCAATCATAGGAAGATCGATCATCCGTATTCTCTGAAAAAGTGTGACCCCATCCAAATCTGCCGCTTCAAATAAATCAGTAGGAATCGACTGCAAAGCGCCAAAATATAAAAGAAACGGCATACCACCAAGAGATACCATCCCAAGCCACGGAAATCCTACTGCCAGAACAGATCCAAGAGCCGTCTGAGAATTACCAAGCCAGGGCTTTGCAAGACCGGACAGTCCTATGTCTTTTAAAAAGGTATTGATCACACCTGTATCTCCGTTTAACAGCCATTGCCACAGAAGAATGACTACCACCGTAGGAACTACCATCGTAAAAGTAATTGCAGTCCTGGTAAAATACTGCATTTTCTTTGAGCGCACTGCGTATAGAAGCTCTGCCGTCAATAACGGAATGGTAAGAACAATAAGTACTTGCACCACCATAACAAAAAATGCCCGGACAATGCTTTCCAGAAACATTTTGTCGTGGAATGCTTCCACAAAATTTTCAAGTCCTATAAACTCATTCAAATTTGCTCCGTTCCAGTTAAAAAATGACTTTGTAATTGCCATTCCAAACGGTATGTACTTAAATATAATAAGAAGAGCAAAAATAGGAATGAGAAAAAGATAGGGCTTAAATGTCCGAAATCTGATTTTCTTTTTCATTTGATTTCACTCCTGTCGTTGTTGTTAAGCCCATTATACCTTTCATTCATTCTAAAATCTGTAGACGTTTTTTCTTATTTAGGTGTAGTATTTTTCGTTTTTTATTTATTTATGACAAATATACAAAAAAAG
>Glacier_p1__coassemble_922_pt1 | contig 15390 bp, 14 predicted proteins | sample Glacier_p1__metabat2_low_PE_021 | metagenome-assembled genome bin Glacier_p1
CCATAGAAGGGAACACGTCCGGGGCGTCTGGAATCGTAGATAATGGCGGCGGAGTATGCCGGAAGAGTTATTACAACAGCAATCTTCCGGGAACGAAATTTTGTACACCGGATTATAGCCTTGTCAAAAATGTAAGCACAGGCTCTTCTGGGACAATATCTCAGCCAGCCGATGAGAAAAAAATGAACACGGTTGCTTACGTGGCCAGAATGACAAAAGACTGCAAGTGCTACGTTGAGCCAGGTGGAGCACAGGCTAAGATGTTTCCACTGCTCAAAAAGGATTCGGTTGTTGACGTAATGCAGTACACAAAAAATGATTTCAGCGGTAAAAAATGGTATTTTATCAGGATTCCGCATCCGACTGAAGGGTTTGTGTTTGAGTTCGTACCAAGCGGGTATTTCCGACAGCTTAAATAAAATACCCAGAAGATTTGAATTCGCTGGCTTATTTTTGAGAAATAATAATCTTGTCGAAAAATGGTAGAAAACAACAAAATACTGTGATATTATAGATTTGCTGCCGAACCTCCAGCAGAAAGGAGGTGTTTCTACATGAACGATAATATTTCAGCATTTATTATCTCTGTCGTAGCAAGTGTGGTTGGCTACTACATATGCAAATGGCTGGATAGAGACAAATAGGCGGCAACAGCCTAACGGATTAGCTCTCCGCAAAGAGCAAGAAAAACCCCAGAGCGGCAACTCCGGGGTTTTTCGTTTTGTTCTACATGAACTCTTTCAGCATTTATTTGGCTAAAACTATAATATGCCATTTCTGAGAAAAAGTCAACAAATTCTTTCGTCTGCCAGAATCCTGCAGACAGTCTAAAATGTCATTATGGCGCACCCAGAAAGAATTGTACCAGACAGTTTATTCAGCCGCCTTATTCCTGCAGAGTTCGTCTAATGTTACACCAAGGGCATCAGCCAATTTAATGGCAGTATCAACCTTGCAACGGTCGAAGCGTTCAATATCTTCTATTGTGCGCAGTGGGACTCCGGAAAGTTCGGATAATTTTCGGGCAGAAAGCCCCTGTTGGTTACGGATTATTTTGACATTCATGGTATGTCTCCTTAAAAGAATAATAAGATTAAGCCGGTTACAACAATGATAAACCAAACAACAGAGAGAATGAGCAAGAGTATCTGTTTTACTGATTTTTTCATATTGCACAGGAAATGGGAATGTGTTATATTTTGGTTGGGGAGGTTTCCCTCCCCGGGGTTTTATCGGAGGCTTTCGACTACCATCTTAATGACGGCTAAGAGAGTTCCGATTTCTAATGCGAGCTGAGTAAGTGCGGTAATCACTTTTCTCAGCTCTTTTATTTTCTTCTCCATTTCCTTCACACCTCCTTTCTATGATTTAATTATACCACGCTATAACGTGGCAGTCAAGAGAAAGATGAGCGGAAAGGAAAGTAATTCCCCAAAGCTATAACGCCCTGGGGAATTGAAATATTGTATCATCTTATTAAATATGTTAAAAAATTGATTAGTCACACATTAGTCACAGTGCAATTTGCAAACACCTGTAAAATCAACACTTTTACCGCATGTATTGTAAAAAGTTTGTAAAGCCGGAACCATTGGAATTGACAAAAATTCTCTTACAATCTATAATGGAAACTGTATTTTGTCTTCTTTAAACAGGAAGGAAAATACAGAAAATTAAAAAGAAGGGAAGTGTAAATCGTGGTAAGGATTTTTAAGACGATAGACGGCTCTATCCATCAGATTCAGGAAGCGCAGGACGGCTGCTGGATTGCATTGACGAATCCTACAGCAACAGAAATATTTGAAATTTCGGAGCAATTTGAGATAGAGGTCGACGATTTGCGTGCCCCCTTGGATGAGGAAGAGCGTTCACGTATCGAGGTAGAAGATAATTATACGCTGATTCTTGTGGACGTCCCCATGATTGAGGAGCGTAATGAAAAAGACTGGTATGGAACCATTCCTCTGGGCATTATTATTACAGATAAGATGATTTTTACCATCTGTCTGGAAGATACTCAGGTTTTAACAAGATTTATGGAAGGACGTGTCCGCAATTTTTTCACGTATATGAAAACGCGTTTTATCCTTCAGATTCTGTACAGGAATGCAAGTATGTACCTTCGTTATTTGCGTATTATTGACAAAAAGAGTGCACAGGTAGAAGAAAAACTGCATCTTTCTACAAGAAATCAGGAACTGATTGAGCTTCTGGAACTGGAAAAATCTCTGGTGTATTTTACCACATCGCTCAGATCTAACGAAGTGGTTTTGGAAAAGCTTCTGAAGGTGGAATCCATCAAAAAGTATCCTGAGGATACAGAACTTCTGGAAGATGTCATTATTGAGAATAAGCAGGCGATCGAGATGGCAAATATTTACAGTGGAATTTTAAGTGGTATGATGGACGCATTTGCTTCTGTTATTTCCAATAACTTAAATATTGTCATGAAGGTTCTGGCTATTATTACAATTGTTATGAGTATTCCTACTATTGTGTTCAGTGCCTACGGTATGAATGTGAATTCAGCAGGAATGCCTTTTGCGGACAATCCCTGGGGATTTCTCGTCATTATTCTGTTTTCAGTGGCAATCAGCATTATTGCAGCGCTGATTCTTTCCAAAAAGAAATTTTTCTGATATTATATGCTGCATGAAAAGAGAGAGTAGTAAAGGAGTTATATGAGATTTATAGATAAATTGGAACGAAAATATAGGAAATATGGTATTTCCAATCTTACCATGTATATAATCGGCTGCTATGTACTGGGATATATTCTGCAGATGTTTAATCCGAGGATTATGTCCATGTTAAGCCTGGAACCGGCGCTTATTTTAAGAGGACAGATATGGCGTCTTGTGACCTGGATCATTTCTCCTCCGGGCGGCGGCGGAAATATTTTTTTCTTTGCTATAGCCATTCTTTTCTTTTACTATCCGATTGGAAATGCTCTGGAGCGTTCCTGGGGAGCGTTCCGATACACGCTTTATATTTTTTCGGGAATGGTATTTACAGTGATTGGTGCATTTCTTCTGTATTTTTTAACAGGCGGAGCACTCACGGGGCTTGGAACAGTAATTTTTTCCACATATTATATCAGCCTTTCCATTTTTCTGGCATTTGCCCTGTCCTATCCGGACATGGAAGTACTTTTATGGTTTATCATTCCAATTAAAATGAAGTGGATGGCAATCCTGTACGCAGTGATTGTTGTGTACGATATTTTTAAATACGTAAGAGTAGGAGCTTGGTTTATGGCTGTGCCGATTGTGGCGTCGCTACTGAACTTTATTATTTTCTTTCTGGGAACAAGGGATATGAGCCGTTATAATCCGAAAGAAGTCAAAAGAAAACAGAAATTTAAAAAAGCAATGGCGGGAAGCCGCGTAAATCCGTCTACAGGCAGTGTTGCAAAGCATAAATGTGCAATCTGTGGGCGTACGGAGCTTGATAATCCTGATCTGGAGTTTCGTTTCTGTTCCAAATGTAATGGAAACTACGAATACTGTCAAGATCATCTTTTTACACATACGCACGTAAAATAAAGGGAGAACAACAATGAAAAGAACGAAAATCATCTGTACTTTGGGACCGGCTACAAATAAAAAAACAATCCTTCGGTCTTTAATGCGGGATGGAATGGATATTGCCCGTTTTAATTTTTCGCATGGCAGTCATGAAGAACACGCTGCACGTGTAGCTATGATTAAAAATTTAAGGGAGGAATTAAATATTCCGGTTGCTATGCTTCTTGATACAAAGGGTCCGGAAATCCGTACCGGGCTTTTAAAGGATGGAAAAAAGGTGCACCTAGAGGCCGGAAATGAATTCGTTCTTACAACAGGGGATTATATAGGTGATGAGCATAAGGTTGCCATTACATATGACACCCTTTATAGAGACGTAAAAAAGGGTGGAAAAATCCTTATTGACGATGGACTGATTGAACTGGAGATTGAGAATATTAAAAAAGGTGATATTTTTTGTCGTGTTTTAAATGGCGGTGAGCTTGGGGAACGAAAAGGCGTAAATGTGCCCTATGTAAAAGTAAAACTTCCGGGTATTACGGAGCAGGACAAAAGAGATATTCTTTTTGGGATTTCTCAGGAGTTTGATTATATTGCGGCCTCTTTTGTCCGAAATGCAAAGGCAATCAAGGAAATTCGTCAGCTTCTGGATGAAAATGGGGGCAGTGATATTGGCATTATTGCCAAAATTGAAAATGCAGAAGGCGTGGAAAACATAGATGAAATTATTTCGGCTGCAGATGGAATTATGGTTGCCAGAGGAGATCTGGGAGTAGAAATTCCTGCAAGTCAGGTTCCGTATATTCAAAAGATGATCATCCAGAAATGTAATGATAATTATCTTCCGGTTATTACTGCTACGCAAATGCTGGATTCCATGATCAGAAATCCGCGGCCTACACGTGCGGAAGTTGCAGATGTGGCTAATGCAATTTATGATGGCACGGATGCAGTTATGCTTTCAGGAGAAACAGCTGCTGGAAAATATCCTCTGGCAGCGCTTAAAATGATGGTAGAGATTGCGGAAACAACAGAACCGCATGTAGACAATAAGATTCATGCCAGCAATAGAAGTATGTACTGTGACGGGAAAGTTTCCAGTGCCGTTGGACTTGCGGCAGTCAGAACCGCTACAGATCTTGGCGCGAAAGCAATTATTACTCCTACTATGGGAGGAAAGACAGCTTTTATGATTTCAAATTTCCGTCCGGAAGTACCTATTTATGCCATTACACCGAATGATACAGTAATGCACAGACTGCAGCTTGCCTGGGGTGTTATTCCTTTAAAAGGATACGAAAAGGATTCCACAGAGCATATTATTTTACAGGCAATGAATGTGGTTCGCCGCAGAAGAATGATTAAGAAGGGTGATCTTGTTGTATTTACAGCTGGTGATCCGGCTACTAATATGCGGACAGGAGAGGGCGCTGCCACAAATATGATGCACGTTATCGAGGCAAAGTAAGACGACATACGAGGAGAATATCATGAAGAAAAAACCGTTTGTGACATTGGAAAAATTAAAAGAGATTGAAAAGGAATATCCAACTCCTTTTCATCTTTATGACGAAAAAGGGATTCGGGAAAATGCCAGAGCATTAAAAGAAGCATTTTCCTGGAACAAGGGGTTTAAAGAGTTCTTTGCAGTGAAGGCAACTCCGAATCCATACCTTATTCAGATTCTTCAGGAATATGGCTGTGGCTGTGACTGTTCTTCTATGACAGAGCTTATGATGGCAAAAGCCATCGGTTGTAAGGAGGGAGATATTATGTTTTCCTCCAATGATACTCCGGAAGAAGAGTTTAAATACGCAGATGAGATTGGCGGAATTATCAATCTGGACGACATTACTCATATTGAGTGTGTAGAGAGAGCAGTGGGAAAAATCCCGAAGACAATAAGCTGCCGCTATAATCCGGGTGGAATTTTCAAAATCAGCAATGATATTATGGATAATCCCGGAGATTCCAAATATGGTATGACAACAGAGCAGATTTTTGATGCATTTCGTATTTTGAAAGAAAAGGGAGCAGAAGAATTCGGAATCCATGCATTTCTTGCAAGCAATACAGTAACAAATGAGTATTATCCTCTTCTTGCAAGACAGCTTTTTGAATTGGCTGTAAAACTTCAGAAAGAGACAGGGGCAAAGGTTTCCTTTGTTAATCTTTCCGGTGGAATCGGTATTCCTTATAGTCCTGATCAGACGCCAAACGATATTCGTGCAATTGGCGAAGGTGTAAGAAGAGCTTATGAGGAAGTTCTTGTTCCGGCCGGAATGGGAGATGTTTCCATTTACACAGAGCTTGGCCGTTTTATGATGGGACCATATGGATGTCTTGTGACAAAAGCAATCCATGAAAAGCATACACATAAAGAATACATTGGAGTAGATGCATGTGCAGTAAATCTTATGCGCCCTGCTATGTATGGGGCATACCATCATATTACAGTAATGGGAAAAGAGAAGCTGCCGTGTGACCATCTTTACGATATAACAGGTTCTCTTTGCGAGAATAATGATAAATTTGCTATTGACCGATACCTTCCTAAAATTGATAAAGGCGATTTGCTTGTAATTCACGATACAGGAGCGCATGGGTTTGCTATGGGATATAATTATAACGGCAAGTTGAAATCGGCGGAAATTCTTCTGAAAGAAGACGGAAGTTTCCAGTTGATTCGTCGTGCAGAGACACCGAAGGATTACTTTGCAACCTTTGACTGTTTTCCTATTTATGAAAAGCTTTTGGAAGATGCAGAGAAATAAAAAATGAAGTGCAGATAAAAACGCAGATATAAGAAGTAGTGACTTCCTATATCTGCGTTTTAAAAAAATATGGAAGAAAAAATAAAGATTCTTAAAAGAGCTTCTGGGACAATTTAATAATTTTACAAGAGGTAATCAAAGGTAATCAAAAGTTTTGGAATACAAAAAACGCCAAAACCCAGTAAACACAAGAGTTTCAGCGATTTTAGGTACTGCCGGCAGTGGGACTTGAACCCACACGTGGTTGCCCACAACAGATTTTGAGTCTGCCTCGTCTGCCATTCCGACATGCCGGCATTTAGAACAGTAATTACTATACCATATAATTGTGTTTTTGACAAGCTATTTTTGGTTTTTTTGTTTTTTTGTTAATATTAGTGTAATTTCTAAAATATTTGTGAAATCTATGAATTGGAATTGAAATAAAGAGGAAATGGTGGTATTGTATACTACACTAATCACTGGGATTCTCATTTTTTCAGTGAGGATATGGAGGAAAGGATATGAACATTGATAATAAAAAGCCTGGAAAACGTCCGTTGTACGTTTACTATTTTATTGCAATTGCTGTGATTTTTCTTATCAATCTTCTTGTTCTTCCTGCACTTCAGGAACGGAGTGTAGAGAAAACAGATTACAGTACATTTTTAAGTAATGTAGAGAGAGGAAATGTATCAAAAGCAGAGGTACAAGAAGATTACATTTATTATGAAGTAAGAAAAAATGGAAAAGATACCGTTTGCAAAACAGTAAAGATGGAAGACCCGAATCTTGTGGAACGTCTTTATGAAGCAGGAACTAAAATGGAAGCAGTTGCACCACAGAAGCAGTCTATTTTTTTAAGTCTGATCGCAGGATATGTGATTCCTATTGTGATTTTTATTTTTCTTGGAAGATGGCTTAGTAAAAAAATGATGAAATCTATGGGATCCGGGGGACCTGGAGGAATGATGTCCTTTGGAAAAAGCAACGCCAAGGTTTATGTAAAATCTTCGACAGGTATTAAGTTTGCAGATGTAGCTGGAGAAGACGAGGCAAAAGAGCTTCTCACGGAGATTGTAGATTATCTTCACAATCCTCAGAAATACACAGAAATTGGAGCTTCTATGCCAAAAGGTGCTCTTCTTGTAGGACCTCCTGGAACAGGTAAAACTCTTCTTGCAAAAGCGGTTGCAGGTGAGGCGGAAGTGCCGTTTTTCTCTATTTCCGGTTCGGAGTTTGTTGAAATGTTTGTGGGAATGGGTGCAGCTAAAGTACGTGATCTGTTTCAGCAGGCAAATGAAAAAGCACCCTGTATCGTATTTATTGATGAGATTGATACCATTGGAAAGAAACGAGATGGTGGCGGATATTCCGGAAATGATGAGAGAGAGCAGACTTTGAATCAGCTTCTTACAGAGATGGACGGATTTGACGGTTCCAAAGGCGTTGTTATCCTGGCAGCTACAAACCGTCCGGATTCCCTTGACCCGGCGCTTCTTCGTCCGGGACGTTTTGACAGAAGGATTCCGGTAGAACTTCCGGATCTTCAGGGAAGAGAAGAAATTTTAAAGGTTCATGCAAAAAAAATAAAGATTGCTGACACGGTACAGTTTGATGTTATTGCAAAAGCTGCGGCAGGTGCTTCCGGAGCAGAGCTTGCAAATATTGTAAATGAAGCAGCCCTTCGTGCTGTGCGCGATGGAAGAAAATTTGCTACACAGGCGGATTTTGAGGAGAGTATCGAGGTTGTCATTGCCGGTTATCAAAAGAAAAACCGTGTGCTTTCCAACAAAGAAAAGCTGCTGGTTTCTTACCATGAAATCGGTCATGCGCTTGTAGCTGCCAGACAGACAGATTCTGCGCCGGTTCATAAGATTACAATTATTCCCCGTACATCAGGAGCGCTCGGCTATACAATGCAGGTAGATGAAAAAGAACATTTCCTTATGAGCAGAGAGGAACTGGAAAATAAAATCGCCACTTTTACAGGTGGACGCGCTGCGGAGGAGCTGATTTTTCATTCTATAACAACAGGCGCTGCCAACGATATTGAACAGGCAACAAAAATTGCAAGAGCAATGATTTCCAGGTACGGAATGAGTGACGAGTTTGATATGGTGGCAATGGAAAGTATGGGAAATCAGTACCTGGGAGGAGATTCTTCCCTGAGCTGTTCTTTTGAGACACAGACACTTCTTGACAAAAAAGTGGTGGAGCTGGTACGAAGACAGCATGAAAAAGCATTGCAGATTCTTCGGGATAACATTGGAAAGCTTCATGAGCTTGCAAAATATCTGTATGAACAGGAAACGATTACGGGAGATGAATTTATGCGGATCTTAAATGCGCCTCCTCTGGAAATACAAGAGAAAACAGAAGAACTATAAGAGCATATAAAAGTGGTCCTGCGGATAAAATTGTCCGCAGGATACTTTTGTATATGTGCCTTGTGTTTTTCTCTTTCTTCCGTTATAATAAATCAGACAACAACGCATTTTGCACGCAGAAATATACAGCAGGAAGGAGAAAGGACTATGAACTGCCGGACAGCAGAAGAAATGGTGAATCAATATATGAACCATACGCTCTCTATTGAAGAAATGGAAGAGTTTTTAGACCATATTCAGTCATGTTCTTCATGCTATGATGAACTGGAAACGTATTTTATTGTTCATGAGGCAATGCAGCAGCTTGCAGAAGATGAAGGCGATACAGTCCTTGATTTTCGTAAGCTTTTAAATCAGGATATAAAAAGGGCGAGACGCAGAATTCGCATTATGAAAATAGAGCGATTTTTTGCGGGAATTGCAGTTCTTCTTCTAATCGCGCTTCTTACCGGACTGCTGCTGTTTATAATAAAAGAAGTAGGGGGACATTTATGAGTGAAAAGATATTATTAATAGATGGGCACAGTATTTTAAACCGGGCATTTTACGGTCTTCCGGATCTTACAAATGGGGAGGGGATTCACACAGGGGCTGTATATGGTTTCCTGAACATCCTTTTTCGTATTCTGGAAGAGGAAAAACCGGATTATCTTACTGTGGCTTTTGATGTTCACGCACCTACTTTTCGTCACAAAATGTATGACGCTTACAAGGGTACGCGAAAGGCAATGCCTGAGGAGCTCCGTCAGCAGGTTCCTCTTATCAAGGAAATGTTAGGGGCAATGGGCATAAATATTATGGAGATGGAAGGATATGAGGCGGACGATCTTCTTGGAACAGTAGCAAGACAGTGCGAGGCACAGGGAATGGATGTAACCATTTTGTCCGGTGACAGAGATCTTCTTCAGCTGGCAACAGATAAAATTATGATCCGTCTTCCAAAAACAACCAAAGGAAAGACGATAATTGAAGATTACCATACACAGCAGGTAATCGAAAAATATCAGGTAACTCCTCCTCAGATCATTGAATTAAAGGCGCTTATGGGAGACAGTGCAGATAATATTCCCGGTATTCCCGGAGTAGGTGAAAAAACAGCCACAAAAATGATTGTACAGTTTGGAAATATTGAAAATGCTTATGAGCATCTGGAGGAAGTAAAGCCCAATAAAGCAAAAGAATCTCTGCGAGAGAATTATGATAAGGCGCAGCTTTCTAAAACGTTGGCGACCATTAATACAGACAGCCCGATTTCTTTTTCTTCAGAAGCTGCCAGAATGGAAAATCTTTATACGAAAGAAGCGTATGAACTTTGCAAAAGACTGGAATTTAAAAATCTTCTCAGCCGTTTTGATAAGGACGCTGTTTCGGAAAGTGCGATAGAGCAGGAATTTTTTGCCTGTACAGATCTTTCCGGCTGTGAAAGTCTGTTTGAAAAGGCGGCAGGGAATCCTGAGGCAGGAGTGGCTCTTTTATCCGATAAAAAAAGCATTTACATGTTGGGGGTTGCTCTTTCCAAAGAAGAAGTGTATTACATTCCGATACAGGGCATGATAACAGGAGCATATCTTTCTGATAAGCTGCTTGCGCTTTCAAAAAAAACGCTTCTTTGTTCCTGGGATGTAAAATCCATGCTGAAGTACGTTCCAATAGAAGAGGCTGCCTGTGTATTTGATGCAGGAGTGGGGGCATATCTCTTAAATCCTCTGAAATCTTCTTACGATTATGACGATACGGCAAGAGAATACTTAAATGGTATGCTGCTTCCTTCAAGAGAGGACCTTCTCGGGAAAGAGACGTATGAGGAAGCCTGGGAAAAGGAAAAAGAAGAACTGGGTCTTTATGCCGGCTATATGGCGTATGCGGCGCTTGCCTGCCGCGAGCCGATAGAAAATGCCCTGAAAGATACCGGAATGTGGAAGGTATACGGAGAAATTGAGCTTCCCCTTATTTTTACCCTGGATTCTATGGAAAAAACAGGTATTCGTGTGCAGGGGGAGGAATTGAAAGCTTATGGCGATAAGCTTCTTGTTCGTATTCAGGAGCTGGAACAGGAAATTTACAGCCAGGCAGGAGAGGAATTTAATATTAATTCTCCAAAACAGCTTGGAGTGATTCTCTTTGAAAAAATGGGGATTCCGGGAGGGAAGAAAACAAAGACAGGATATTCCACAGCAGCCGATATTCTGGAGAAGCTTGCACCTGATAATCCCATTGTGGAAAATATTCTGGAATACCGTCAGCTCAGTAAGCTAAAATCAACGTATGCAGACGGGCTTGGGAACGTAATAGAAGAGGATGGAAGAATTCGTTCCACATTTAACCAGACGATTACAGCGACAGGACGTATCAGCAGTACAGAACCGAATCTCCAGAATATTCCTGTTCGTATGGAGCTTGGAAGATTGATTCGAAAGGTTTTTGTACCGGAGGAAGGATATGTATTTCTTGATGCAGATTATTCCCAGATTGAGCTTCGTGTTCTTGCTCATATGTCGGGAGATGAGAAGCTCATTCAGGCTTACAGAGAGGCGCAGGATATTCACAGGCTTACTGCTTCACAGGTATTTCATATTCCATTTGACGAAGTGACAGACCTTCAACGACGAAATGCAAAAGCGGTAAATTTCGGTATTGTATACGGAATCAGTTCTTTTGGACTCAGTCAGGATTTAAGTATTACAAGAAAAGAAGCGGCTGATTATATCGAAAAATATTTTGAGACATATCCGAAAATCAAGGGCTTCCTTGATTCCATGATACAGGAAGGAAAGGAAAAAGGATATGTGACGACCATGTTTGGAAGAAGACGTCCTGTTCCTGAGCTTTCTTCCGGGAACTTCATGCAGCGCTCCTTTGGAGAGAGGGTGGCAATGAATTCTCCCATTCAGGGAACTGCGGCAGATATTATTAAAATAGCTATGAACCGGGTGTATGCAAGATTAAAAGCAGAAGGATTAAAATCCCGTCTCGTTCTTCAGGTTCACGATGAGCTTCTCATTGAAACATACAAAGAAGAGATTTCAGAGGTTTCTAAAATTCTGGAAGAAGAGATGACAGGGGCTGCGTCACTTTCCGTTCAGCTCTCTGTAGATATGCACCAGGGGAACAGCTGGTATGAGGCAAAATAAGATGAAAATAATCGGATTAACCGGAGGCGTAGGCGCTGGAAAAAGCACAATTCTTGAATTTCTTCAAAAAGACTGGGATGCATTTGTCCTGCAGGCAGATCAGGTGGGGCATTTGGTGATGGAGCCGGGAAGAGAATGTTATGAGCCGATTATCCGCCTTTTTGGAAAAGAAATTATAAAAGAGGACAAAACTATTGACCGCAGGAGGGTTTCCGATGTAGTATTTTCACAGAAGGAAAAACTGGACGCCTTAAATAAAATCGTTCACCCTGCTGTGAGGCGATATATTCTGGAAACACTCGAAAAAGAAAGGGTATCTGGAAGAAAGCTCTGTGTGGTGGAGGCTGCTCTTCTTCTTGAGGAACAGTATGATAAATTCTGTGATTCTGTGTGGTATGTGCATACAGACAGGGAAATCCGCATTTCCCGCCTTATAGAAAACAGAGGATATACAAGAGAAAAGGCAGAAAGCATTATCCGAAGTCAGAAATCGGACGATTTTTTCTTTCGTCACGCAGATTTTGTAATAGAAAATAACAAAAGCACGGAGGAAGCGCGCCTCCGGCTTGCAGAAGGGATTCAGAAATTATGAGATTAATGAGCATTGCCAGCGGAAGCAGCGGCAACTGCATTTATGTAGGCTCGGAATGCGCCCATGTTCTTGTAGACGCAGGAATAAGCGGCAGGCGCATTGAAAAAGGATTAAACAGTCTGGAGCTTACAGGAAGAGATATTGATGGAATTCTTATAACCCATGAACACTCAGATCACATAAAAGGTCTTGGTGTTCTGGCGAGAAAATACGGAATTCCCATATATACAACAGGCGGCACTGCAGACGCTCTGCTAAGAAGTAAAAGCCTTGGAGTGCTCCCGGAGGGGATTTTTCATGAAATAAGGGAAGATGAGCCTTTTTCCATCAAAGACCTGTCAATCCGGCCGTTTACCATTCCCCATGATGCGGCGCAGCCGGTAGGATACCGGATAGAATGTGGCGAACGATCTGTGGGTATTGCAACGGACCTTGGGAAATACAATGACTACATAGTAGAAAACCTTCAGAATCTGAATGCGCTTCTTCTGGAAGCAAACCACGACATTCGTATGCTGCAGGTTGGAAAATACCCGTATTATTTGAAACAGAGAATTTTGGGAGACAGAGGACATCTCTCAAATGAAAATGCAGGAAAGCTTCTCTGCCGCCTTCTTCACGATAATCTGAAAGCTGTTTTTCTGGGACATTTAAGTAGAGAAAACAATTATGAAGAATTAGCGTATGAGACAGTCTGCTCAGAAGTTATGTTAGGCGATAACCCTTATAAGCCCCGGGATTTTAAAATCCAGGTTGCAAAAAGGGATTGCATATCAGAAGTGATTACAGTATAGAAAAGGAGACACAGATGAAAAAGACAATTATCACAGTAGTAGGAAACGATACCGTAGGAATTATTGCAAAGGTTTGTACATACCTTGCAGAACAGAACGTAAACATTCTGGATATTACTCAGACAATCGTACAGGGATATTTTAATATGATGATGGTAACAGATACAACTGCATCTGAAAAAGATAATGGAACACTTTCCAAAGAACTTTCCGCACTGGGAGATGAAATTGGTGTTGTAATCAGATGTCAGCATGAAGACATCTTTAATAAAATGCACAGAATCTGATGATAAACACGAAGGCAGCTTCGAAGTGCCTTCGTAAAAGCATTAACAGAACAATTTAGGAGAAAGATAATGATTAATATTTTCGAGGTAAACGAAACAAATAAAATGATTGAGCAGGAGAATCTGGACGTGCGTACCATTACAATGGGAATCAGTCTCCTCGACTGCATTGACAGCGATCTTGACAGACTCAATGAAAAAATTTACAACAAAATTACAACACGTGCAAAAGACCTTGTGGAAACAGGGGAAAAAATCTCTATGGAATTTGGAATTCCCATTGTAAACAAGCGAATTTCCGTTACTCCTATCGCATTAATCGGCGGTGCGGCATGTAAAACCCCGGAAGATTTTGTTACAATCGCAAAAACTCTTGACAGAGCGGCGAAAACTGTAGGCGTTAACTTTATCGGAGGTTACTCAGCTCTTGTAAGTAAGGGAATGACTCCGGCAGAAGAGCTTCTTATCCGTTCTATCCCCCAGGCACTCTGTGAGACGGAGAGAGTATGCAGCTCTGTAAACGTAGGTTCTACAAAAACAGGAATCAATATGGACGCAGTAAAGCTTATGGGAGAAATTGTTCTGGAAACAGCAAAGGCAAGCGCTGATCAGGATTCTCTCGGTTGTGCGAAGCTTGTAGTATTCTGTAACGCACCGGATGACAACCCGTTTATGGCAGGTGCATTCCATGGTGTAACAGAGGCTGACTGCATTATTAACGTTGGTGTCAGCGGACCTGGTGTTGTAAAGACAGCTCTTGAACAAGTAAGGGGAAAAGATTTCGAGACACTTTGTGAGACTATCAAAAGAACTGCCTTCAAAGTAACGCGTGTGGGTCAGCTGGTAGCGCAGGAAGCTTCCAAACGTTTAAATGTACCGTTTGGTATTGTAGATCTTTCTCTTGCTCCGACTCCTGCAATCGGAGACAGTGTTGCGGAAATCCTTCAGGAAATCGGTCTTGAGAGAACTGGCGCTCCGGGAACAACAGCAGCTCTTGCGCTTTTAAATGACCAGGTGAAAAAAGGCGGTGTTATGGCTTCTACAGCAGTCGGCGGTTTGAGCGGTGCATTTATTCCGGTAAGTGAAGACCAGGGAATGATTGATGCTGTAAACGAAGGGGCGCTCTGCCTTGAAAAGCTGGAAGCAATGACATGTGTCTGCTCTGTAGGTCTTGATATGATCGCTATTCCGGGAGACACAAAAGCGACCACTATTTCCGGTATTATTGCAGATGAAGCTGCAATTGGAATGATCAATCAGAAGACAACGGCAGTCCGTGTGATTCCGGTAATCGGAAAAGGTGTTGGAGAGACAGTAGAATTTGGCGGTCTTCTTGGATATGCTCCTGTTATGCCGGTAAATTCCTTCTCCTGCGATGCGTTTGTAGAGCGCGGCGGAAGAATTCCTGCCCCAATTCACAGTTTTAAAAATTAATAAAATAAGCCTCTTTCTTTATCTTATATAATTTACAAGTAAAAGAAAGGGGCTAAATTTATGCTCAAAAATTAAGTATTTGGTCTGTGTGGGAAGGGATAAATCCTTCCTCATAGAGAGACAGATGTTGCTGTAGATTTCTGATAGCAGATTTTATAAAGGTTCCAGTTTCTTCAGGTGTATAGAAACTGGAATCGTCCAATGACTGCATATAATCCAGAAAAACAGATAAAATCCCAGTTTCATTTAACATTAGATAGGTGGCCTGATTTTCTACATTGTCAAAAGAAAAATATCCCATCTTATCGCTTACACAGAGGTGCAGATTAACAGGAAGCTGGTCAAGCGGCTGTTTCAACATTCGGTAATATCCCTGATAGCAGACAGGGAGAAGTGCCTGAAGCATTTGCAGACGTTCTTCCGGTAGGAATGAACGGCAAAAGTCTTTTGGAATTTCTTTTAGTCTTCCGGTTTCTATAAAA
>Glacier_p1__coassemble_1024_pt1 | contig 14134 bp, 18 predicted proteins | sample Glacier_p1__metabat2_low_PE_021 | metagenome-assembled genome bin Glacier_p1
GTCTACAGCAGCTAAAAGTACCGTATTTTCCAAAAACCTCACAGATTTGCCAAAGGGAATGTACAGTGTGATGCTTCGAATGAAGATTTCACAGATTACTTCGGGAGCAAATGTATTTAAAGTGTCCTGTGGAGAAAAGAACTTTTATATAAAACCCAAAATGTTTCAGGCAGCAAATACATATCAGACATTAGGATTTACCGTGGAAAATGTGTCAGGCACGACTCAGGTATCTCTTGCTGTTGATACAGTTTTGGCAGGACAGACGGCAGCAGTGGATTATCTTATGATCGCACCAGCATTTACAGCTATCAGCTCCGTGACATAAAAGGAGGGAATATGACAGAATTAAGATTGACCTCTCAGAAGTTAAATGACCTAAAGAAGAAAGTAAAGGCAGAAATGCTCAGGAGAAATGCAACAGAGCATAATGCTTCTTTAGCATCGTATGGAACAAATGACTGGGATTTTTCTATTTCGGAAGGGGAAGCGATTCGGGACGAACACATCAAGAAAATTATAGACCCTCTTTTGCAGATTGGTGATTTCAAACAGGATAACAGCCTGATAAACGAAAAAAGTTCACAAGTGCTTGCATACGAACAGGCAGATGCCTTTGTAGAAGAGATGGCTCAAAAAGGAAAAACAGCAGCAGATACTGGCTGTCGAGGTTCCTGTACAGGGCTTTGTTCTGCAACGTGCTCAGGAGCATGTTCCGGGTGCAGTGGAAGCTGTAGCGGAAATTGTTATTCTTCCTGTGCAGATAAATGTGAAAGTTCCTGTGCAACAAGCTGCAGTTCCTGTTCCGGATGCAGTGGAAGTTGTTCAGGTTGTGATGGCTGCACGGGAACCTGTGCAGAGAATTGTACGGGTTCCTGCGGAGGAAGTTGTGGAGAAGGCTGTGGCTCTGGCTGCGGAGGGACTTGTTACAGCAGTTGTCATGCATCTTGCGTAGGCGGCTGTAATGTGGCTTGTTCCGGTTGTAGTGGTGGTTGTGGATCAACCTGTACAGGCTGCTTTGGAAGCTGTAAAAGCGGGTGTACAACAGCCTGTACGACATGTACCGGCTGCACCGGCTGCGCGGGCTGTGGTTCCGGCTGTTCCGCGGGTTGTGACGGTTGCGCCAGTTCATGTGGACATGCGTGTAAATCTACCTGTGCCATGAAGTGCAGCAGTGGGTGTAATGGAGGCTGCAGCAGCTGTATGGGCTGCGCGGGCTGTACCGGCTGTTCCACAGGATGCGATGGCTGTTCCGGTTCCTGCAGCGGCTGTTCCAGTTGTTCTTCGTCCTGTAACAGTAATTGCAGCTCTAATTGTGGAGGAACATGCCGGGGATCTTGTTCCGCATCTTGTTCCGGCTGTGGCGGCTGTAGCTCATCTTGTGCGACAAATTGCTCTAACAATTGTGGAAATTCTTGTAGTTCACAATGCTTTGGGATGGCTTCTTCGCCAGTATATAAATATTAAAATAAAGGAGAATGATATGAGAATATTAAAAATTGAGATTGATCAGGAAACCGTGAATTACATCGAACGGCTTCATTACGAAGTGGAACAAAGAAAGGATATTATCCAGAGGCTGATTGAAGCACATGCGAATGATGCAGATGCCACGGTCCTCACAAGCCCTGCGTTTCGTGCATATTCTTCGGAATTATCAGAATTTACGGCAGAGTATGAGGCTGCCAAGACAGAACTGCAGAAGATGTATATCCCAGCATATATGGAAGGGCATGAAATAAAATGGAAATTGGACTTTGCGTCCAGACTGATGGAAATAGAAATTCTGTGTAATTGTGAAATCCCAGAATTAGAAGAAAAGGAAAGGTGCAATCGGTGAAGAAGTTTGAACAATGGCAGGATATGATCGCAAGGCTGTTTCCTGAAAAGCTCCCGGGACGGAATGAAAAGACAAAAGGAACGGAAAGGGTATTAAGCCAGACTGTAACATTCCAGGTGACGGACGACTGTAACCTGGCTTGTACGTATTGCTATCAGATACATAAAGGCAAACGCAGGATGCCCTTTGAAACAGCAAAAAAATATATTGATTTGATCTTATCCGGTGAGAAGGGCTTCTCAGATTATATAAATCCGGAAATTTCTCCGGGTATTATTATCGAATTTATTGGCGGAGAGCCGTTTCTTGAGATTGATCTGATTGATGAAATCTGTGACTATTTCTCAAATCAGTTAATAGAAAGGCAGCACCCGTGGGCAACAAAGTATGTGTTTTCTATCTGCTCAAACGGCGTTTTGTATTTTGATGAGCGTGTGCAGCGTTTTCTGAGAAAATGGAATGGTCATATTTCCTTCAGTGTTACGATTGACGGGAATAAAGAATTACATGATTCTTGCCGGATATTTCCAGACGGCAGACCGAGTTATGAACTTGCCGTTGCAGCGGCAAGAGACTGGATGTCCAGAGGCTATTATATGGGAAGTAAGATTACCATTGCACCTGAGAATGTGACATTTTTTTACGATGCGGTGAAACATATGGTAGAGCTTGGATACACGGAGATTAACGCAAACTGCGTATATGAAAAGGGCTGGAAGAAAAAGCACGCGTCCGTACTGTATGAAGAGATGAAGCGTGTTGCGGATTATTTTCTGGAAAAAAATCTGGATTTTGACAAGGAATATTTCTGCTCTATTTTTGATGCAGATATGTTTCGACCAAAAGAAGATACAGATTTACAGAATTGGTGCGGAGGAAATGGAGTCATGCTTTCCTGTGATCCGGACGGATATTTATTTCCATGTATCCGATATATGGAATCTTCTCTCGGAGGGGAACAGGAACCATATAGCATTGGTCATGTGGATAGAGGAATCTGCCGGACAGAATGCGAGAAATGCAGGGTAGAATGCCTGAGAAAAATCGACAGACGTACACAGTCTACAGAAGAATGCTTTTCCTGCCCGATTGCAGAAGGGTGCTCCTGGTGTACGGCGTACAATTACCAGGTGTTTGGAACTCCAGATGCGAGAGCAACTTATATTTGTATTATGCACAAAGCCAGAGCGTTAGGAAATATTTATTTCTGGAATAAATATTATTGCCAGCATGGGCGTAAAGAACGTATGAAAGTATATATTCCTGATGAATGGGCATTGGAAATTATCAACCAGAAGGAACTGAATATGTTGAAAAATTTATCTAAGGAGGATTAGGGTATGAAACTTATTTTAAAAGACAAAACAGAAATCGAACTTACTTCTGTAAGCGACAATTACAATGCGAAAGGATTTGATCATGAAGAAAAACGTTCTTTGATGTTTTCTATTATGAACCCGCCAGATGAATTAAAAATTGATTATCTGGCAAGTATCCTTACAAAAGAGAACCTTTCTGAGGCACAGCTTGTAACATTTGAAAACATAAAAAAGATTGAGCCATGTGAGATGGAAAATATTATTGATAATATTTCTGACGATGCCCACTGCCTTTCTATCCGGGTTGCTTATGTAAAATAAAATTGCGTTGGCGCAAAAAGAAAGGAGAAAGAAATGATTATTACAGGAATGAAACATTTTGAAAGCGTTTGTCAGAAGAAATTGGTTGAATGGTATAGCAAAAATAGACCGAAAACACCGATTGATTTAGGGGATGTGCTTATTGTCTGGAGTTGTAAGACCCTCCAGAACTACAAATGTCTGGCATCCACTACAGTAAGCGGGGATGGAATCTATGCAGAGTATACCTTTAATGGTGATAAGCAGGAATTGTATGAGGACGTATACAAAAAACTTACAAATATCTGCTACACAGAGGAATAGGAAGGGGTAGCATATGCAGCCAGAAATAGTAGTTGCCATTTGCTCTTTACTCGGAACACTTGTAGGTAGCCTTGCCGGAATCATGACGGCGAATAAGCTTACAACCTACCGGTTAGAGCAGTTGGAAGAAAAAGTAAAGAAACATAACAATTTGGTGGAACGTATGGCAATCGTGGAGCAGTCCACAAAGTCAGCGCACCATCGAATTGACGAAATTGTAGAAAGAGAGGAATAATTATGGATATTAATTTTTTATTTGACTATGTAAACCCGCTGATTTTGGGAATCTGCCTTTTGGTAGGATTTTGTTTAAAAACAGCATTTGACTGGTTTCCCAATAAATACATACCGCTCACAGCACTGTGCATAGGTACTCTGATTGCAATCCTGATACATTATCAGTCCGGAATTAATGCGGAGGTGATTTTGGGTGGAATGATTTCGGGATTAGCAAGCACAGGATTATATGAGATGCTTCGAAACTTACTGGAAAAAGATGGAAAGAAGGAAGAATAGAGAATATTCATGATGTAAGAGAGTCTGGAAACAGGCTCTCTTTTTTGAAAAATATGGAGGGAAAGAATATGTCAACAAAAATAATGGGACAAGCTCAGGCGCACGTTGAACAGATGCGAGCTTATATCCTGTCCGTAAATCCAAAGGTACCGGAGTCTGTTTTTGCTATGTTGCCACTGTACATTACAGAGGGCGCACTTGAAGGTGTTCGGGGAGACGTTGCTTTTGCCCAGTCATGCTTGGAAACCGGAAATTTTACTTTTACCGGCTCCGCAGTAACACTCATCCAGAATAATTTTTGTGGACACGGTGTTACAAGCACTGGAACCAAGGGAAGCTCTTTTAAAACTCCAAAAGAGGGAATCCGGGCGCAGATACAGCATCTGAAAGCCTACGCCTGCAATGATGCCTTAGAACAGCGCTGTATCGACTCCAGATTTACCTATGTAAATCGCGGCTGCGCTCCTTATGTGGAATGGTTGGGACAGAAAGAAAATCCATATGGCGCCGGTTGGGCAGCAGGAAAAGGATACGGAGAAAAGATTTTAAAAATATTAAATAAAATTCTGGAAACAGGGAAAAAAGAGGAACCTATGAATATCATCAAAATGCTTACAAAAAAGAATTGTTACCCAGGACAGAATAAACCTGTGTATGTCGTTATCCATGAAACGGATAACTGGAGCAAAGGAGCCGGAGCAAAAACCCATGCCAAAGCGATGTTTAATGGCAATCTTGCCGGGACAGTGCATTATTACGTGGACTCTGACAGCATTTATCAGACCCTTGCCCATGAGGACGGAGCCTGGGCAGTAGGGGATGGCAAAGGAAAATACGGCATCACAAACCGTAACTCTATCAACATTGAGATTTGTGTCAATCCGGAGACAGATTATTACAAAGCAGTGGATAAGGCGGAACAGCTTGCAGCCTCTCTCTTAAAACAGTATGGCTGGGGTATAGACCGCCTGAAACGTCATTATGATGCGAGTCGTAAGCATTGCCCTAGACGAATTATTGATGAGGGCTTATGGGAACAGTTTAAGGAAAAAACAAAAGAGTATATGGGTGGTTTTGCGAGCGCAGAAAATAACAAACCAACAGGAGGGGATTATATGTTTAAACCAGAGACAGTGAGAAAAGGAGATAAAAATACATCTGCGTTGCTACTCCAGGAAATCCTGAGAGCAAGAGGATTTAAGGGTAAAGATAAGAAAGAGTTAAAACTCGACTGGGAAGCAGGGGAGAATACCATTTATGCTCTGAAAGAATACCAGAAATCCCGCAAAGGTGTGTTAGAGGTAGACGGAATTTGCGGAACAAATACCTGGAAAGACTTAATTGCAATTTGAGAAAGACTCGCGTAGGGAAACATAACAGGCTATTTTCGAAAATGAACAAAATAATATAGGAGCAAGAGTATCTGTTTTACTGATTTTTTCATATTTGTGATTTAATTACACCAAGCTATAGAAGTCATAACACCTCGGAAAATTGGAATATTGTATCATCTTTATAATAGGAAATAAATCGCCTAATAGGAAAAGAATATGCTTTGTTATGCAGCGATAAAAACTATTAAAATACAGGTTGTTCATACATCGTTTCTATATTATAATGTGAAAATATCGCATATTTGCTTGGTTGCTGTTTCCCTTGAGGAAGCTGCAAAAGAAGGCAAATTCTAAGAAATCCTGTATTTTTAAGAATTGTCTCAGGTGTAAATTTTCTGAAATTCTTTTGAATTTTATAAGATAATACACAAATTATTTATGATAAAAAGCCTATGACGAAGATTGATTTCTTAGTCATAGGCTTTGTTTGTTATAGGTGTGATTTCTGTTTAAAGCAGGAGTTGATTAAATTATCCGTTTAAACGTTCATGATTTTTATAGGCAAGTTCCAGAAGAAGTTTGTATAATGGCTGAACATTAAACTTTTTCGGGAATTCCAGTTTGTGAGATGCACAGGTTACATTATTGCTTTTAAAATAAGGGGAAGTTATATAGGTAAATGTAATTTCGCTATCATCAAATCCGAATCCGGAAGTTTCCATTTTAACATCAATAATAGAATTAAGATTAATGGATTCAACGCTCATTTTTGTACCGGTAGCCCCTTGCTTATCTGTAAAAATAATGCGCTTATCAGTGAAGATGAGCGAATCTCTTACAAGTTTAAAGCCCATTGTGATTTTTTCGTTGTCCATCAGATACATACCATATTCTTTTTCAAGTTCTTCGAGAGGAGCTTCACTGTAATTAGCAGAGAGCCCGCCCTGTAAAATATTTTTCATACCGAATGCCATAATGAGTTCCTCCTTTTATAATCTTTATTTTATATATGAATACAGCAAAAAGCCGTAAAAATATATTTTGTTTTATTTGCAATATTTTCTAGCATTCCCTGTTTACATCTGCTTTGTCTATCATAATATTTAAAATTTCTGTATCTGTCTCACGCATTCCTACACGGCCGATATATCCCATACTTTTGATAGTTTCTTCTACATCTCCTTTTATAATTCCTTCTCCGGGAAGGAAGCTTTTATTTTGTATACTTAAATGAAAAGCCATGAGGGCAGCATCTACAGATGAAGCGATTTTGGCAGCACAGGAAGGCTTTGCTCCGTCACATACAATTCCGCCCACATTTCCGAGTGTATTGATAATAGTTAAAGATACCTGCTCGTAATTACCGCCGTACATATAGGTAATGCCGGCTCCTGCACCGCAGGCGGCACTTACTGCACCGCAGTATGCGGACAGGCTTCCTATGTAATACTTCTGGTGAATCGCAATTAAATTGCTGACCACAAGAGAGCGGTAAAGTTTGGGTCTGGAAATATCCCATTCCTCCGCATAGACAACAAGCGGAAGAGAAACAGTAATTCCCTGGTTTCCGCTTCCGGAGTTTATGACAACCGGCATGGAACAGCCGCCCATACGTGCGTCGCTTCCTGCAGCGGCTCTGGCGCAGGCGCGGGTAATGACACCTTTTCCCCACGTGTGCATCAAAGTTTTTCCAATCTGAGCACCGTAATTATTATCAAGACCTTCCTGGGAGATGGCAGAGTTCATCTGTATCTGACGTTCCAGAACTTCTTCCACATCGGAAATTTTTACCTGGTCTGCAAAATCAAGAATATCCTTTACGGTAAGTTTGGATTTATCAATTTCAGGAGATGCTTCTTCTTCCTTTACCGGATTTTCCAGAAGAATGTTTCCGTCTTTTTCAATTTTGGTGATATTGGTATGATGATTTACAATTGTAACTTCTGCGAAATGCTCTCCCTTTAATACCCGGGCACGGATATAAAGATTTGCAACGTTTTCTTCCAGAGAACAGGAGCAGATTTTTTGCTCCAGAAGTTCTTTTGTGCGGTCAATATCTTTTTGGGTTACATTTTTTAAAACTTCAAGCGCCTGGTCTGGATTTCCTCCTACCGCACCGAGAATAGCTGCTACATCAATTCCCTTCATTCCGCCGGAATTCGGTACAGTTACTCCTTTTACGTTTTTGATGATGTTTCCACTGCAGTGCATTTCAATGGACTGGGGAAATTCGCCCAATGCCTGAACAGCTTTTGCAGAGGCATAGGCAATGGCGATTGGTTCGGTACAGCCAAGAGCCGGAACCAACTCGTGTTTCAGTATACTTAAATAATTCTCATAAAGTGCAGAATTCATAATCTTCTCCTTCGTGTCAAATAATACAAACATTATAATATAAGCAAAGAAAAACCTCAATGTTTTGTTGAAATTTTCTAAAAATCTTGGTATTCTAAAGAAAGAAACGGAGGGGTTGTATGTACAGGGAACTTTATGAACTGCTTAATAAACAGGGCAGGGTAAAACGAGCTATATTTTTAGATGGAATTTATAAAGGAGAGTTCATGACAGAACACCACAGAGAAGGTGATTTCTGGTATCCATATCTGAAAGAAATAGAAAAAATAGAAGAAACAAAAATTCTTGACACAGAGAAAGGTCGTATTTTTGTGGAAATTCTGGAAAAGAATCCGCATCTTGTAATTCTGGGGGGCGGACATGTTTCCTGTCCTGTGGCACACATGGCAAAAATGCTGGGATTTCATGTAACCGTCATGGACGACAGGGAAGAATTTCTTACGAAAGAGAGATTTCCCGATACCGACGAGCGTATTTTGGGAAGTTTTGATGAGTTTGGAGAAAAGATACCGGTTTATGAAAATGCTTATTATGTGGTAGTCACAAGAGGACATCAGGGCGACACCCTCTGCGCAAGGCAGATTTTAAAGCGTCCTTACACGTATTTTGGTATGATTGGAAGCAGAACAAAGGTAAAACTTACAAAAGAAATGCTTCTTTCAGAGGGATTTGAAGGAAAAGTGTTGAATTCCATTCATGCACCAATTGGTTTGCCCATCGGGGGTGAGACGCCTGAGGAAATCGCAGTGAGTATTATGGCGGAAATTGTGCAGATAAAAAACCGGTTTAAAAGAGCTTTTAATGACGAAAAGATAGAAAAGGAAGTGTCAGAAGGGAAGCACGGCACAATGCTTACGATAGTTAGAAAAAGCGGCTCGTCTCCAAGAGGAGTGGGCAGTAAAATATTTCTTGACAGAGAAGGAAATGCATATGGAACCATTGGAGGGGGAAGCGTGGAATTTCAGGCTCTTTGCCACGCAGAAAAAAGAAATGAAACAAAGATGGAAAAACCGGAAACGATAGCATATAATCTTTCACAGAAGGAGAGCGCAGACCTTGAAAATCTGGGTATGATATGCGGCGGAAATGTGGAAGTTCTATTTGAAAATTTATGACAGGAAAGGAAGACGGAATTATGTATAATGTACATTCGGCAAAAGCAGAGGAGTTTATAAACCATCAGGAGATTCTTGATACCATTGCCTGGGCAGAAGAAAATAAAAATAATAAAGAGGCAGTGGAAGCATTGATTGAGCGGGCCCGAGACTGTAAGGGGCTTACCCACAGGGAGGCAGCGCTTCTTCTTGCATGTGAGGATCCGGAACTTGTGGAAAAAATGTATGCGGCAGCAAAGGAAATCAAAAAGAAATTTTACGGAAACCGCATTGTAATGTTTGCACCACTTTATCTTTCCAATTATTGTATCAACGGCTGTGTATACTGCCCGTATCATGCGAAGAATAAACATATCCGCAGAAAAAAATTAACACAGGAAGAAATCCGCCGCGAGGTAATCGCGCTTCAGGATATGGGGCATAAGCGGCTTGCCCTTGAGACAGGAGAGGATCCCAAAAACAATCCTATTGAATATGTTCTGGAAAGTATCAAAACCATTTATGGCATTAAGCACAAAAACGGAGCCATTCGTCATGTGAATGTAAATAGTGCTGCAACTTCTGTGGAGAATTACAGAAAATTAAAGGAAGCGGGAATCGGTACTTATATTTTATTTCAGGAAACATACAATAAGGAAAGTTATGAAGCACTTCATCCAACTGGTCCCAAAAGTGATTACGCTTATCACACAGAGGCGATGGATCGTGCAATGGAAGGCGGAATTGATGATGTAGGCTGCGGCGTTCTTTTTGGACTTGAAACATATAGATATGATTTTGTAGGGCTTCTAATGCACGCAGAGCATCTTGAGGCAAGATTTGGAGTTGGTCCTCATACTATAAGTGTTCCAAGAATCTGTCCGGCAGATGATATTGATACGGCTGATTTTTCCAATGCTGTTCCAGATGAGATTTTCCAGAAGATTGTGGCCGTTATCCGTATTGCGGTTCCGTATACAGGAATGATTATTTCCACAAGAGAATCTGTGTCCTGCAGAGAAAAGGTACTTGATCTTGGTATTTCTCAGATAAGCGGCGGTTCCCGTACTTCTGTGGGCGGATATGCGGAGGAAGAAAAGGAAGAAGAAAATTCTTCCCAGTTCGATGTAAGTGACAGAAGAACCCTTGATGAGGTAGTAAACTGGCTTTTGAAGCTGGGTTATATTCCGAGCTTCTGTACAGCCTGTTATAGAGAAGGAAGGACAGGGGATCGATTTATGTCTCTTGTAAAAGCAGGACAGATTGCAAACTGCTGTCACCCCAATGCATTGATGACGTTAAAAGAGTATTTGGAAGATTATGCTTCCGAGGAAACGAAGGAAAGAGGCATAAAACTGATTGAAAAAGAGCTTGCCAATATTGAGCGGGATAAGACGAGAGAAATCTGTGTCCGAAACCTTAAAGATATAGAAAATGGGAAAAGAGATTTCCGGTTTTAATATTATGGCTTGCATAATTTGTAAGAATCATGTATATTGTTGAAGAGACGAGAGAGAAAAATACATATAGTTTTGTTTACAGCAGGGATGCAGAAGCGTTCCGGAATCAGACAGTATGTTTTAAAGGAGGAACCAAAATGAAAAAAGCAGGACTTCTCGTGATGCTTCTCGGAATCATTTTATGTATTCCGGGATGTGGCTTTACAGAAGGGACAGATGCAGTTGTAACTGTAATAAAGGCAACCCCGACACCGGAGCCTACTCCAACACCGGAGGTAACACCAACGCCGGAGGCAACTCCGACACCGGCGCCTGTGATTGAACAGACACCGGGAGGAACAAAGGTGGAAGTGAAAAACGGAACATATCAGACTACCGCAGCAGTGAATCTTCGTGCAGATGCAAGCGCAGACGCAGAAATGGTAGGAAGCGTGGAGGCGGGCGTACAGTTAAACAGCACAGGTGTATGTGAAAACGGATGGATCCGTGTAGACTATAACGGAACAGTATGCTACGCATCCGGTGATTATGTAACGGCTGTAGCCGCGGACACAGGCGCACAGACAGGCGCTGAACAGACAGCAGATGGAGCGGCTGCTCCGGCAGCAGAGGGTGCGGCTGCAACATCAGGCGGTGCTGCTGCACAGTAAAAATGCTATTGACATATGTAGAGTATTGTATTATAATTACCCCTGAAATTAAAATAAGAATGATAAAGCAAAGGCGCTTTGTCTGTTGAAAAACAGGCGAAGTGCCTTTTTTTGCATTCAAAAGGAGGAAAAAACGATGAGAATGACACCGAAAGAGCAGGAAAAGCTATTGCTCCATTTTGCCGGAAATCTCGCAAAAGAAAGGCGGGAAAGAGGGTTGAAGCTGAATTATCCGGAAGCAGTAGCTTATATCAGCTCAGAATTGCTGGAAATGGCAAGAGACGGAAAAGAAGTGACAGAGCTTATGAGCCTGGGAACGAAAATCCTTGCAAAAGAAGATGTGATGGAAGGAGTTGCTGATATGATTCATGAAGTACAGGTTGAAGCAACTTTTCCAGACGGAACGAAACTTGTGACTGTACATAATCCGATTCAATAGGAGGATCATTATGAAAATAGGTGAAATTATACCTGTAGACAGGGAAATTATTTTAAATGAAGGAAAAGAGTGTCGAAAAATTCTTGTGAAAAACATAGGAGATCGACCTGTGCAGGTAGGTTCTCATTATCACTTTTTTGAAGTGAATCGCTGCCTTGTTTTTGACAGAGAAAAAGCATATGGATTCCATCTTGATATTCCATCAGGAACTTCAGTACGATTTGAACCGGGGGAGGAAAAGGAGGCGGCACTGACTGCTATGGGAGGAAGCCGAAGGGTTTTCGGGTTTAACGATTTAACTTGTGCCAGAGTCTCAGAGTCCACAAAAGCAGCAGCCTTGAATATGGCGAAACAAAAAGGCTTCATCAAATAGGAGGAATGCACATGAGTGTGAAAATCAGCGGAGAAAAATATGCAATGATGTACGGTCCTACAACAGGCGACAAGGTGCGTCTTGCAGATACGAACCTCATTATTGAGGTGGAAAAGGATTTTACAATATACGGAGAGGAATGTAAATTTGGCGGTGGAAAAACGCTTCGTGATGGGATGGGACAGTCTGTTACGACGACAAGTGCGGACGGAGATCTGGATTTAGTTATCACAAATGCTTTGATCGTAGATTATACGGGAATTTACAAAGCAGATGTCGGAATTAAGAATGGTGTGATAGCAGGTATTGGAAAAGCCGGAAATCCCTCTGTGATGGATGGCGTAACACCAGGAATGACAGTGGGAGCGTCTACAGAAGCTCTGGCGGGAGAGGGACTTATCCTCACGGCAGGAGGACTGGATACGCATATTCATTTTATTTCTCCTCAGCAGATAGAGTGCGCTTTATACAGCGGCATTACCAGTATGATTGGAGGAGGAACAGGACCGGCGGACGGAACAAATGCCACAACATGTACGCCTGGTCCCTGGAATATGCAAAAAATGCTTCAGGCGGCAGAGGAATACCCTATGAATTTAGGATTTTTAGGAAAAGGAAACTGTTCTGATGAAAAGGCTCTCGCAGAACAGATTGAAGCTGGAGCTATGGGGCTTAAAATCCATGAAGACTGGGGTGCTACACCGGCAGTAATTCATCACTGTCTGAACGCGGCAGACGATTATGATGTGCAGGTGGCAATTCATACCGATACATTAAATGAGGGAGGCTGTGTGGAAGATACCCTGGAGGCTATTGCCGGCAGAACGATTCACACTTATCATACAGAAGGTGCCGGCGGAGGTCATGCACCGGATATTATCTGTGCGGCAGCTGCTTTAAATGTACTTCCTTCTTCCACTAATCCGACGATGCCATACACGGTAAATACACTGGACGAGCATTTAGATATGTTAATGGTTTGTCACCACCTGGATAAACGAATTCCGGAGGACGTAGCATTTGCTGATTCACGTATCCGCCCGGAGACAATAGCAGCAGAGGATGTGCTTCATGATATGGGGGTATTTTCCATGATGAGTTCAGATTCCCAGGCTATGGGACGTGTTGGAGAAGTTATTACACGTACCTGGCAGACTGCTTCGAAAATGAAAGACGAAAGAGGTCCGCTTCCGGAGGATGAAGGACACGGAAACGATAATTTTCGTGTAAAGAGATACATCTCAAAATATACAATTAATCCGGCGGTCACACATGGTGTTTCCGAGTATGTCGGTTCTTTGGAAAAAGGAAAAATTGCAGATCTTGTTCTTTGGAATCCCGCATTTTTTGGAAGCAAGCCGGATATGGTGATTAAAGGGGGCATGATCATAGCTTCTAAAATGGGAGATGCAAATGCTTCCATTCCTACATGTGAGCCTGTTATGTACAGACCGATGTTCGCTGCGCATGGAAAGGCAAAATTTGAAACCTGCCTTACATTTGTATCAAAAGCGGCCATGAAAGCAGATATAGCAGGTAAGTATGGACTCAAAAAAAAGGTTGTTCCTGTTTGTGGATGTAGGAACATTACAAAGAAAGACATGAAGTTTAATGATAAAACACCGGATATTACTGTAAATCCGGAGACTTATGAAGTTCGGGTAAATGGGGAAAAGATTGTGTCAAAACCCGCAAAAAAACTTCCGCTCACACAGATTTACAGCTTGTTTTAAGCGTGGGAATGCCGCTTTTTGCGGCATTTTCCAAATAGAAAACGTCACAGGAGGGAAAGAAAATGTTAGGCGTGTGTTTATTGTTCGTGGGAATTGTATTAATTAATATTGGAATGTGTACCTTCTATAAGGTAGATGGGAAATCAGCGGCTGTTATGAATAATCTCACAGGAGGATTATCCATATTTATTAACGGAGTGAACCTTGTTTGCGGAAATTATTATGCTGCAGGAACCGGGCTTTTATTTGGATTCACTTATCTTTTTGTTGCATTTATGAAGATTGGGAAATTAAATCCCGTTCCCTTTGCCTGGTTTTCCACATTTGTAGCAGTCAATGCAGTTGTGTTTGGCACAATAGAAGGGATTACTGGAAGTGCGGAACTTGGAATTAATCC
>Glacier_p1__coassemble_1097_pt1 | contig 13460 bp, 9 predicted proteins | sample Glacier_p1__metabat2_low_PE_021 | metagenome-assembled genome bin Glacier_p1
ACATCTCCGAAGCAACCCAGGAGAACATTATGCATGCGGCAACCCTTAGAAATTAGGAGGAACGGAAATGGAGAAATTTAAAAACAGTCCATTTGTGAAAAAAGTTGGATTTAACCGAATTGTTTTATGCGGTGTACTTCTTCTGATGTACATTGTATTCGCAGTCATCAGCCCTACATTCCTTAGCTATTCCCGTATTTTAAGTGCACTTAACTATGCGTACTTCCTGGGATTTTTAGCACTGGGTGTTACTTTTGTAATTGCAACCGGCGGAATTGACTTTTCTATCGGACCGGTTATGTTCTGTGCAGCTTTAGTAGGCGGACGTCTTCTTACAAAAGATGGTGTACCGGTTGCAGTAGCACTTCTTGTATGTATCGCAGTTGGTCTTGTATTTGGTATCCTGAATGGATTTTTAGTAGCGTATATGGGACTTCCGTCCTTTATCTCTTCTATGGCTCTTATGATGCTTGCAAAAGGTGTTGGTTCTGTATTTACAGCAACACAGTCTGTAAGCTGGCCACAGGCAACAGATGAAAACGGACTTGGTTGGTATCGTAACCTGATTCGTATGGAAATCGGCGGTGCAGATATTCCTACAGGTCTGATTATTCTTCTGATTGTTGCAGTAATCTGTGCAATCATTTTGAATAACACAACAATCGGACGTTATATCCTCTGCCTTGGAAGCAACAAAGAGGCAGTTCGTCTTTCTGGTGTAAACGTAAAGAAATGGGAAATGATCGCATATGTTATCTGTGGTACTCTTGCAGGATTTGCAGCTATCGCATATGTAGGTGCTTATACAACTGTACAGCCTGGTCTTGGTGATACCTTTAACAATGATGCAATTGCAAGTTGTGTAATGGGTGGAACTTCCATGGCAGGTGGTATAGCTTCCATGGGAGGAAGTATTATCGGTGTTATGATTATTTCTCTTCTTCAGGAAGGTATCCTGGCAATGGGCTTCCAGAAAGATTATCAGTATGTAATTACCGGTATTATCGTAATTCTGGCTGTATACGCCGATGTACGAAGCAAAAAGAGAAAGAACTAATCAATCATTAGAAAGGACATATAGGTGAAGACATGGGTGAAGTCATTTTAACAATGAAAGGCATAGACAAGTCGTTCCCCGGTGTACACGCACTTGACCATGTAGACCTTGAAATCAGAAAAGGTGAAGTTCATGCCCTGATGGGAGAGAACGGAGCAGGTAAGTCCACACTGATGAAGGTACTGACAGGTATTTACAGCAAGGATTCCGGAACCATTACCTACGAGGGAAAGGAAATAACATTTTCCAACCCGAGAGAAGCTCAGGATGCAGGTATTGTAATCGTGCACCAGGAGCTGAACATGATGAACCATCTGACAGTAGCGCAGAACATTTTCATCGGTCGTGAGATGATGAGTGGAAAACTCATTAATGACAAAAAGATGAATGAGGAAGCGAAGAAGCTGTTCGCTCAGCTGAACATCGACATTGATCCGACAGAGAAGATGGGAAATCTTACCGTAGGAAAGCAGCAGATGTGTGAAATTGCAAAGGCGATTTCCCATGACGCAAAGGTAATTATTTTTGATGAGCCGTCAGCGGCGCTTACAGAGACGGAGATAGAGGAACTTTTCAAAATTATCCGTGACCTCCGTGAAAAGCAGCTTGGAATCGTATACATATCACACCGAATGGATGAGATCAAAGTCATTACAGACCGTGTAACCGTCATGAGAGACGGAGGATATGTAGGAACTCTGATCACAAAAGAATCCACAAAGGACGACATCATCAACATGATGGTAGGCCGTGTAATCTATGAGGATCCGAAGACAGAGAGCACTGTAGCACCGGATGCACCTGTAGTGCTGAAGGTAGAGCATTTAAATGCAGGAAGAATGGTGCGCGATGTAAGCTTCGAGCTTCATAAAGGAGAGATCCTTGGATTTTCCGGACTGATGGGAGCAGGAAGAACAGAGACAGCGAGAGCACTGTTCGGAGCAGACCCGAAGGAAAGCGGAGATATTTATATCAACGGAGAAAAAGTGGATATTAAAAACCCGATGGACGCAGTAAAATGCGGAATCGGATATCTTTCTGAAGACCGTAAGAGATACGGAATCGTTGTAGGAAAGAGCGTGGCAGAGAACACCACTATGGCAACAATGGGCGAATTTACAAAGGGAATCTTCATTAATAAGAAGAAAGAAAAAGAAATCGCTCAGCAGTATGTAGAATCCTTAAAGACAAAGACTCCGAATGTAGACCAGTTAGTGGTAAACCTGTCAGGAGGAAACCAGCAGAAAGTCGTTATTGCAAAATGGCTTGTAAGGAACTGTGACATACTGATTTTCGATGAGCCTACCCGAGGAATCGACGTAGGAGCAAAGAGTGAGATTTATCACTTAATGAATGAACTGGTAGCAGCAGGAAAGTCTATCATCATGATTTCCTCTGAGATGACAGAAATTTTAAGAATGAGTGACCGTATCGTGGTAATGTGCGAGGGTAAAAAGACAGGAGAAATCGACATCTCCGAAGCAACCCAGGAGAACATTATGCATGCGGCAACCCTTAGAAATTAAGAGGAGGAGAGAGAGATGGCAGGTAAAGAAAAAAAAGGAAATGCTTTTACCAATAATCCCATTGTAAAAGCAATTGGAACACAGAAAATTGTAGTTGTTTTAGTAATTGTACTTCTGGCGCTGTTTTTCGGAATTAAAAGTCCGGCTTTCCGTCAGTATTCAACAGTAGTAAGTATTTTTGGATATTCTTATTATATCAGTTTAATGGCAATCGGTGTTACATTCTGTCTGATCACAGGCGGTGTTGACCTTTCCATTGGAACAGGTATGATTTGTTACAGCCTTTTCGGAGGATACCTGGTTACAAAAATGGGTCTTCCAGTTGGTGTTGGTATTCTTGCAACAATCGTTCTTGGTATGCTGATTGGTCTTTTAAATGCAGTTCTTGTAGCTGTTATGGACCTTCCGCCTTTCATTGCTACACTTGGTACAATGATGATTTGCCGAGGACTTGGATCTATCCTTACAGGTGGAATGAGTGTGGCATGGCCGCCAACAGCAGCACCACAGGGATGGTTCAGAAACATTTTCAAGATTAATGTAAACGGAACAATCATTCCAGTAGGATTTATCCTGATTCTGCTTCTTGTATTTGTAATGTCTGTATTCCTGAATAAGTCAAGACCGGGACGTTACATCATTGCAATCGGAAGTAATAAAGAAGCAACAAGACTTTCTGGTGTAAATGTAATCAAATATCAGGGACTTGCATATGTGATTTCCGGATTTTTTGCAGGACTTGCAGGTGTGGCTTTTGCAGCAACATTCCAGTCTATCGCTCCTGGAACAGGTGCAGGACTTGAGTTGGATGCAATCGCTGGTGCAATCATCGGTGGTACTTCCATGACAGGTGGTGTAGGTACTATTACAGGAACACTTCTTGGTGTATTTGTAATGTCCCTGCTGAAAACAGGTCTTCCGTTTATCGGACTTCAGGCAAACTGGCAGCAGATTATCACTGGAATTATCCTGATTGTGGCAATCTTCATCGACGTAATTAAAAACAAAAAAACAGCGTAAAATTGAAGGTTAAAATTGGGGTAAGCAAGAACTATTTATAAAAAGATATGTACCGCAGAGGGTGTCGCGGTTCACATATACCACAAACTATATAATTCTTAAGGAGGATTACAAAAATGAAAAGAAAACTCATGAGCTTAGTATTATGTGCAGCAATGGTTGGTTCCATGGTTGGTGTAACAACAACTGTACACGCAGAGGATGAAATCAGCATCGAAATCGTATCTAAAGGTTTCCAGCATCAGTTCTGGCAGGCAGTTAAAGCCGGTGCAGACAAAAAAGCAGAAGAATTAGGCTGCAAAATCAACTTTGTTGGACCAAACTCCGAATCTGATATCGCTGACCAGGTTCAGATGTTAAACTCTGCTATCAACCAGAAACCAGATGCAATCGCATTTGCAGCTCTTGATACAGATGCAGCTCTTGATTCCATCAAACAGGCTCAGGAAGCAGGAATCCCGATCATCGGATTTGACTCTGGTGTTCCAGGTGCTCCGGAAGGTGCTATCCTTGCAAATGCAGCAACAGATAACTATGCAGCAGGTGAGCTTGCAGCTGAAGAGACATACAAACTTCTGAAAGACAGAATCAAAAATGCAGAAGGACCTGTAAGAATCGGTGTTATGGGACAGGATGCTACTTCCGAGTCTATCGTAAACCGTGGTCTTGGATTCATCGACAAAATCGGTGAGCTTGCTACAGCTGATGGAAATAAAGTAAAACTGGAAGGTAACGAAAAATACGTAGGAGATTCCAAACTGGAATCTGTTGATGACGGAAACGTAATCATTGAAATCCTTGTTCCTTCACAGGTAACATCTGAGCTGTCCGCTATCGACTGCCAGACTCTGTTAAACAAAGAAGACACAATTTGTGTCTACGGATCCAACCAGCACTCCGGTGACTCTATGGTTGTAGGTAACGAAAACCTTCAGAAATTCGGTACAGGCGAAGATCAGGTTCTTGGTGTAACATTCGACTCTGGTGCAGTTATCAAAGCAGCAGTTGCTGACGGAACATTTGCTGGTGCTGTTACTCAGGCTCCTGTAGCTATGGGTGAAGCAGTAGTTGAACTTGCTTACAATGCAGCTAAAGGTGAAAAAGTAGAAGATGTTGACACTGGATGCCAGTGGTTTACAGCAGAAAACATGGAAAGCGAAGAAATCGCACCAAACCTTTACGACTAATTTTAAGAGTTGTAAATATTAATAATATTGACGCGAAATAAGGACGGGGATGCTTAGGCATCCCTGTTTTGTTGTTTACTGGAAAAGAAGTACGTCAAAACAGGATTGTTGACACTGCTTTTCCAGAATGATACTATGAACATATCACAGAAATCTTTTCTTATATATAGGGAGGACAAAAGGTATGAGAAAAAAGAACATTTTTCTGGCTGCCGTACTTTCAGCAGCAATGGTATCCTCAAGTGTGATGCCTGTGTTTGCAGAATCGCTTACTGATGGAGAAACTGCAGTGATGGAAATGGCGGAAGAAACAGAAGAGGCGGAAACAGAGCCGATGGAGGAAGCACCGGAAGCAGAGCAGGAATCGGTTCTTGCAGAAATTCCTGATGAGCTTTCAATGGAAGAAACAGAGGAGCTTCCACGGGAGGAAGCCGGCAAACTGGAAAATGCGGCAGATGTGCTTCTGGAAGCTCCGGGAGAGTTGATAGAAGATAATAAAAGTACAGAAGATAGCGAATACATAAAAGAAGTGATTGCTCAAGGTTCAGACTTCTCAGCAAATGTGCCAAGCAGCACATCTGAGGTTCTATATGGAGCTGGAAGAGAAGCGACAATTTATTATACTGCGTCAAAGATATATAAAGGCGGGGAATTTAAGGGAGTTCAGGTAGACCAGTATATGGATTTGGAACAGACGCCAGAAAATCACTGGGTAACTTTCCGGTGGCATTATAAAGGTGAGAAGTGGGAAGTTCTGCAGTACTCAAAAAAAACTGATAAGCTTGAGCATGTAAATATATCGGGAGACGCTTATTATAATGTATGGCCTGAAATGTTTTGGCTTCTTCGCGCTCGTGGCGGATATGGATATGCGATGACAGGATACTTAATTGATACAGAGCTGGCGATGTGGGATTATACATATACGGCTGAAGATGTTAAGAAAGACTTATACCGTGTAGATTGGAGTGACATACCAAATAATCTTCCGGATGCATTTTACAAAGGAGCCTGCGCGCAGGTAGACCGTTATCATGGTATACGTACCATTAACGGAGATACATATTATCTGAAACGTAATGGGACAATGGCGCGTAATGAGAAGGTGATTGAAGGAAAGAAGGCATATCTTTTTGGAAGTGATTGCAAATGCTATAAGTCTTATGTTCCGATAGAAGAAAAATGGGTTAAGAAACCAGACGGGTATTACTGGCTTCAGGACGATAATACCATTCTTCGGGAAGGCGGCTGGCATGAACTTGGCGGAAGAAAATATTTTCTTGCGTATAAAAGCGGCAGACGTAAGTCAGGATGGCAAACCTGGAATGGAAATACATATTATTTGTCACCAAGAACAGGCGTACTCATGACGGGCTTTGTAAATATTGAGAAGAATTGGTATTTCTTTCAACGTCAAACAGGAGAGATGGTAAAGGGCTGGAAAACTTACATGGGTAACAGATACTATCTCGATGAAAAGACAGGAATCAGAAAACAGGGAATGCTTACCTTAAACGGAAAAAAATATTATTTTGAAAGTAATGGAAGTCAGCATTTCGGTTGGCGCTCTATTGGTGGAAAAAAATATTTCTTTGACCGTAAAACTGGGGAAATGAAGCAGAATACATGGATTCTTGATGGAAAATATAAATATTATGCAAACAAAGACGGTTCCCGTTTCAGTGGAATCCGGAGCATTAAAGGAAAGAATTATTATTTCCAGCCAGATGGAAGACTTGTAACAAATAAAAAGGGATATAAGATTAACGGCAAGAAATACAACATTGATAAAAATGGAGTATTGACGATGGTGAAATAAGAAGAAATAAAATGGATTGTCTGATAAGACAGTCCATTTTGTTTCTTATGGTTTATTGACATCCAAAATTTGCAATGCTAAAATATGTATGTAATCGGTCGTTTGGATTGAAAAGGAGGAAATATGAGAAAGAGAAAAGCCATGCTGGCTATGTTATTATCAGCAGCAATAACAGCAGGAACAATTTCTCTGGCGTTTGCAGGAGAATTGACGGACGGTTCGTTTTCTTCATATGAAGAAAATGAAGATGTGCTGACACAGGGTGAAGAAAGTATTCCAGAAGAAAATACAGCAGAAGCGCCGGAGGAGGAAACAGACATTCTTCCAGAAGCAGGTACAGAAGTTTCTATGGATGTACTTGACGACGGCACAGAAGATTTGGCAGAAGAAATTCCGGAAGCAGAAGATTCTGACAAGGAAGAGGATGCAGATACAGGGGCAGACAATTCTTACTATGATGAGGTAGCGCCGGAGAAGGATGAGAATGGAAATATTATCGGTGTTTCCATAAAAAAATATAAAGAAGATACGATTATTACGACTCTTTACTGGAACGCAGCAGACGGAACATGGTCTTACGTTGAGGAAGAGACAAAGAAACCCCTTCCTTACACTGGAATATGGGAGCTTCTTGGAACTGGCAGATGGAATATTCAGTTTGCAGAAGATACTTCCGAAGCAACAAAGGCTCAGGGCGGATACGTTATTAATCATAACTATGGAAGATGGGAATATTATCTTACAGAAAAAGATGTAAAAACGGAAGCTCCGAAGCTGGATTTCTATAATAAGGATTTACCGGATAATTTTTATATTGGCGCAGAGGCAGACGAAGAAGATAAAGAAGCGTTTGCAGGTCTTTACCAGGCAAATGAAGAAGAATTATATTATCTGGAAAAAGACAGCTCTCTTGTAAAAAATGATACCCGTATAGTGGAAAATATAAAATATTATTTTAATGAATCCGGTATATGCTGCAAAAAAGAAGAAATAAAAGAGGAAGCTGGATGGATTCAGACAGAAAATGGAGATTTCTACTGGCGGCAGGAAGATGGAACGATTCTTCGGGAAGGCGGCTGGCATGAGCTGGACGGCAAGATGTATTTCCTGAATTACGGAAGCGGACGGAGAAGAACAGGCTGGATTTCCTGGAATAAGAGAAAATTCTATATAGCTCCCGATACAGTGGAAGTACAGACAGGAATGCAGCAGGTAGATGGAAAATGGTATTATTTCGACCCTGTAAGCAAGCCGGCAGGAAGAATGGTAGTAGGCTGGAAAACACTTGAGGACGGAAAGTATTACTTTGACCAGAACGGTGTGCGTAAAAAAGGCTGGCTGACAGTAGGAGAGAAAAAATATTATTTTGAACAGAGCGGAGTTATGAAAAAGGGATGGCGCTCTATTAGTGGAAAGAAGTATTATTTCGACCAGAAAAACGGCTATATGAGAAAAGGCTGGGTGACAATCGGTTCTGATAAATATTATATGAATAAAGACGGAAGCCTTCATACTGGCTGGCGTTCTCTAAGCGGTAAGAAGTATTACTTTGCACCGAAAACCGGAAAAATGAAAAAAGGCTGGCTTACTTTAAATAATAAGAAATATTACTTTGAAAAAGATGGACACCAGACGTTTGGCTGGCGCTCTATTGGCGGAAAAGTGTACTACTTTATGCCTCTTCCAAACTCCGGTTATATGCAGACCGGCTGGCTGACAATAGGTGAAAACAAGTATTACATGGATTTAGACGGTTCCAGATGCACAGGCCTTAAGAAAATTACAGGTAAAAATTATTATTTTGCAGCAGATGGAAAAATGCTTAAAAATAAGAGAGCATATTTCATTAATGGAAAACGCTACAATATCAGTGAGAACGGTGTAGTTATGGAGATGTCAAAAGCAGAGCATCTGGCAGCTGCAACACTTGATGAGATTGGCTGGGATTTATATTCTGCTTTTAAATGGTCTTCTTCTGCCATTGATTATTACAGACATGATTTTGTCGTTCCGGACGGATATGACAATCCTTCTGATTATTATGCAGAATACGGATTTACAACAGGCAGAGGAAACTGCTATATTATGGCAGGAACATTTTACCACATGGCAAGGCTTCTGGGCTATGAGGTGCATCAGGTAAACGGTTCTGTACCGTTGGCTGCGGGAGGAATGGGACCGCACAGTTGGGTGGAAATCGTAGTAAATGGCTCTACTTATGTATGTGACCCTGATTTTACATACGATTCTGGAAGAAACGGATATATGATTTACTATAAACAGCCGGGTACATGGATGTATATGAATTACCACCGTATAAACTAAGGGAAACACGAGGAGAAAGAGATGAAAAACAAAAGAATACTGACAGTAATTGGTATCTGCACATTGGGAGCAGTTCTTACATTTGGCGGATGCGGAAAAGAAAAACAGAAAGCTTCAGAAGTTGCTCCGGCAGCAACGCCAACTGAGGCAGCAACACCAACACCTGCTCCAACGGCAACACCCACACCGGTTCCTCTGAAAACTCTGGGAACAAAAGCAGAGGGAGCTTATGAGGTGCAGATTAAAAATGCAACAACAAGACCAATCAGCGGCGTAGCCATTAAGTCAAGTGAGGAAGCCGATTTTACAACACAGCTTCTCGGAGAGGGAGATACCTTTGCAGTGGATGAAGAGAGAATACTCTACTATCTTCCGGCAGCAGCGGCAACACCCACACCGGCAGAAGCAGCAGGAGATGAAAAACTGCTTACAGCAGCTTATGACATCCGCATTACTTTTGGAGATGATGGAAGTACCGTAACACTTCATTCTTTCCCATTTGGAGACATTTCAAAGGGTGACCTTCTGGCAGCGGACGGAGTGGGATACTTAAATTATGAAAGTGTGAATACAAAATCTGTGATTGATACAAAGGCAGCAGAGTTGGCGATTGTGGCACAGCAGGTTGCAGACGCACAGGCAGCGGCAGAGGCAGAAGCAGCAGCGGCGGCAGCGGCAGCGCAGACATACGAAGAGCCGGTTTATGAAGAACCATACTATGAAGAACCAAGTTACGAAGAGCCTTCTTATGAAGAACCAAGCTATGAAGAGCCTTCTTATGATGATAACAGCGGTTCAGGAGAATCAGTAGGCGGCGGAGACGGCTGCCTGGACGGCGGTCTTGTATGGTAAGGGAGACTTCTATTGTAAAAGAAAAAAGCAGTACAGGAAAACCGGGTTTTAGTAGTAAGTATTCCTATATAAGAGCAATTTCCTGTATTGCGATTATTGCTCTTCACACTGTATTTTCTTCCCTTCTTGTATACCAGAAGAGCCTGACAAAATTACAGGTTATGGGAAGCAGAATTATGGTAAATAATCTCATGTGGGCAGTGCCGTGTTTCTTTATGGTATCCGGCGCTCTTCTTCTTGACAGGAGAAGAGAAATGCCCTACAAAAAGCTGTTTACAAAATATATTGGGAAAATGCTTCTTGTGATTTTGATTTTCACATTGATTTACAGTATTTCAGATATGTTTTTAAACGGACAGCCAGGATTTGGAGAAGCCCTGCTTCAGGGAATTTATAAATCTTTTACAGATACAAGCTGGTCCCATATGTGGTATTTATATACTTTAATTGGAATTTACCTTATGCTTCCTTTGTATAAGAAAATTGTACAGGGAAGTACAGAAAAAGACATATGGTATCTTCTTGCTGTGTTTTTTGTTTTTCTTTCCCTGTTTCCTCTTCTGGAAATGTTTGGCGTTTCCTTCGGAGTGAAAATCCCGGCGGCAACTATATATCCCTTCTGGTTTTTCCTTGGGTATGCCCTAAGGGGAAAAGACAGAGGAAGAGTCGCTCCGGCAGTTATTTTTTCTGTAGGTACTCTGGGACTGATTCTCTTTACCATTCTCCGCTGGACACTTCCAATGGAAGGAATGGAACAGCTTTTTGCGTACAGCTCCCCTGTAGTAATCCTTCAGGCAGCAGGATTGTATCTTTTGATTTACAGTATTCCTGTATATAAAAAGGGCTGGCTTCACAAAATTCTCGTATGGATTGACAGGCGTTCCTTTGGAATTTATCTTGTACATCTGATTTTTATTAGATGGGGACTTCGTTTCTTCCATATTAATCCATACGGTCTGGGAATCGGCTCGCCGTTATTCCTGGCATTGTTTGTATTTGGAGTTCTTGTTTTATCAGGAGTTGTTGTATTTATTCTTCAGAAAATACCGGGAGTAAATAAATTAATTTAAAAGAATACAAAAAAACAGGGCATTACATATCGTCAAATCAGACGATTGTAATGCCCTTGTAATTTTCTGAAGATTTAATTTTTCAGGTGTTTAATGTTTTCTTTCTCTTTATTTAATTTCTCTTAGAAAGAACTTCTTTTTCGTATGTCTTCACATCGTTAATCCACTCTCTGTCGCCTGGAACACCGCATTGTTCGCAGTATTCTTTCCATACGTCTCCGAATGGCATCGTCTTTATTTCATCCTGTATTACCATAAGTTCTGTGAAACGGTTTTCATCCTGAAGTTTTTTAAGTGCCTCATTAGGAGTGAGAAGAGCATTTAAAAGAGCTTTCTGAACGCTTCGAAGTCCCACTGTCCAGGCAGAAATTCGATTGATGCTGGCATCAAAGAAATCTGTTGCAATATACACTCTGTCCAGAGCGTCATTTCTTACGATTTCTTTTGCAATTTCTCTTGTTTCATCATCAAAAAGAACAACATGGTCAGAGTCCCAGCGAACCGGTCTTGTAACATGAAGTGCAATTTCCGGGAAGAAGCACAGAAGTGCGGAAATCTTATCGGAAACAACCTCTGTCGGGTGGTAGTGACCATTATCCATAAGAGGAAGACAGCCATCATGTGTTGCAGCAAAGCTTAAAGTAAACTCTGCACTTCCTGCGGTATAGGATTCTACACCAATTCCAAATACCTTGGATTCCACACAAGGTTTTACTTTTGATTTGTCGAATGGCTCAGAAAGAATTTCTTCGATGGATTCTTTGTAGCGCATTCTCGGTCCCATTCTGTCAGCTGGAATGTCTTTATATCCGTCGCCTGTCCAGATATTCATAACACAGGGAATACCTGTCTCTTCGGCAAAATACTGGGAGATACGGATACATGCCTTGCCGTGATTAATCCAGAAACGGCGAATTTCTTCATCAGGGCTTGAGAGAGTCAGACCGTCGCGTACCATGCCATGGGAAAAGAAGGTTGGGTTAAAATCAATTCCCATATCATGTTTTTTTGCAAATTCTACCCATTTTGCGAAATGTTTTGGTTCGAGTTTGTCTCTGTCCGCATATTCGCCTGGTTCAAAAATAGCGTAGCTTGCGTGAAGATTCAGTTTCTTTTTGCCTGGAACGAGAGACAGAACCTTTTCCATGTCAGCCATCAGTTCTTCCGGAGTTCTTGCTTTTCCGGGATAATTTCCCGTTGTCTGAATACCTCCTGTAAGAGGACCATCCTGGTCAAATCCCTTTACATCATCTCCCTGCCAGCAGTGCATGGCAACAGGAACAGATTTTAATGCTTCAATCGCCTTATCTGTATCTACGCCAATGGAAGCATACAATGCTTTTGCTGATTCATATCTCTCTTTCGCAGTCATTTTAAAGTTCCTCCTTAATGCGCTTAAAGTTTATGCTTTATAAATTTTAATGCCGAAGGATTCGTGAATGGTGGTACGTGCCTCTTCAACAGTATCGAATTCCTTCGCTTTTAACATCTGTGCTGTAATATTTCCAATAGCAGTTGCCTCTCCCGGACCTGCATGGATTTCTTTTTTTGTTGCCTTTGCAGTCAGCTCATTTAAGTAACCTGCATTGGAACCGCCTCCTACGATGTGGATACGGCTGTATGTACGTCCTGTCATTTCCTCAAGCTCTTTTGCAGCTTTTGCGTAGCAGTCTGCAAGGCTTGTGTAAATTACAGTAGCAATTTCGCCAAGTGTTTCCGGAACCTTCTGACCTGTTTTGCGGCAATATTCCTGCACTTCTTTTGTCATATTTTCAGGGGAAAGGAAGCATTCGTCGTTTGCATCTACTCTTGACGGGAAATCTTTTGCTTCTTCTGCCATAGCGCAGATTTCCGCAAAGCTGTATTTGTCATCAAATTCATGACGTACAGACTGGATCATCCAAAGACCCATAATGTTTTTCAGATAACGGAAACGTCCGGCATAGCCACCTTCGTTTGTAAGGTTCAGTTCGCAGCTCTTTTTGGAGCAGTCTGCAGTTTCTCTCTCAAGTCCCATTAAAGACCATGTTCCGGAACTGATATAAATAAAATCATCATCGTTAGCCGGAACAGCAAGAACAGCAGAGCCTGTATCGTGAGTTGCAGGAGCAACCACTTCAAGGTCGAATCCTACTTCTTCTTTTACTTTTTCACTGAAATGACCGATGCTTGTGCCAGGCATAATCAGTTTCTGGAAAATTTTTCTTGGATAGCCGAGCATATCAATGAGTTCGAAATCCCAGTCCTTTGTAACTGGGCTTACAAGTTGTCCTGTTGTTGCTTCTGTGTATTCGCATGTCTTGTTTCCTGTGAGAAGATAGTGGAAGTAATCCGGTACATGAAGAAGTGTTTCAGCCTGTTCCAGATATTCCGGGTGCTTCTGTTTTACAGCCATAAGCTGGAAAATAGTATTGTAGATGGCTTTCTGAATACCGGTTCTTGCATACAGGTCTTCCTGGGAAATTACTTCGTAAACCTTTTCGTCCATACCTTCTGTACGATGGTCACGGTATCCGACTGTATTTCCGAGAACATTTCCGTCTTTGTCCAACAGAACAAAGTCAACGCCCCATGTGTCAACGCCCATGCTTACCGGAACTTTGC
>Glacier_p1__coassemble_1169_pt1 | contig 12766 bp, 10 predicted proteins | sample Glacier_p1__metabat2_low_PE_021 | metagenome-assembled genome bin Glacier_p1
CGGATTTACATCCGGGTGATATTTCTTGGCTAATTTTCGATATGCTTTTTTCAGTTCCGCGTCACTGGCGTTTTTGGCAACCCCCAGGACTTCATAGTAATCTCTTTTATCAGCCATTGTTTCTCTTTCCTATGCTTTCTATCAGACTTCTTTATAGTCTGCGTCTACTACATCATCACCGTATCCAGCTTCATTTCCTCCCTGGGAAGCTCCGCCGCCCATGTTACCCATGTCCGGACCAGCCTGACCGCCGCCCTGCTGTGTCTGCTCATACATCTTCTGGAACAGTTTCTGAGCACTTTCCATCATCTTCTCCTGTGCTGCCTTGATATCAGCAACCTGTGCATCTGTCAGCTCTGCATTTGCTGTCTGGGAAAGAAGATCTTTCAGTGCATTCAGGTCAGCCTCTACAGCTGCTTTGTCGTTTGCATCCAGTTTGTCACCTGCTTCTTTCAGAGCGTTCTCAACCTGGAATACCATAGAGTCTGCATTGTTTCTTGTATCAATTGCTTCTTTACGTTTCTTATCCTGTGCCTCGAACTCTGCAGCTTCTTTTACTGCTTTATCGATTTCGGAATCAGACATATTAGAACCTGCTGTAATTGTAATGTGCTGTTCTTTTCCTGTTCCCAGGTCTTTTGCAGATACATTTACAATACCGTTTGCATCAATATCAAATGTAACCTCAATCTGCGGAACACCACGACGTGCTGGCGGGATTCCATCAAGACGGAACTGTCCCAGAGACTTGTTATCTCTTGCAAACTGACGCTCACCCTGTACTACATTAATATCAACTGCAGTCTGGTTATCTGCTGCTGTGGAGAAGATCTGGCTCTTCTTTGTAGGAATTGTTGTATTTCTTTCAATCAGACGTGTTGCAATACCGCCCATTGTCTCGATGGAAAGAGAAAGAGGAGTAACATCAAGAAGAAGGATGTCACCTGCGCCTGCATCTCCTGCAAGTTTACCGCCCTGTACAGAAGCACCGAGTGCAACACACTCATCAGGATTTAAGGATTTGCTTGGCTCTTTGCCTGTAATCTGTCTTACTTTATCCTGTACAGCCGGAATACGTGTAGAACCACCTACAAGAAGTACCTGACCAAGCTCAGATGCAGTGATTCCCGCATCGGAAAGTGCACGGCGTACCGGATCTGCTGTTCTCTCTACAAGATCATGTGTCAGTTCGTCAAATTTTGCTCTTGTAAGATTCATATCAAAGTGTTTTGGACCTTCTGCTGTTGCTGTAATAAATGGAAGGTTGATATTTGTTGTTGTTGCAGTGGAAAGCTCTTTCTTTGCTTTTTCTGCTGCTTCTCTTAATCTCTGAAGCGCCATTTTATCATTGCTTAAATCAACGCCTTCTGCTTTCTTGAACTCAGCAAGCATATAGTCTGTAATCTTCTGGTCAAAGTCATCTCCACCAAGACGGTTGTCACCTGCTGTGGAAAGTACCTCAATAACTCCATCACCGATTTCAATAATAGAAACATCGAATGTACCGCCGCCAAGGTCGTATACCATAATCTTCTGTTCTTTTTCGTTGTCAAGTCCGTATGCAAGAGCTGCTGCTGTAGGCTCGTTGATGATACGTTTTACATCAAGTCCTGCAATTTTACCAGCATCTTTTGTTGCCTGACGCTGTGCGTCATTAAAGTAAGCCGGAACTGTAATAACTGCTTCTGTTACGCTCTCTCCAAGATATCCTTCTGCATCTTTTTTCAGTTTCTGAAGAATCATTGCAGAGATTTCCTGTGGGGAATATTTCTTTTCATCAATTGTTACACGATAATCTGTACCCATTTCTCTCTTAATGGAAGAAATTGTTTTCTCTGCATTTGTAACTGCCTGACGTTTTGCAGGCTCACCTACAAGACGCTCTCCTGTTTTTGTGAAAGCCACAACAGACGGTGTTGTTCTGGCTCCTTCTGTATTTGCGATAACAGTTGGCTGTCCACCTTCCATAACGGCTACACAGCTGTTTGTTGTACCTAAGTCAATACCAATAATTTTTCCCATAATATTTGTCCTCCTAATATAATATCTGCTTATTTCTCATCTCAATTTTTACGTTGTTCCGTCAGTTGGCAACCTTTACCATACTGTGGCGTACTACGAAATCCTTATAAGTGTAACCTTTTTGGAATTCCTCCACAACTATGTTTTCTCCTGCCTCCTCGTCTTCCACGTGCATCACTGCATTGTGGAAATCCGGGTCGAACTCTTTGCCCACTGCTTCAATCTGTTTTACTCCCAGCTCTTCTAAGGTTGTCATAAGCTGTTTGTAAATCATGCGGATTCCTTCTGCGAAGGCATCTTCTTCCGGAGCCTGTGCGAGACCTCTCTCAAAATTATCGACTACAGGAAGGATTTTCTCCACAATTTCCCTGGCTCCGATAATGTACATGCTCGCTTTCTCTTTTTCCGTACGTTTACGGAAATTGTCGAATTCTGCCATGTTTCGTTTCAGTCTGTCCGTAAGCTCTTCAATCTGCTGATCTTTTTTATCTTTTTCTTTTTTCTTCTTGCCAAAAAAAGAAGTTTTTGTCTTACCTTCTGCAGGCTGCTCCTCTGTGGAAGCATCTGTTTCCTCGGTATTTTCTGTCTCTTCCTGTGCCATTTCTGTGTCTGTTTCTTCCTCAGTCACAGGCGTTTCATTTATTTCCTCCTGAACCTCAGATGTGTTCTTATTTTCTTCTGACACGCCTTCTCTACCGCCTTTCTACGTTTTCTTATTTATCAGTGCGTCTATCTGAACCTTTAAGGTTTTAAGACTGTCTACTACATTTTCATAATCCATACGCTTCGGTCCGATAATTCCGATTGTTCCCCGCATTCCGGAACCAAGCTCATATGTAGCAGTTACTACACTGCAGTCCCGCATGGTCTGAATTGGCATCTCGTCCCCGATGTATACCTGAACTCCCGTATTCTCCGTATCCGACATATGCTCTTTCACAAGGTCTACAAGCTGCTGTTTTTCTTCAAAAGCGGAAATCAGCTCACTTGCCTTTGTCTTATCCGCAAGCTCCGGATATTTAAAAATATTGGTTGCTCCTGACGTATAGATTTCCATATCTTCTTCATCTACATGAATGGTATCTGCTACAGCGCCGAGAACAGTAGCCACTATCTCACTATGCATTCCAGCCTGTTCTTTTAGCCTTGCAATCATTCCCAGATTTATATCCTGTATAGGAACACCATTTAAATTTGTATTCAAAAGAAGATTCAGTTTAAGAATTGTCTGATCATCCATCTCCTCATCTAAATCAATGATCTGATTGTGGATCACATTGTTGTCGCTTACCACAACCGCCACAAGCTGCAGGGGATTTACACGGGAAAGCTGAACGAATTTCAGTTTGTTTCCGCTGTACTGAGGAACAGAAATCATAGTAGCATAATTTGTGTTTGCCGCAAGAACTTTTGCTACCTGCTTTAACACCTTATCCATCTTGTCTGTCTTCTCAATCATCAAATCCCTGATCTCAGCGATTTCATCTTCCTTCTCCTTCATCAGGGCATCCACATAAAGGCGATACCCTTTATCAGAAGGAATTCTTCCGGCAGATGTATGCGGCTGTACAATATAGCCCATATCTGTCAGATCAGACATTTCATTTCTTATGGTAGCAGAGCTGACATTTAAGTCTGCATATTTTGAAATGGTTCGTGAGCCTACCGGTTCTCCGGTTTCCATATAAGTCTTGATGATCGCCTTGAGAATTTTTCTCTTACGCTCATCTAATTCGTTTTCCACGTTCCCATCTCCTTTCTGCATAAACTCTGTTATCTTTTAATTTGTTAGCACTCATTTATATGGAGTGCTAACATCTATGGTCTTAAGATAGCACTGTTATTTTCGTTTGTCAATATCTTTCACACATTTTCCTGAAAAAATTAACATCTTCTAAAAATAATTCTGTGGAGCATCTCCTTGACAAAAAGAACCGGACTGTCTCTCCCAGTCCGGTTCTTTTTATTTGATTACTCTTACTTTCGCAACACCGTCAATGGATTTCAGCTCCTCAAGAGCCTCTCCTGATGCTGCACTTTCCAGGTCAAGAAGGGTATAGGCAAATTCACCCTTACTTTTATTTGTCATATCTGCAATGTTGATTCCTTCGCTTCCGAGAATCTTTGTCACCTGGCTTATCATATTCGGAATATTTCTGTGGGTGATGGCAATTCTTCCTACTGCGACACATTTCCCCATATCACAGTTTGGGAAATTTACAGAGTTTTTAATGTTTCCGTTCTCCAGGAAATCCTTTAACTCCTTTACTGCCATTACCGCGCAATTTTCCTCAGATTCCTCAGTGGAAGCACCAAGATGAGGGGTTACAAGGATTCCTTCTCTGCCTGCTACTGTGGGATTCGCAAAATCTGTCACATATTTCTTTACTTTTCCCTCTGCCAGCGCTTCTATCAATGCTTCCTCATCTACAAGAAGGTCTCTTGCAAAATTAAGAAGTACCACACCGTCCTTCATTTTTTTGAAGGCTTCTTTATTAATCATCTTTTTTGTGCTGTCAAGAAGCGGCACATGAATGGTAATATAATCACACTGAGAATAAATTTCGTCCAGCGTTTTGCTGTGATGTATGGTCCGGGAAAGATTCCATGCCGCGTCAATGGATATATACGGATCGTATCCGTATACGTCCATTCCAAGACCGGAGGCTGCGTTGGCAACCATAGCGCCAATCGCTCCAAGACCGATAATTCCAAGCTTCTTTCCGCTTATCTCGCATCCTGCAAACTGCTTTTTCTTTTTCTCTGCAAGTTTGTCAATATCCTCTTTGTCTTTTTCCTCTTTTACCCACTGAATACCGCCCACAATATCTCTTGATGCAAGAAGCATTCCTGCAAGAACCAGCTCTTTTACGCCATTTGCATTTGCACCTGGTGTATTAAATACTACAATCCCTTTTTCCGCACATTCTTTTACAGGAATATTATTTACTCCTGCACCAGCTCTCGCAATGGCGCAGATATTTTCCGGAAGCTCCATATCGTGCATTTTTGCGCTTCGCACAAGAATAGCATCACAATCCTTTACTTCCTCTGTATTTTTATATTCTTCACCAAAAAGCGACAGTCCTTTTTCCGCAATAGGATTGAGGCAGTGATACTGAAACATTACGCATTCGCCTCCTCAAATTTTTTCATAAAATCAACAAGCGCCTCCACGCCTTCCTTTGGCATGGCATTGTAAATGCTGGCACGCATGCCGCCCACGCTTCTGTGGCCTTTTAAGTTCACAAGCCCTGCATCTGCAGCCTCTTTTACAAATTTTGCATCCATTTCCTTATCTCCCGTCACAAATGGAACATTCATAAGAGAGCGGTCATTTGGAACCACGGTTCCTTTAAACAGTTTACTGTTATCAAGAAAATCATAAAGGATTTTTGCCTTTTCCTCATTTCTTTTTTTCATTTCAGAAAGACCGCCCATTGCCTTTAACCACTTAAATACCTTGCCGCACATATAAATACAGTAAGCATTTGGCGTGTTGTAAAGGGAGCCTGCGTCTGCATGCGTTTTATAAGTCAGCATAGTGGGAGTTCCCGGAAGTACGTCCTCTGTAATCAAATCCTCGCGTATAATCACAATGACCATACCAGCAGGTCCGATATTTTTCTGTACGCCGCCGTAAATAATTCCGTATCTGCTCACGTCAACCGGCTCTGATAAAAAGCAGGAGGATACGTCTGACACCAGAGTTTTTCCCTTTGTATTGGGAAGCTCCTTAAACTTTGTTCCGTAAATGGTATTGTTCTCACAAATATACACATAATCTGCGTCCGGACTTATGGGAAGATCGCTGCAGTCCGGAATATAGGAAAAGGTTTTGTCTTCTGAAGAAGCAATTTTATTTGCCTTTCCATATTTCTGTGCTTCCTGGTAGGCTTTTTTCGCCCATTGTCCTGTAACAATATAATCCGCCACTTTATTTTTCATAAGGTTCATAGGAATCATGGCAAACTGCTGCGATGCTCCTCCCTGAAGAAACAGGACCTTGTAATTATCCGGGATTTCCATCAGATCACGAAGGTCCTGCTCCGCCTCGTCTATAATCTGCTGAAATGCGCTGCTTCTATGGCTCATTTCCATTACCGACATTCCCGTTTCTTTATAGTTCATCATCTCTTCTGCAGCTTCTCTTAATACCTCCTCCGGGAGCACTGCAGGACCTGCCGAAAAATTATAAACTCTTTCCATCCTTCTTCATATCCTCCTCATCAAATACATCGTCAATATTTGCTCCTGCAGGAACCATAGGAAATACACTTAAATCCTGATCGATCCAACAGTCGAGAACTACGGTACCTTTTGATGCAAGAGCCTTTTTAAGAGCCGGCTCCACCTCTTCTTTCTTAGTTACGCGGATTCCTTCTGCTCCCATAGCTTCTGCAAGCTTCACAAAATCCACATTGTCATTTAAGATAGTATGGGAATATCTGTGGTCGTAGAACAGAGTTTGCCATTGGCGAACCATTCCCAGTACATGATTATTCAGCACGATTTCAATCAACTGATTGCCGCTTCTCACAGAAGTTGCAATCTCGTTCATATTCATTCGGAAACAGCCGTCTCCCGCAATATTTACAACTGTCTTATCCGGTCTTCCCATTTTTGCTCCGATTGCTGCGCCAAGACCATATCCCATTGTTCCAAGACCGCCAGACGTAAGAAGCATTCTCGGAGTTTTATATTTATAATACTGTGCCGCCCACATCTGGTTCTGCCCAACCTCTGTGCTGATAATGGCATCTCCCTTTGTAAGCTCGTACAGTTTTTCAATTACATACGGGCCTGTAAGCTGAGATTCATCGTAACGGAGCGGATACTTCTTTTTCATTTCCATAATATGTGCAACCCACTCCGGGTGATTCTGTGCGGGAATCTTTTCAAGAAGCCTTCTTAACACTTCTTTTAAATCTCCTTCAATGTAGGCGTCCACATATACGTTTTTATTAATTTCTGCCGCATCCACATCAATCTGAATGATTTTTGCATTTTTGGCAAAAGTATCTGCATTTCCCGTTACACGGTCGCTGAATCTTGCACCAAGCACAATTAAAAGATCGCATTGGCTTACCCCAAGATTTGATGTTTTTGTTCCGTGCATTCCAAGCATTCCTGTATACATAGGATCTTCCCCGGAAAATGCGCCTTTTCCCATAAGACTGTCACACACCGGAGCCTGGATTCTTGCGGAAAGCTCTGCAATTTCTTCGGAAGCCCCGGAAATTACTCCGCCTCCTCCAACGAAAATAAACGGTTTCTCTGCCTTGTTGATCAGAGATGCAGCCTGCTCAATATCTTCTTTTCTTATATCCTTTGTTTCTCTTGTCACAGTTGCAGGACGGTGAGGAATATATTCATATTTTGCGGCGGTCACATCCTTTGTCACATCTACGAGAACAGGACCGGGACGTCCGCTTTTCGCAATTAAAAAAGCCTTTCTGATCGTATCAGCCAGCTTTGTTACATCTTTTACAATGTAGCTGTGCTTTGTTACCGGCATTACAATTCCTGCAATATCCACCTCCTGGAAAGAGTCCTTTCCAAGAAGTGATTTTCCTACATTTGCAGTAATCGCAACAACAGGAACAGAATCCATAAATGCAGTTGCAATTCCTGTTACAAGGTTGGTAGCACCCGGTCCTGAAGTTGCCATGCAGACTCCTACTTTTCCGGTTGCCCGCGCGTATCCGTCTGCAGCATGAGCAGCACCCTGCTCATGAGACGTAAGCACATGGGTAATCTCATCCTTATATTCATAAAGAGCATCGTATACATTTAAAATTGCTCCTCCGGGGTATCCAAAAACCGTGTCCACACCCTGTTCTTTCAGACATTCTACAATTATCTGCGCACCTGTCAGTTCCATAGCATCTCCTCCTTATTTTGATTTTGGCACTTCCAGAATGGCTCCTCTGTTTCCTGAGGTTACCATTGCTGCATATCTCGCAAGGTAGCCGTTTGTTACCTTCGGTTCTCTTGGCTGCCATTTTTCTTTTCGTTTTGCCATTTCCTCATCTGATACTTTGATTTCCAGTTTCAGATTCGGAATATCTATAGAAATAATATCTCCCTCTTCCACAAGAGCAATGGGACCTCCAACTGCTGCTTCCGGAGAAACATGACCGATTGATGCGCCTCTTGACGCTCCGCTGAATCTTCCGTCTGTAATCAGTGCCACAGAAGAACCAAGTCCCATTCCTGCAATGGCAGAAGTTGGATTTAACATCTCTCTCATTCCAGGACCGCCTTTGGGTCCTTCGTAACGAATTACTACAACATCACCCGCAACGATTTTTCCGCCTTTAATTGCCGCTATAGCGTCCTCCTCACAGTCAAACACTCTTGCCGGTCCTTCATGAACCATCATCTCTTCCACAACTGCAGAACGTTTTACAACGCCACCGTCAGGAGCAAGGTTTCCTTTTAAAACTGCAAGACCACCTGTTACGCTGTATGGATTTTCCAACGGACGGATAACCTCCGGATTTTTATTTACACAGTCTTTGATGTTTTCTCCCACTGTTTTTCCTGTAACTGTCATACACTCTGTATGAAGAAGTCCTTTTTTATTCAGCTCGTTCATTACCGCATATACGCCGCCGGCTTCATTTAAATCTTCCATATAAGTAGGACCTGCCGGAGCAAGATGACAGAGGTTCGGTGTTTTTTCGCTGATTTCATTTGCAAAGCTTATATCAAAATCCATTCCGATTTCATGAGCGATCGCCGGAAGATGGAGCATACTGTTTGTAGAACAGCCAAGAGCCATATCCACTGTCAAAGCATTCAAAATTGCCTCTTCTGTCATAATGTCTCTTGGACGGATATTTCTTCTGTACATTTCCATTACCTGCATACCTGCATGTTTTGCAAGACGGATTCTCTCGGAATAAACTGCCGGAATGGTTCCATTTCCCTGAAGTCCCATTCCCAGAACTTCTGTAAGACAATTCATACTGTTGGCTGTGTACATACCGGAGCAGGAACCACAGGTAGGACACGTTTTGTTCTCATATTCACAGAGACCTTCCTCTGAAAGATTTCCCGCTGCATATGCCCCTACTGCCTCAAACATACTGGATAGACTTGTTTTATGTCCATTCACTCTGCCCGCCAGCATAGGTCCTCCACTTACAAATACAGTTGGCACATTGATTCTGGCTGCCGCCATCAAAAGCCCCGGCACATTCTTATCACAGTTTGGGACCATAACAAGAGCGTCAAACTGATGTGCCATTGCCATCGCCTCTGTGGAATCCGCAATCAGATCTCTTGTAACAAGGGAATACTTCATTCCGATATGTCCCATTGCAATTCCATCGCATACTGCAATCGCAGGAAATACAACCGGGGTTCCTCCCGCCATTGCCACTCCCTGTTTTACTGCATTTACAATCTTATCCAGGTTCATATGTCCCGGAACAATTTCATTATATGAACTTACAATACCAACAAGAGGACGTTCCATCTCTTCCTCTGTCATGCCAAGGGCACGAAACAGAGAACGGTGCGGCGCCTGCTGTGTTCCTTTTTTTACTGCATCACTTCTCATATCTGTCTCTCCTTTATGTATACGCATTTCTGTTTATATCTGTTTCCTTTTAAACAGCCTGAGCAATCAGATTTCCCATTTCCTCTGTTCCCACAGCTTTACAGCCTTCTGACATGATGTCTCCTGTGCGGTACCCTTCTGTCAGCACCTTCTGTACTGCCGTCTCTACTGCATCTGCCTCTTTATCCAGATCAAGAGAATAACGGAGCATCATAGCTGCTGATAAGATAGTTGCAATGGGATTTGCCTTATCCTGTCCCGCAATATCCGGAGCAGAACCGTGACTTGGCTCATAAAGTCCGAATTTCGTCTCATTTAAACTGGCAGAAGAAAGCATTCCGATGGAGCCAGTCACCATGCTTGCCTCATCTGACAAAATATCTCCGAACATATTCTCTGTAAGAATCACATCAAACTGTCCCGGATCACGCACAAGCTGCATCGCGCAATTGTCTACAAGCATATGGGATAATGTTACGTCAGGATAATCCTTTGCTACTTCCTCCACAACACTTCTCCAAAGTCTGGAAGAATCCAGAACATTTGCCTTATCTACACTTGTCACCTGTTTTCTTCTTTTTTTCGCAATCTCAAATGCCTTCACTGCAATGCGGCGGATTTCTTTTTCATTATAGGTAAGCGTATCTACGGCTGTGCGAATTCCGTTTTCTTCTGTTGTCCTTCTCTCTCCAAAATAAAGCCCGCCTGTGAGTTCTCTGACAATTACCATATCAAAGCCTTCCCCTATAATTTCTTCTTTCAGAGGGCAGGCACCCTTTAATTCCTGATAAAGATACGCAGGTCTTAAATTCGCAAAGAGATTTAAGGCTTTTCTGATTCCAAGGAGACCTGCTTCCGGACGTTTTGAAGGTTCTAACTGATACCAGGGTGAAGTTTTTGCATCGCCTCCTATAGAGCCCATCAAAACAGCATCTGCTGCTTTTGCCTTTTCTATTGTCTCTTCTGTAAGGGGAACTCCGTAAGCATCAATGGAAGCTCCTCCAAGAAGCAGCTCTTCATATGCAAAAGCATGTCCGTATTTCTCACATACTCTGTCCAGCACTTTTTTTGCCTCTCTCACAATTTCCGGTCCGATACCGTCCCCCGGAATTAACGCTATCCTGCATTCCATAATTTTCTCTCCTCGCTCAAATATTTTTTCTATAATACCGCAATTCCGAAATTATTTCAACCTGTTAAAGCGAAAAAGAGTTAAAATTTTAAGTTTTTAACTAAACAAAGCGTTCTTGTATGTTTTACTTATTAAAAAGAGAACCCTGATTTACAGGATTCTCTCATATTTTACAAACTGATATTCCAAATCGAAATACGTTTGCTCCTCACTCTCTGCCGTTATATGCCATTCTTTGTCCTCATCAAGATTTGGAAAATAGCTGTCTGCCTCATATGCAAAATCGATTTTTGTCACATGGGCTGTATCGCAGTATGGAAGAAGCTGTTTATACACGCTGTCCCCTCCGATACAGTATACTTCATCCTTCGGATATTTTTTAATTTCCTCAAGAACCTCCTCGATAGTATGAACAACAATCGCATCTTTTACTTTATAATTCTTATTTCCTGTGAGAATGATATTTGTACGGTTTTTCAACGGGAGTCCGTTTGGAAAGCTCTCCAGGGTTTTTCTTCCCATAACCACTACCTTTCCAGTTGTTTCCTGGCGGAACATTTTCATATCTGCCGGAATACTCACCAGAAGACGGTTATCCTTTCCAATCGCCCAATTTTTATCAACTGCTACAATAATATTCATTTTGTGTCTCTCCTTTTATATCTATCCTCTTATATGGCTATTGGGATATTTTTAATCTGCGGCCATGTCTCATAATTTTCCACAATCAGATCATCTGTTGTAAAATCGTAAAAATTCTTAATCTCCGGATTCAGCTTTACAATCGGTGCCGGATACGGAGTACGGCTTATAAGCTCTTTTACAACCGGAATATGTCTGTCATAAATATGACAGTCTGAAATCACATGAAGCAGTTCGCCTGCCTCCATATCGCACACCTGTGCAAACATCATAAGAAGAATCGAATACTGACATACATTCCAGTTGTTTGCAGCAAGAATATCCTGTGAACGCTGATTTAAAATTGCATTTAAGGTAAGCTTATCTTTTCCCGGCTCTTTTGTCACATTAAAGGTCATGGAATACGCACACGGATAAAGATTCATTTCATGAAGATCCTGATGCACATAAATATTTGTCATAATTCTTCTGCTATACGGATTATTCTTCAGATCATAAAGAACCCTGTCCACCTGATCCATCATTCCCTCTTTATAGCTGTGCTTGACGCTCATCTGGTAGCCATATGCTTTTCCAATCGAGCCCTCCTCATCTGCCCAGCTGTCCCATATATGGCTGTGAAGGTCGTGGATATTGTTTGATTTTTTCTGCCATATCCAGAGAATCTCGTCCATACAGCTTTTAAGAGCCGTCTTTCTAAGAGTAAGAGCCGGAAATTCCTTTCTCAGATCATATCTGTTTACTACCCCGAATTTTTTGATGGTATAAGCAGATGTTCCGTCCTCCCACACAGGGCGAACCTTCTCGCCCTCTGTGCTTGTTCCATTCTCAATAATATCTTTACACATCTCTATAAAAATATTGTCTGCAAGACTCATTTTTTTGTCCTCCTGGTTTTCTTTTCTGCAGTGCTCTCTATGCAGGCACACTTTTCGGAAACTCTCTTTTCAGAAACCTTTCTCCCGGAAGCTTTTTTCGTCTCCTCCTGCGGTGTCACAGAAAATACAAGGATCCCAAGCGCCGGAATTTTCATTTTTATAGAATAAGGACGTTCATCCCATTCCTGTGATTTTGCAGTTTTTACCCTTGGATTTCCCACACCGTTTCCGCCATATTTCTTTAAATCACTGTTAAAAATCTCTTTATATTTTCCTGCATAAGGCACTCCAACCTGATAGTTTTCATAAGTATCCGCCGCAAAATTACATACTGCAAGAAGTGTTTCGCTCGGATTTTCTGTTTTTCTGAGGAAAGTCAGTACATTCTCCTCATATTTCATAAGCTGAATCCACTCAAGCCCCTCATAATCGTCATCTTTCTTCCAGAGAGCCGGCTGTTCTTTATATAAAGTATTCAAATCCCGGATATACTCTTTCAGAGCCTTCGGCATCTCCTTATCA
>Glacier_p1__coassemble_1298_pt1 | contig 11689 bp, 11 predicted proteins | sample Glacier_p1__metabat2_low_PE_021 | metagenome-assembled genome bin Glacier_p1
CTTTTATTACACATGGATTTTTTCTGTAATTTTTCAGTTCCTCCACAGGATTCTGATATAATTTTCCATCTATATATTTAAGCTCTCTTGGAATTGTCATCATGCCCTGCCATTTCTGTCCGAAAGGTATTACACAGGCATCCCATGACTTCATCCATGCAATCATAATTCTTCTTCCATCTGGAAGCTCTGTTGTCTGCGGTGCATAAAAATCAAAACCATAATCAAGAGATTTCGGCGCTTCTTTCTTAAAAACATGAGTTTCTTTGTCATATTCTCCAACAAAAAAGACCGCATTATTCCCATTATGGAATTCATATTTCTGCGCTTTCATATCCTGCGGAGAACAGATTAGAAAATGTTTGCCGTCCATTCCAAAAAAGTCAGGGCATTCCCACATGGTTCCGATTTCTCCAGTGCTGTTTTCTGCAAGCACGGTTTCAAATTCCCATGATTCCGGCGTTTTTCCAGAAAAAAGAACAACCTGCCCTCTCTGATCGTCATTTTTATTTCCCACAATCAGATAATATTTTCCGTCTTCCTTCCATATTTTAGGATCGCGGAAATCAATACGGCTACATCCCTTCGGCATCATCTCGCCTGTGATCACAGGATTTCCGGCAAATTTTTCATACACTCTTCCATCGCCATATGCAAGACACTGATTCTGTCTTTCCTGTGTAGTTCCGTCAGGAAGTGTTTTTTTGCTTACACCGGTATACATAAGAGCGTGCTTTCCATCTGCCTCTATTGCGCTTCCGGAAAAACATCCAAACGCATCATATTCCTGATCCGGCGCCATCGCAGCCGGAAGCATTTCCCAGGAAACCATATCTTTTGATACACAATGCCCCCAGTGCATGGGACCCCAGTCTCTTGTATAGGGATGATACTGATAAAATAAATGAATTTCTCCATTGTAGAAGGAAAATCCATTCGGGTCATTCATCCAGCCAATTGGAGGTGTCACATGAAATGCCGGTTTTTCCTCTGCCGCAATTTTCTGTTTTTCTTCTTTTTCGTATTTGTGAGCTTTTTCTAATTTTAAACTCATAATCTTCTCCTTTTATTCTGCTTTCTGTTCTTCTTTTAAAGATTCCTGGTACTTATCAAAATATTTCTGTTTGATTTTCAGATAATCAGAGAGGCCGTACTGTTCCATTTTTTTCAGATAACTGTCCCACTCTTCGTCAATACCACCATTTAATATCCAGTCTGCTTTTTTCTGCTCTGCATATTTTTTGATATCTGTGTCATACTGTGATATTTTATTTGTGTCTTCAATACTCATAAACACATTTGGGTATACATACTTACTGTTCATGTCCTTCAAATATGTCTCGTGCATATTATCAAGACGCCACTTTGCATCGGCAGGCTGTGTCACATACTCGCCATAATATTCATTTAAAATAGCAAGCGGACCGTTTACAGACTGCGCTTCTCGTACTTCTACAGGAGATTCTTCGCCTAAATCCATATGCCGAAGCATAGGCTCGCCCTTTTCATTTTCGCCCATTTCAAAAATATTAAAGGAATCTTCTTCCCCGTAAGTTCCCCAGTTATTCTGCGGAGACTGAATAGGCGCATACATCTGGTCAATCCATGCTGCTGCAAGAGCTGTGTTTTCACAGCTTGTAGTGAGAACGCAGCGTCCTCTGTCAAATCCGCTTGTTTCACTGTTATTCTGACGGGTAATGTTTACAAATCCATCCGGTCCTGCAAGAGCAGGAAGCATGACATAATCGTTATAGTTATCAATATTTGAAATATCCCAGGTAAAACAAAGACCGTATCTGTGGCTTTTTCCTTTTGCTACATAAGTACTCCACTCCTGCGTAAATGCTTCCGTGTCTACAAGCTTCTGTTCTACAAGGCTGTGAAGCCATTTAATTCCCTCTTTATAGCCTTCCTGCACAGTGGTGTAAATAACTTCGCCCTCGTCTGTCACCGCAAAATGGTCGCCTGTATCTCCATATCCTTTCCCAAATCCATTAATTAAAATAGAAGGATCCTGGTCGCCATTATTGATAATAAAGGACATGGGAATCACATCTCCCTCAATCTGAAACTCTGCCTCCAGAGCGTCTGCGTTATCACGAAAAGCAATCAGAACTTTTTCAAGCTCATCTGTTGTTTTCGGAAGTTCAAGTCCAAGAAAATCCAGCCATTTTTTATTAATGTACGGAATATTTCCAATTGCCTGAATCGCTTCTTTTCCTTCTCCAAGCTGCTCAATCCAGGGGAAAGAATAAATATGTCCATCCGGAGCTGTACACATGGTTCTGTATTCCGGATATTTTTCAAATACAGCCTGAAGATTTGGCATATATTTGTCAATCAGGTTTTCCAGAGGAATAATAATTCCCTGTTTTGCATAGCGAAGCAAATCATACTCATTCATTCCTGCGTTAAATAATCCGTCCGGCAGATTTCCAAACTGAGCAAGGGCCAGGTTTTTCTTATCTGCAAACTGGTCTGCCACAAAGCATGTCCAGTCAATATGTACGTTTGTCTGTTCTTCCAGTCTTTTAAATATTTCTCTTTCATTTGGTTCCTGTGTAGAAGTTGCCGGAGCGTTTGTAATAAAAGACAGTTCTGCTTTTTCTTCCAGAGGAAATGTTACCTCCTCAACAGGAGTATCCGGATTAATATTTGCTTTCATACGCTCTTCTTTTCCACATCCTGCCACGGAAAGCATGAGCGCTGCCGAAAGCCCCGCTGCAACGAAAACCTTCTTATTTCTTTTCATCATCTTTTCCTCCTTCTCATCAGCCTTTTACAGAACCAACCATGATTCCCTTATCAAAATACTTCTGGAAAAACGGATACATAACCAGAAGAGGAAGACTGGATACTACAATTGTGGCATATTTCAAAAGCTCGGCTACTTTCGCCATTTCTGCTGTACTTTGAATATCTGCAATCATTCCCGGCTGCGGTGTATTCTGAACCAAAATAGAGCGAAGCACAAGCTGAAGAGGCTGAAGATTTGCATCATTTAAATAAATCATTGCGTCAAAATAGCTGTTCCACATTCCAACAAAAGAATAAAGTGCCAGAACTGCAATAATCGGTTTACAAACCGGCATCATGATCTGGAAGAAATGCTGAATTTCATCTGCACCGTCAATAGCAGATGCCTCTCGAAGTTCCTTTGGAATGGACTGATAATACGTTCTTGCCAGAATCATATTCCACACATTAAATGCGCCCGGAATCAAAACAGCCCAAATTGTATTTACCATGTGAAGCTGATTGATCAAAATGAAAGTCGGCATCAGACCACCGCCAAAAAACATAGTAATGATAAAGATAGTATTAAAAAACTTTCTTCCCACAAATTCTTTTTTTGACATTGGATATGCAGCAAGCAAAGTAACAAAAACAGAAATTACAGTAAATGCTGCTGAATAAAAAAAGGAATTTAAAAATCCTCTCCATATCATTCCATTTTCCAAAACTCTTCTGTATGCGTCCAGAGTCCAGTCTTTTATATTAAAACTGATTCCTCTGCTGTTTAATACATTGGGATCCATAAAGGAAGCTGCCACCACATATACAAGCGGAATCAGAACTGCCAGTACAAAAAGTCCCAGAAGAACATATCCTGTTCCCAGTATTGCTTTATCCGATGCTCCAAGCTTCATTTTTCTTCTTGTTTCCATACGGTACTACCTCCTATAATCCTTCGCCTTCATTTAACTTTTTCACAACCCAGTTAACCGCGATCAGAAGAATCACATTAATCACCGAATTAAAAAGTCCTACTGCAGTTGAATAGCCGTAATCTCCATTTAACAAACCAATCTTATATACATATGTAGATAAAATTTCAGATGCCGGAATGTTCATATCTGTCTGAAGCGCATATGCCTTTTCAAATCCAATACTCATAATATTTCCAGCCTGTAAAATAAACTGAATTACAACAATATTTTTAATTGCAGGAAGCTCTACATAACGAATCTGCTGAAAAATATTTGCACCATCCACAATGGCCGCCTCCTCAAGGTCTTTACTCGCATTGGAAAGAGCCGCCGTATACATAATGGACGCCCAGCCTGCAGTCTGCCAGATTCCGCTTGCAATATAAATACTGCGGAATGCTTCCGGCATAGTCATCCAGTTTGTGTCAATCCCGAGCGCCTGATTAATCGGACCTACCGGAGACAGGAACATACGCACCATGCCGCAAAGAACAATAACAGAAATAAAATTCGGTGCGTAAATTAAAAGCTGAATTTTCTTCCGGATTCCGGCCAGGCGAATACGATTTAACAAAAGCGCCAGAATAATCGGAACCGGAAATCCCCACAGCAACCCAAACAGACTGAGTTTTAAAGTATTCATAAGGTAATTCATAAAATCGGGCGAAGATAAAAATCTCCGGAAATACTCAAGCCCTACCCATTCACTTCCAAATATTCCATCAATTACATTGTAATCCTCAAATGCAATCAGTACGCCTCCCATTGGAAGGTACTTAAAAATTACAGTCAAAAGAAGAGCCGGCATTAAAAAGAATATATATAACTGCCAGTTTTTCTTGATGTACCCCAGCTTTTTTGCCGCCGTCTGCTTTACTGTTGCTTTCCCCTTTGCAGGTGTCTTCATTTGTCTTTCCTCCGTTTCCCTTAATTTTGTAAACCGATCATGCAACCGGTAAAGTAACCGGTTACTTTTGTTTTGATATTACACCTCAAATTCCCGCCTGTCAATAGATTTCAATGAATTTCCCAAAATAAAGTAACCGGTTCCGTAACTGGTTATTTCCCCATTGCTTTTTACTTTTATTCTTGCTATACTTATCTGTAATCAATCACAGAAAGCAGGGGGAATTTATATTATGGATTCAAAAAAAGTAACATTTGCAGACATTGCAAAATATACCAATTTTTCCAAAACAACTATCTCCAGATATTTTAATAATCCCGATTCTCTCACCCTTGAAAATCAGGAAAAAATAGCCAGAGCCCTGGATGAACTAGGTTATCAGGAAAATAAGCTTGCCAAAGTTCTAGCAAATGGAAAAAGCGAATTTGTAGGAATCATCATCCCTAATCTTTATCTTCACTATTATTCTGAAATGTTAAATCAGATCCTCTCCAGTTACTCCGACTACCATTACAAATTCCTTGTTTTTGTGAACAGCGACAAAAAAGAACTGGAACAGCAGTATCTCGACGAACTGATGGCTTATAAAATCGAGGGGCTTATTGTATTAAGCCATACCTTTTCTTCCGAGGAACTTGCCTCCTACCATATTCCTGTTGTAGCAATTGAAAGAGAGGCAGAGCATATATGTAGCGTCACTACAGACAATTATATGGGAGCTGTACAGGCAGCCTCTCTTCTCATACATAACAACTGTGACATTCTGATTCACATAAACGTGCCTGTTCCGGAAAAAGTACCGGCTTTTCGCCGTATTCAAGGATTCGAGGACACCTGCAAAGAACAGAACATTCCATATAAACTGATTCTCCGGGGACTGGGGAATACTTATGAGACAACCTTTGCCGCAATCAAGGAGATTTTTGAAGAAATTGACTCTTCCTATACCGGAATGAAAAAAGGCATCTTCCTTGCCAATGATACTTACGCCAATATTTTTCTGAATCTTGTCTTTCAGAAATACGGAAAACTTCCCGATGCCTATCAGATTGTAGGCTTCGATAATTCTCCTATTGCAAGTGAATCAATTATCCCTATTACCACAGTAGGACAGCAGATTGACAAAATCGCCCGCACTGCAATGGATCTTCTTGTCCTTCAGATGAATGAAATGAAAAAAAGAAAACCAAATCCTTTAAAAAATCCAATACATCAACAAGTCACACCTGTTCTTATCCGCCGTAAAACAACGGATTAAATCACAAAACCTACAGGAGGTTTTACATATGAAAATCTGCGGTTTTAACAAAACAACTTTATTAGATTATCCCGGACTTGTTGCCTGTACCATATTTTTAGGTGGCTGTAATTTCCACTGTCCCTTCTGCCAGAACGGCGGACTTGTAGAAAGACCGGAACAGCAGCCTGAATATTCCAGAGAAGAGATTCTCTCTTTCCTGAAAAAAAGAAAAGGGATTCTTGACGGGGTATGTATCTCTGGCGGCGAACCTACCTTATCCCCCGCCCTCGGCTCTCTCCTTCTGGATATAAAAAGCCTTGGCTACTCCATAAAACTTGATACAAACGGTTCCCGTCCCGACATATTAAAATCACTTGCAAAAGACAGACTGATCGATATGATTGCTATGGATATTAAGACAAGCCCCGGGCGGTATTCCGTTCTTACAGGCGTTGCTCACCCGGACTTAAATGCCATATATGAATCTGTCGATTTTCTGATGAGCGGAACCATTGATTACGAATTTCGCACAACTGTTGTAAAAGAGCTTCATACAGAGAGGGATTTTCACGAAATCGGGATGTGGCTTAAAGGTGCAAAATCCTACTATCTCCAGGCTTACCGTGACTCGGAAGAAGTCCTTCAGCCTGGATTTAGCAGCTATTCCCAGGAAGAATTAATGTACTTCCGTTCCATTCTTTTGAATTCCATCCCTTTGGTGGAAATCCGGGGAATTGATTGACCGGTACCAGTACCCTCCCTGTCTGTCCGAAATTTGAATCTCCCGGCTTTTTTTAAAAAAAGGAAAACCGAACATATTCGCCATAAAACGTTCCTGTTGGTCATATACTCCCGGTACACCGAGAATCTGCTCTCCGTTTTCTTTTGTACAGATAAGAAGATGTCCAAAATTATAATATCCGTACAAAAGAAACCGGTTTTGGCGCAGAGGACAGTTTTTTCCGGAAAAACAAGAAAGATCTCCCGGTCTTATTTTCCTGCAGCTTAAAAATTCTCCATCTTCAAAAGGCGTACAAAGCTCTCCCGGTGCAGAACATTCCTGCTGTACTTCTGTTGCCGTCACATTCTCTTCATCTGTGGACTTATCCTGCTGCGCTACAGCTTCTGTCTCTTCTAATTCTTCTCCCAAATCTTCCTTTGCCTCTTTCTTCGGATTATCCTCTTCCGAAAATTCTTCAAACAGCTCCGGTATAATTTCTATATCGTCCCACTCTGTTCCAAAAAATGCTCCAAGCTCTGTTATAAACACCATTCCTCCAAGCGCTTCCAGAGTCGTCTCCTGTCCTCCGATTTTCCAGGATGAAGTTTCCATTGTATGATTCACTCTGTTCGCCTCTGTTTTGCATGAGGAAAGAAGAATTCCTCTCATCTTCTTTTCTTCTCTTACAAAGGCATAGCTTTTGCATTCTGTACCTGCAGGTATTCCCTGACATTGCAGATGCAATTCCATAGTACACCGCTCTCCCCAGGACTCCACTTTTACAAATCCGCAGTTCTCCTCCTTCTTTCCTTTTCTGTATTCATATACATAAGCAACAAAACGCCTGTATTCTCCCAAAATGCACCCTCCGTTGATTCTTCTGTCTTTAAAATATATGACTTCTCTTTCCTTTCATGCCTTACCTTTTCGATTTCCAACTGCTCTGTCCAATTTTTTTAATTTTTTTAATTTTTTTGCTTGACAATTGTATAAAAACCAGATATAATAGCTCTTGCAGTTGACGAAGCGTGGCTCAGTTTGGTAGAGCGCTGCGTTCGGGACGCAGAGGTCGTGGGTTCGAATCCCGTCGCTTCGACTACTATAAAACAGCGAAAGTGCCAGAGAAATCAAGGTTCTCGGCACTTTCTTTTTTTGTTCTTATCATCTTCAGTTTTGTCCGTTCATGAATTTTCACGAATTTTTCACGAATTTAGTTCAGCTACTTCAGGTGCATCAAAGATATAATTGATAAGTGCGTGGGATGCATTGGTAAATGTACTTGGGTCTATCTGCGCATATACATCTAAGGTTGTATGAGAATCAGCATGTCCTGCCCACCCTTGAACTGTCTTGACCGGAACACCTGCTGTCAGGAGAGCAGTGATACAGGAACGACGCAAACTATGTAATGTCAAATCATTGCTGAGTCTGGGTTCCGCACGAACAATCTTTTTGAATTGTTTTGTCACATAGTCAGGAGAATAAGGGCTTCCATCTTCTTTTGTAAAAATGTACCCTTGGTCATTATATGTATTCCCCAGAACTTGTTTATACCTTTGTTGCTCATGACGAATGTCGTCCAACATATCCCGATACTTGTCTGGAATGACTAGACTACGATACCCTGCCTGAGTTTTAACCTGGTCTCTTGCAACTGTAGTTTTCATACGTGTGATTGTGTGTTCTATATGTAACTTATTATCTCGGATGCAACTCCATTTAAGTCCTATTAATTCCCCTCGTCTTAGTCCAAAAAATAAATCAAATAGAAACAAACGCTCCAGCTTATGTCCACGGATACACTCCCTGAATATTTGAATTTGATTTTGAGAAACAAAACTCTTCTCACGGGGCTTATTATTACGCTGTGGTATTTTAATCCTACTGGCAGGATTTCTCTCTAAATATTCCAGTGTAATAGCATCTTCAAAAATACTTCGCAGCAACTTGGCAATATCAGATATTGACCTGTCCGAAAGTCCCTCTTCTTTCTCTTGGGTAGGACTAGCCTTGGGATAATGATAAAGATGATGGTAGAAATCCCTTACATCTTGTGGCTTTATGTCACATAGTCTTCTACCCTCAAAATAATTTTGAATGTAGGCTATCTTATACCTGTACCCTTCATAAGTAGTAACACAAAGAGAATCTTCTTTGTTTTTCAGCCAGTCCTCACAGTAATCCGGAAACAAAATAGCAACATCATTCTGGAGCAATACCCCACTTATAGAAGAACTATTATTGTTTGTAGTAGCACCACTAAGAAACTGCTCACTATTGAATTTATCGATTTCTGCTTGTACCATCTTCTCTGCCTCACGTCTATGACGTACAGAAACAGTCAAGCCAGTAAAAATATCCTTGGTACTATATTTGCTTTTGACAGTACTATCTAGATTGATTACATTTAAACGAATATAAAAGTATTCTTTTCCTTCTCGTTTTTTGCTAATTACCTTTGCTGTTTTACACGATAACATATGAAACACACTCCCTGCTAAAAATAATTAAATCCGGTTCATTTTGGTGTTGTTACATTAACATCTGTTAATAAAAGCTTCCAGTTCTTTCTTGGGAATTCTGTGCTTAGTCCCAATTCGAATGGATCTTATTCTCTCTTCTTTGAGTAATTTGTAGATAGTGTTCTTACCAATACCCAAGATAACTCTGGCTTCATCTGGAGTTAAAACATCTGGATAAGAATCTAAAAATCTTGAACTGTCTACTACCATAATAAAAATCTCCTTCTCAGAATTTCTTCGAAAAAATTAACGAAGATATTCATTAAAAGACAGCTACCCTTGAGAGTGGATATTTCTATGTAAACTGGAATACCATCATTAACTGACCATGCACAAAATAGAAACTACGATAGAAAAGCACAAACTTTGCAGTGGATATATGTTTTTTTAATACAACTACGATATGGAAAATGTATCTCTCATTTTATAAAGCATCTCTACAGTGAGCTTCAACTGCCTTGGATAATTCTTCCGGCTCTATCCTGATGTAACGCTGAGTTGTCTTACAGTCGGAATGATTTAATAGTTGTCTCACCAAATCAATATTACTTCCTGACCTTTGGTATATATCTGTAGCATAGTATTTACGGAAACTATGCGTAGAAATCTGTGTAAGATTTAGATGTCGGCATGTCTTATTCAGATGGCGCTGTACACTTCTGGCTGTAATATCAAATAACTTCTGATGGATTCCAATACCCCATTCATCTGCATATTGACGGATTGCACAGTACAACTCCAAGGGTACAAAACAACGCTTGGTCTTACCTGTCTTTTGTTCTCGTACCTCGATGAAATAGTTCCTTCCTTCCTGCAGAAACTGGTCTAACCTTAGGCGGAGAATGTCGCTAATCCTAAGTCCCAGTAACGCTTCGCACTGCAGTGCCATAGCAATTCTGGGATTTTCTTTCACTACAGTACCCCTATCCATCTTGAAACCCGTCCGGATACAGTCGATAATCAGTCGGTACTCCTCTTTGTTTAAAGCTCTGGTTTTTATTGACATATAAATGCCCTCCTGTCGCATTTTATACCCTATAAAAGTCGTTTCTTGTCCTGCCAGTTCTCTAACATCCCATGCATACAGCATAGGTCGCATAATGCGGAAAAAGCGACCATCGAAATGCCCCCGTATTTGGCGATTTAAGCCGGGCAATCCCATTATTAGAGAAAACCCACACAGGCGGCACAAAAAGCCGTGTACGGGCAAATAGCAGCCCTGTCGGCGAAGGATGCCAGACAGGACTGCTATCAGATTACCCATAGTCCGTTATCTTTTAAGAATTCCGTTTGTTGATAATGTAACGGAAACTACACGACCAACAATCCAGTCGCACTTCCGATAAAAGCTCTCAGCCTGAGCGGAATCATCGTTGCGTACCCCAAACAGTGAACGCATATTCCAAAGCTGGTTCCTCAACTGTTGCATTTCAAGCAAGTAGTTCGTTATCTTGTAAGGTAACGGACGTGCTGCTGAAAAGTTTAAGTAACGCTGGCATTCAGACTCAAACGTAATTCCGTTTCTCAGTGCGAAGCCAAGAAATGACATCATGAAGTCGTAAGTTGGAAATGTAGTAAAGATATCATGAACTATCACCTTATCTCCAGATTGCAGTCTGGACGGTAAAGTTGCTATTTCATCTACACTAACAGCTTCATCGCACATACGATGTTCTTTGTCATAACTTAAATCGGGTTTTACAGTACATACTGTATATACTTTTTTTCGTGTGTTACGTTTTGCCATTTTGTTCACCTCCTTTCCGATGCAGTAAGTAAAATAAAAGTACCCTATCCTTTGTAACATCTTTCGAACACATAAGATGTAACAGGAACGCAAGCTTTTCTTTGCTCAAACCTGAAAGTGACTTCTCAATATAAGAAAGAGTGTACCGCCGTAAAAACTGAATCTCGTCCTCACAATCTTTTACCGAAAAAGATGTTCGGATGCTATCGATTTTGTCTTGCAATACCCCATTTAACTCCCATACTGAGTGTGGAATCACTACCCATGAGGGCGGTGAATTTAACATTTGCAAAACAGTCAGTCTGTATTTGACCTGTTTAACAGGAGCGTTACAGATTACCGCTACAACATCATTCCCAACCAGTTTAGAAAACTTTCTGGATGCCAGCTGACGGTTACTTCTGACGGTGGAAAGGGAAATACCCAGCTTCTGACCGATTTCCTTATCTGGGATGTCAAAATACGTCTCAGCAAAGGCAACTCCCTTTTTTCCATCCCACGCTTCTGAAAAAAGTAATGATATTAACTCATCCAGTGCGGCTATGCGAATCTCGTCTTCAGGCTTATCACTGTCAGACAGTGTGTTCCATGCAATTTCCAACTGCTTAACCAAAGTAAGTGCCATCATTTTCTCCTTTCCAAATGTGTCATCGTCATCTTTAATCATCATTGGAATGTCCAAGAATTCTGTGTCTTTATCCGTCATCTTTTCAGGATTTGCATACCCTTTTTTTACAACTCCTAGAAAAACCCAGCTTTTCCTGAATTTCAAAACCATTTTCTAAACTACTTGTCATATAATTTAGTGTCACCTGGCATACCCGAAATACAATCTTATAATC
>Glacier_p1__coassemble_1479_pt1 | contig 10347 bp, 8 predicted proteins | sample Glacier_p1__metabat2_low_PE_021 | metagenome-assembled genome bin Glacier_p1
CATCTGCCTATACGGCAATTCTGGGATTTTTCCTTCTTGGCTGTGCAAACCTTGCAATCGGCGTATTTATGTCTGCGCTGACAGAAAGTCAGGTTGTAGCAGCAGTTCTTACTTTTGTATTGTTGTTTGCTTTTTATATGATGAGCGGAATTTCCTCTTTCTTTTCACAGACATCAGTATCTACCTGCATTGCCCTTGGTCTTTTAATTGTGGCAGCAGCTATCATTATTTATATCATGATAAAAAATGTTTTTATCTCCGTGATAACAGGTATTGTGGGAGAAGCCACATTAGCAGTGATTTACTTTGTAAAACCATCTGTGTTCGAAGGCGGAATACAGAAGATACTTGAGGTTTTTGATTTAAGCGGACATTTCAGCAATTTTACAAATTCCATACTGGATGTAACAGGAATTGTATATTTTCTTTCTGTAATTGCAGTGTGTCTTTTTCTTACAATACAGTCCATTCAGAAAAGACGTTGGAATTAGGAGGGGATAGACCGAATGAGTTTCAGAAAAAAAACAAAAAAAAATAACGAGCAAAATAAAGAAAAAAAGAACAGAAAATTTAATATAAAAAAGGTAGTAGGAACTGTAAGCAAAAAGCATATTAAAAATGGTTCTTATAGTATGATAATAACCGTTGTTTTTGTGGCAGCAATTGTTGTTATCAACATGATTGCAGGAAAAATTCCTTCAAAATATACGCAGATTGATGTGAGTGATTCCGGCCTTTATTCCATTGGAGATGAGACGAAAAAAGCATTAAAAGAATTAGATAAAGATGTGACAATTTACCAGATCGCACAGACCGGATACGAAGATGAGAACATATCATCTCTTTTAAAACGGTATGAGGGTGAATCCAAACATATTAATGTTAAAGTGAAAGACCCGGTTGTGAATCCGAAATTTGTTTCTGATTATACAAATGAGCAGATTTCTTCCAACAGTCTTATTGTTGAGTCTGGGGAAAGAAGTAAGATAATAAATTACAGTGATATGTATGAGAGCAGTCTGGACTATAATACTTACAGTTACCAGACTACAGGATTTGATGGGGAAGGTCAGATTACAAGCGCCATTGGATATGTGACATCGGAAAACCTTCCTGTTTTATATACTCTGGAAGGTCATGGGGAAAAAACACTTTCTACAGATTTAAAGGATAGCATTGAAAAAGCAAATATTGAAGTGGAGGAATTGAATCTTCTCACAGAAGAAAACGTGCCGGAAGATGCAAATTGTCTTATGATTGTTTCTCCAACTACAGATCTTTCTTCAGCTGAAAAAGAAGCAGTTTTAAAATATCTGGAAAATGGCGGAAAAGCTATGATTTTTTCAGATTATACAGAGACAGAATTGGAAAATTTTGATTCTATATTAGAAAATTATGGCGTAAAACGTGCAGAAGGGATTGTTTTTGAGGGGGATGCACAGCACTATGCGATGCAGATGCCGTATTATCTTGTTCCGTCTGTTGAAAGTACAGAGGCGTCATCACAGGCAGCAGCTTCTGATTATCTGACACTTGCTCCATTTGCGCAGGGTATTCAAAAGCTGGACGATGTGAGGGATACTGTAAAAATAGAAAGTATCCTCACAACATCAAACAGCGCTTATTCAAAAATAAATATGAACAGTTCTCAGATAGAAAAAGAAGAGGGAGATATTGATGGGCCGTTTGATGTTGGAGTAAGCATAACCGAAAGTTTGACTGATGGGAAAGAGACGCAGATTGTGTATTATTCTACTGCCAATATCATAGACAGCCAAGTTAATCAGATGGTTTCGGGCGGGAATCAGCAGCTTGTTACAGAATCCCTGAAGTGGCTGGCAGACACGGAAGAAAATGCGAGCGTTTCCATTCCTTCTAAGAGTCTTCAGGCAGCGTCTCTGACATTGACAGAATACGATGCAAGTTTCTGGAAAATATGGGTAATCGGTATTATTCCTGGTGCTTTTCTGGTGTTTGGATTTGCGATTTGGTTTAAAAGGAGAAGAGCCTGATGAAGAAAAAAACAGTAAAAATGGTTTTAGCTTTAGCGTCTCTGACTATTTTATGCGGAACGTATGTGGGAGTGAGCGCATATGTATCCAAACAGGAGGAGGCAGAGAGCAGCAAAGAGGAAGAAAAACAGGTTTCCGTTACAGAGGCTTCCGCGGATGAAATAGAAACGGTGAAATTTTTAATTGATAAGCAGGAGATTACGTTTCGGAAAAAAGATGATTTATGGGTAAAAAGTGACGATGAAGCGTTTCCTGTATCTCAGGATACTTTAAATAATGCCGCAGGTATGCTGGGGGATTTAAAAGCGGAGAGAGTTCTGAAAGATGTAGACGATCTGTCTGAATATGGATTGGATTCTCCTGTAAATACCATTGTTTTTAAAACAAAAGACGGAGAGGAAACCACCATAAAAGTCGGCGCAGAAAACGAGTCTGTAAGTCAGTATTATGTGAAGAAAAACGAGGACGATAAAACAGTCTATCTGGTGGCAAATGCATCGCTTATACCGTTTATGAACAGTCTTTACGATTATGCGGAAGCAGGAATTTTTCCGGAAATCAGTTCAGAAAATATAAAGGCAATTCAGGTGGAGGGAGAGACTTCTTATAGCCTGTCTGCAGATGAAAACGGAGTCTGGTATGTTTCTGACGGGGAAAATCGGGAAAAGGCAGATTCTGCAAAAGCGACAAGCACAGCTTCTTCTTTTAGCACTTTGGAATATGCTTCTTTTGTAAATTATAATGCTTCTGAAGAAGAGATGGAGAGCTATGGTCTGAATAAACCGTATGCGAACATAATATTGGATTACGAGGAAAAAGTTTCAAAAAAAGAAACAGATAATCTGCAAGTGGAAGAAACAGAGTCGGAGGAGGCGGAAAATATAGAAGAAAAACAAGGAGAGATAAGAGAGGAAAAAAAGGGAGAAGAAACAGAAGAGAAAAAAGAAGAACCAGAGATGGAAGATAAAAGCCTTGTGATACATATAGGAAGTGAAGCAGAGGAGGGAGACAGATATGTAAGTGTTGATGACAGTAAAGAAGTTTACACAATGTCAGACGAGACACTTTCAACATTTCTGGACAAAGATGACTCGGATTTTTGGGACATGAATGTATGTTATGCTTCTATAAATGATATAGAAAGTATTGAAATTACTTATAAAGGTGAAACAAATACTATAAACGTTTCACGTGAAACATCTAAAGATGAAGACGGAAATGAAACAGAGACTCTTAGCTATGAAATGGACGGAAAAGAATTGGACAGCATAAAAATGAATACTTTCTACAATAAAGCTAGTAATATGACAGCGCAAAAGAGAGTGTCAGACGATACGACTCTGAACTTAGAGCCGGAAATGAAAATTGTTCTCAGAAAGACAGATGGAACAGAGGCAGAAATATCGTATCACAGTTATGATTCTAATTTCTATGGTGTGAAAGCGGAAAACAAAATATATATGGTGAATAAAATGAATATAAAAGAAATGTTTGAAGCTTATGAGCAGGTAGAAGGAGAGAATAACGAAGAAGTTTCCAGAACAGAAAAGTAACCGTATAAGATAAGATTATTAATAAAGAAGCGCAAATTCCTTGTTTTTATCCTAGGAATTTGCGCTTCTTTATTTAAGTGCATGGAATTGCGTCTGATAGTTGTGTGAAATACCATATAGTATATTTTGATGATTACATTTTACTTTTAAAAGAAAATACCTACTTGCTCAAGAAAGTGTTCTGGGTCTTCCATATGAGGCAGGCGTTTAGTTTTTGGAATCTGGACAGATTCAATAGCGGGATTTAGCCGAGCATATTCATTTGTGATAAGCTGACTGCTGTTTTCTTCACCGGAGACGATATAAAGGCAGTTATCAATAGAGGAAAGTGCATGGTCAATGCTGATATTCACATATTTTCCAATGAGACTGCCTAATAAAAATTTTGCATAGCAGCCACCTTTATGTGCTGCTTCATAATAAGTATCAATGATTTCATCTGATACATGAAATGGATTGTGATACATGTTTTCTATAAAAAGATTGCTCGTATTTTCACGTGAAACAATCATGTGATATACTAGGGTTCCAAATACAGGGATTTCTAAAGCGGTTTTAAGCAGCTTTTCTTTATATCCTGGCATTTTCTGGAGTGAATTAAGGCTTGGAGGATTTACAAGCATAAGTTTACCCAGATATTCTTTTTCGTTTAAACAGGACATAACGGCAAAAGAACAGGACATTCCGCTTGCTATAATGTCGGTTTTTTCCTTGATAACATCTTTCACAAAGTCACATATCAATTGCACATACAGGAAGTTTGTATAAGTGATTCCCGGTTTGGCAGAACGCCCGCAGCCAAGTAAATCTATAGTATAAACTGTGTGTTCTGTTGCAAGTTCTTTTTCGATACGATTCCATTCATAGCCGGAAGCTCCGGGAAGCAAATCGTGTATCAAAAGAATTGGTGAGCCTTCCCCTCTTTTTGTATAGTAAATATCTCCTAGCCGCCATTCATAAAAGTTTCTGCAGGATATATCTAACATTTCTTTTAACTGTGAAGTTGCAGCAATAAACTTATTTGCAACATGAATAATTGTTGTAGCGCTTCCGGCAAGCACAGCTAAGGTCAGAAGTTTATGGTTCTTTTTTTTCATAATAAGCCTCCTTGTTTTGCTGGTATAAACGGGTATTAATTGTATTTATTATACGCCAAAATAAGTGGGTTTACAATGGTTTTTCGTTTTTACAATTATATGAAAAGTACAGAGAGATTGATTGCGCGGGGCCATACTGCGAGGTGTTTTGGTATGTATAGGTTGAAATTCCGAGACATAAAAAATCCTATTGTCACAGGAAATTTTGAATAAATTTTGAATCGTTGATGTGAACAGTGACCGCTGGAATATTGTACATTTAGGGGACAAAGACAAAAAATAGATTTCTGGGATAAAAGATTAAAAAAAGGCGGATTGGGTATACTATACAATAAAAGGAATAAAACAAATTCTTTTTTTTATGTTTCACGTGAAACATTATGTAGAAAGATAAAAATAAAAGTGCTATAATGAAAATAGTAAACTTAAATAGAAAGGGAGGGTGAAGTTGGGCAGGATTATTGCAGTAGCAAATCAGAAAGGCGGAGTAGGAAAATCCACTACAGCCATTAATCTTTCGGCATGTCTTGCGGAAAAAGGAAAAAAAGTATTAGCGATTGATATTGATCCACAGGGAAATACTACAAGTGGATTAGGTGTTGACAAGAATGCAGTAGACAAAACATTATATGAGCTTCTTTTGGGTGAAGTAACAGCAAAAGAAGTAATCATAAAAGATGTGGTAGAGAATGTGGATTTAATACCATCCAATATGAATCTTTCCGGTTCAGAGATTGAGCTGATTGGAATTGAAAATAAGGAATACATATTAAAGGGGATTACAGATAAAATAAGAAGAAAGTATGATTATATCATTATGGATTGTCCGCCATCATTGAGTATGCTTACAATCAATGCACTGACAGCAGCAACGTCTGTTTTGGTACCGATTCAATGTGAATATTATGCTTTAGAGGGACTCTCGCAGTTGATTCATACGATTGAGCTCGTGAAAGATCGTCTAAATAAGAGACTCAAAATAGAAGGTGTCGTATTTACTATGTACGATGCAAGAACAAATCTCTCTCTGCAGGTAGTAGAAAATGTGAAGGATAACTTGCAGCAAAATATATATAAAACAATTATTCCGCGAAATGTACGATTGGCAGAAGCGCCAAGCTATGGAATGCCTATTAATTTGTATGATTCGAAATCGGCAGGAGCGGAAAGTTATCGCCTTCTGGCTGACGAAGTAATAAACAGGGAGGGTGAATAATGGCAGTGAGAAAAACAGGGGGGCTGGGAAGAGGCTTGGATGCGTTGATACCTGCCAAAGCAGCTTCTGAAAAAGAAACTGTAAAAAAATCTCAGACAGCAGCAAAAACTGAGAAGAAGACAGCGCCTGTTATTACAGAGAAAAAAGTGAAGATTTCCAGTGTAGAGCCAAATCGCTCACAGCCCAGAAAACACTTTGATGAAGACGCTCTTTTAGAACTGGCGGAATCCATCAAACAGTATGGCGTCCTTCAACCGTTGCTTGTATCAGATAAAAAAGGATACTATGAAATTATAGCGGGAGAACGACGGTGGCGCGCGGCAAAAATAGCAGGATTGAAGGAGATTCCTGTAATTGTAAAAGAATTTACAGAGCAGGAGGTTGTGGAAATTTCTCTTATTGAAAATATTCAGAGAGAAGACTTAAATCCTATTGAAGAAGCTATGGCATATAAACGCCTTCTTGACGAGTTTCATTTAAAACAGGATGAAATAGCGGAACGGGTTGCGAAAAGCAGAACAGCTGTAACGAATTCTATGCGTCTTTTAAAGTTGGATGAAAAAGTACAGCAGATGTTAATAGATGAAATGATTTCAGCAGGTCATGCAAGGGCAATTCTGGCTTTGCCGGACAAGGAAATGCAGGCATCTGTTGCTACGAAGGTGTTTGATGAGAAAATGAGCGTAAGGGAGACTGAAAAGCTTGTAAAAACACTTATGGAGCCACCCAGAGAAAAAAATGTGGAGAAAAACAAAACAGAAGATGCTGTTTATGAAAGCCTGGAAGAAAAAATGAAAGCAATTATGGGAACAAAGGTTATCATTAACAGAAAGAAAAACGATAAGGGAAAAATAGAAATAGAATATTATTCAAGAGATGAACTGGAAAGAATTATAGAGCTGTTTGAATCAATCAGATAAGGAGAATAGTGAATGAGCGGTATTTTTGACAGTTTGGGAATTGACCCGGGAATTATCATTATTATATTGCTGGTTCTGTCCATTATCCTTATTATAAATGTGGTCAGCAGTAATATGCGTCTGAGCCGATTAGAAAGAAAATATAAGATTTTCATGAAGGGAACAGACGGCCAGTCATTGGAGAAAATGTTCATAAGAAAATTTGCTCAGATAGACAGACTCTACGAGGCAAAGGAAGATCATGAAAGAGATATTAAGTATCTGAAAAAATCCTTCCAATATATTTTTAGTAAATATGGTATTGAAAAATACGATGCCTTTGAAGATGTAGGAGGAAAATTGAGCTTTGCGTTGGCAATGCTTGATAAAGATAATTCCGGCCTGATTTTAAATGCAGTACACAGTAGAGATAATTGTTTCCTGTATTTAAAAGAAATTGTAAAGGGAGAATCTTATGTGATGTTAAGCCAGGAAGAGGTAGAAGCTCTTCGTAAGGCTGTGAATTGTGGAATTGGAGAAATGGAAGAAAAAGAATAAATAACAGGAGGACAATATGTTAGATATTAAGTTTGTAAGAGAAAATCCGGAGGTTGTAAGACAGAATATCCGTAATAAATTCCAGGACAGCAAGCTGGAACTGGTAGATAAGGTGCTGGAGCTTGATAAAGAGAACAGAGAAATCAAACAGGAAGTAGAAGCGTTACGTGCAGAAAGAAATAAAATTTCAAAACAGATTGGCGCTTTAATGGGACAGGGAAAGAAAGAAGAAGCAGAGGAAGTGAAAAAACAGGTAGCAGCTTCCGGAGCAAGAATTGAAGAGCTTTCCACAAGAGAAAAAGAAGTGGAAGAAGAACTTTTGAAAAATATGATGGTGATTCCGAATATTATCGATCCGTCTGTTCCGATTGGTAAAGATGACAGCGAGAATGTAGAGGTTGAGAGATTTGGAGAGCCGGTTGTTCCGGATTTTGAGGTTCCGTATCATACAGATATTATGGAAAACTTTGACGGAATTGACTTAGACAGCGCAAGAAGAGTAGCTGGAAATGGATTTTATTATCTGATGGGCGACATTGCAAGACTTCATTCTGCAGTGATTTCTTATGCCCGCGATTTTATGATCAATAGAGGATTTACTTACTGCGTACCTCCTTTTATGATTCGAAGCAGTGTAGTAACCGGTGTTATGAGCTTTGCAGAAATGGAAGCAATGATGTATAAAATAGAAGGTGAAGACCTGTATCTTATTGGTACAAGTGAGCATTCTATGATTGGAAAATTTATCGATCAGATTATTCCGGAAGAAGAACTTCCAAAAACTCTTACAAGTTATTCTCCGTGTTTCCGTAAAGAAAAAGGAGCACACGGACTGGAAGAGAGAGGCGTTTACCGTATTCATCAGTTTGAAAAACAGGAAATGGTTGTTGTATGCCGTCCTGAGGAAAGCCCGGAATGGTTTGAAAAACTCTGGAAGAATACAGTGGATTTATTCCGTTCTATGGATATTCCGGTTCGTACTCTGGAATGCTGTTCCGGAGATTTGGCAGATTTAAAAGTGAAATCTATTGATGTGGAGGCATGGTCTCCGCGCCAGAAGAAATATTTTGAGGTAGGAAGCTGCTCCAATCTTGGAGACGCGCAGGCACGTCGTTTGAAAATCCGCGTAAATGGAAAAGATGGAAAGAAATATCTGGCGCATACTTTAAACAATACAGTTGTAGCACCGCCAAGAATGTTGATTGCATTCCTGGAGAATAATCTCAATGAGGACGGTTCTGTGAACATTCCAAAAGCATTACAGCCTTACATGGGAGGAATGACAAAGATTGAGAAAAAACGTGCATAAAACTGGCTTTTTCAGGAGGTGTTTTTGTGCATAGTTATTTAAGAGCAGTTGGTTTTTCGGAGATAAAAAAGAGAAGAGAAATAGAAGAAATTATAAAGGAAGTAATTGAGACATATGACGAAAAAAACGTCGTAGAAGATTATGAAGACGGCATTTTTGCAGAGTTCTCTAAAAATTACGGATGTGACTGTGGTATTACGGTGTGTGGGCAGTATGATGAAAATAATGAGTTTCACGTGGAATATTATTTTCCATTTTTTCGTGGGACTGGAATTACAACAGATGAAAATGTTGTGATAGAGCGCCACACAGCGCAGCAGTCTTTTGCTGGAGCGTGTGATGATTTAAGAATCGGCGTGACTTTGATATTTTATCTTCAGAATGTGGCTGAATATATGCTGGAAAATCAGAAAGGGATTGCACCTGAGGGGCGGAAGATTCTTACAATCTCCGGACTTGCAAAGGAAGGAATGGTTCTCCTTCCTTTGCAAAAAGATAAAGAGGCGGCGAGGGTAGAGCGCGAGCTGGCAAAAAACAGAAGTAACTTGATTGCAGCTGCCAGAAACGGTGACGAAGATGCAATGGAAAGTCTTACTATGGAAGATATGGATACGTATTCTATGATTTCCCAGCGAATTGTCAGAGAAGATATTTTTTCTATCGTAGATTCATATTTTATGCCGTATGGAATAGAATGTGATCAGTACAATGTGATGGGAGAAATTCTTGATTTTGTGCAGTTTAAAAATATCCTTACGGGAGAGGAGATTTATCAGCTAACGTTGGATAGCAATGATGTGCAGTTTGACGTGTGCATCAATAAAAAAGATTTGCTGGGCGAGCCGCAGGTGGGCCGTAGATTTAAGGGTATTATATGGCTTCAGGGTCAGCTCCATTTTTAAATTGTGCTTGTATTTCATCAGGAAATATAGTAGAATAAAGATGTTGCTTGAAAAAGAGCAACATTTGTCCTGTTAGTTTAACGGATAAAACAAGCGCCTCCTAAGGTAGAACCATGACGGAACCCTTTTGAAGAAAAAGGGTAGCGTTTGAGGGTCACTTAAGGATGCGAAATCTGAAAAATCAGAAGAGATAAGAAAGAGATAGTTCATCACAGAAGTGATAGAATTATAGATGAAGGTAGCCGGAGCCAAAGGGTCGAAAAAGCCTGGAAATACGGCAGTTGTCTCCTTAGTTAAATGGATATAACGGGGTCCTCCTAAGACTCTATTGTAGGTTCGATTCCTATAGGAGACGCTTATTTTAAGCAGTAATGATTGAAAAAGTCATTGCTGCTTTTTGTTTGCGCGCCATGGGCGTGCTCTAATGGGTGAAAGTCCCGAACATGCATAGGCAACGAGGAAGTATATAGCCGAACAGCAAGGGGGTCCATCGTGAGGTGGAATCTGAAGGAAGCTGTAGGCAAACTCTTGGTCCGACGGACAGAAATCACATATGAGGCTCGGAAATAAGGATAAGTCTGCAAAAGTGTATCCAAAGCAAGTAATCTATTTGGACAAAACAATTCCGTGAAGAATGCCAAACAAACGACGAAGCCAAAGCCGATTATGATTACATGAAAGAGAATCTACAGCTTAAAAAGCAACTTGCAGAACTCCAAAAGGAAAATGACTTCTTGAAAAAAGCAGCGGCATTCTTTGCGAAGGAAATCGATTAGAGGCTTATCGATTCATTCAGAAATA
>Glacier_p1__coassemble_1528_pt1 | contig 9980 bp, 9 predicted proteins | sample Glacier_p1__metabat2_low_PE_021 | metagenome-assembled genome bin Glacier_p1
TTCTTGTACTTATTTTCATACAATTTCGGTTCTGTTTTATCAGTATTTAGGAAGCTCCTTTGGCGCATTGCTCACCTCAATTGCCTGTACCACACTTGTATCTTTTCTCACAAGAATCTCTACCCGGTCAAGGGAACTTTCCGGTCCTTCTATTGTGTAATATTCAAACATATCGGACTCTTCAAATTTATATGTCACACCTTCCAGCGCTTTCTCAAGCTCTGCTTTCGCCATGCCGCGTGTAATTCCCTTCTGAACAGTAATCGGCATATTGGTTGAATTGTCATCTCCTTTTACAGATGTAACAAAGCAGTTTCGAATTGTAGTGGCATTCGCTCCATAATTCTGAGCAATAACTCTTAATTCCTGATTATTCTTCATAAGAGCAACCCAGCCGAAATCTTTTCCCTTTACCGTCATATCAGACTGGTCTTCTTTTACTGTCCAGCCGTTTTTCTCAAATTCGGAAACAGGAGCCGGCATCTGATACAGCGCACCGTCATATTCTACAATAAATTTTGCAAAATCATCTCCCAGTTCTGCTGGTGCCCGGTAGCTTTTTACTTCCTCAGTTACTTCATCACTCACCTGTGATGCAGCCTGTGCCTGATCCGCTTCGCTTGCTGTGGCGATCATATTTCTTATATCCACTTTACTGACTGTATTTGTCTCTTTATCCACCTGGATTTCCACATTCTGGTACATATCGTATTCATAACTGAGTGATGTGTACATCTCTCCGTCATATACTCTGCTTGGCTCGCCATATGCTGCTTTTACATCCTCAAGAGTAGATACTCCAAATTCAATTCCCCCGGGAAACTTTACACTTAGAGCACTGTCCTTCATCATATAAGAATCCACCGAAAAACCGCCTATCTGGCATTCTGAAAAAGGAACTGTATTCATACCCAGATTAAATATAGTAGCATACAGCTTTGAGGAATCCTTCTTAAAAGTCTCTGCTGTTGTATACTGCTCCGGCTCAAGCGTCTGCGCAGCGTCTCCATCGTAAGTCCACCCTTTTGCTGTAAACTCCGAAAAAGACATGGGAAACTGATAAATTTCTCCATCGATTTCTGCCTGAAAACTGTAAATATCATCGGAAAGCGCCTGTGCCTCATTTGCTGTTTCTGCCGCTGCTTCTTCTGCCATAACCCCTGCTGCCGGCATGATACAAAGCAGTCCTGTTATCAATCCCACCAATACTTTTTTCATTCACTGTCCTCCTTAATCTTTATATTTCTTAACGATAGAAGGATTATAGCACATGACCCAAAACATTACCATATTTTCCTTTGCCGCTTCTTTTATTTTGTATATATTGTACAAAAGCAGAACAGCACCTCATTCTCGGATGCTGTCCTTATTTTTTATCTTACTGCTTTTATTTATCTCCAACCATCAAAAAACTGCATTCCGGATTCAGATAAAACTCCATTTTCCCAATCCTCCAGAATATTTCCCTCTCCTGACGGTTGCTCCTGTGCGCTTTCGTCCGCGCTTTCGTCCTCGTTTTCGTCTGCGCTCTCATCTTTACTTTCTGACTTCTCTTTATTTTCATTTTTTCCCAGTGTAACGGTCACTGTTTTTTCCGTATAGCTTTCTCCATCCGGAACCTGAAGAACGACTTCTACTTCTTCTCCCGGCTCATAATACTGAAGATAATTTACAAGCTGATCTATACTTACTACAGATTTTCCGGCAAACTCCGTAATAATAGAATTCACTTTAATTCCTGCTTCTTCTGCCGGACCGCCTTCTGTAACTTCTCCTACAAAGACACCCTGAGGGATACCGTAAACCTGACCTTCTTCACTTACTGTTCTTCCGGAAATTCCAAGAACACCGTTTTCTCCCTCATCCAGTTTTTCTCTCGGTTCCTCATTCATAAGGTTCTCCAGAATATCGGAAACATCAGAAACTGCAATGGCATATCCCATGCCTTCCACTTCTGTAGATGCAAGCTTTGCAGAGTTAATTCCTACAACCTCGCCTTTCATGTTAAGAAGTGCTCCACCGCTGTTTCCCGGATTAATTGCCGCGTCTGTCTGAAGCAGGTTGACACCGTTTCTGTTGTCATCTTCATCAGAAGAGAACGAACCGGATGTAGAATCCATTTTTCTGTTTTTTGCACTTACAATACCTGTTGTAACAGACTGTCCATAACCAAGTGCATTACCAATAGCGATTACCTGCTCCCCTACAACAAGATCATCGGAGCTTCCAATCGTTGCTATAGAAATCTGATCCATAGTATCATCAGAAATCTCTTCCAGAGGAATACTTACAACTGCAAGATCTTTATTTTCTTCATATCCTTTTACAGTTCCCTCATATGAATTGTTGTCAATAAAACTTACTGAAAGCGTATCTGCACCTTCCACAACGTGATAATTTGTTGCGATCAGAAGCTCATCATCATTTTTTCCGATAATGATTCCGGAACCGCTTCCCTCAACCTCTTCTTCCTGAGAAGGAGCATATCCTCCGTACATTCCGAACATTCCGTAGTAATTCTGAACTTCCTGAATGGATTTTGTTGTAATAGAAACTACAGATGGCATCGCTTCTGCTGCAATATCAGAAACATCAAGGCTTCCCTTTGTCTCTGTTTCTTTTTTCTCCTCTGTATTCTTTTTCTCTTTTGACTTCTTTTCACTCTTAGTCATGGTCAGCGTTGTTTTATCTGATGAAGCGGAAACATTCTGGACTCCCTCTGTAAAATAAGAAATTCCATTATATCCGCCTAATAAAAGACCTCCTGCAAGAGCTGCGCAAAGTGTAACTTTTGCACCCTTTTTTGCGATTTTTTTGATTGTATTTTTATTAATGTTACTCATTTATATTCCCTCCTTGACTTCTTTCAAGAATCTCTGTTTCTTATCTTTTACGATGTCTAGTATAAAAATAATTTGTGTTTACTTTGTGGGAAAAATGTGTATTATTTGTTAAAACATGGTATGATATAAAAAAAAGTTGAGGTGTACACTTATGAATTCACTTAAATCACTCAAACCATACTCTGTTTTTCATTACTTTGAGGAAATCTGTTCTATCCCCCACACTTCCCATCACGAAAAACAGTTAAGCGATTACTGTGTCCGGTTTGCGCAGGAACGCAGTCTTTCCTGTATACAGGATAAAATGGGAAATCTTATTATCTTTGCGCCTGCTTCACCCGGATATGAACAAAAAGAAGCTGTTATTTTACAGGGACATCTTGATATGGTAGGCGTTAAAACAGAGAACTGCGACTTAAATCTTGAAAAAGACGGACTTCGCCTCCTGATAGACGGAGAATATCTCACAGCCGAAGGCACAACTCTTGGCGGAGATGACGGCATTGCCATAGCTTATGCGCTTGCTCTCCTTGATGACAAAGAGATTCCTCACCCGCCACTTGAAGTTATCCTTACTGTATGCGAAGAAGTCGGACTTCTCGGAGCCTCTGCTATGGATTTTTCCCAATGTAAAGGACGCCGGCTCATCAATATAGACTCTGAAGAGGAAGGTATCCTCACAGTCGGATGTGCCGGAGGCCGCCGTGCTGCCTGCAGAATCCCTGTGGAAAGAAATACACAGACAGGTCTTCTCTGCCATATCCGTTTTTCCGGACTTCTCGGAGGACATTCCGGACTGGAAATTCATAAAAAGCGCGGAAATGCCATTGAACTTCTTGGCCGTTTTCTTCTTTTCCTGAAAAAAGAAACAGACTACTCCCTTGTTTCCATGTCAGGAGGAATAAAAGAAAATGCAATCCCAAAGAGCTCTCAGGCATCCATTCTGATTTCAGAGGAACATCTCTCCCGTGCCAAACAAGCTGCTGAAACTTTCCTTTCTTATATAAAGACGGAATATGGCGCAACTGATCCAGAGATTCATCTGGAACTTACAGAATCAACAAAAACAACAGAGTCTGCAATCACAGAAGCCTCTCTTCTTTCGGTGCTTACAGCTCTTACCTTTATTCCATGCGGAGTGCAGGCTATGAGCGCAGATATTCCCGATACAGTAGAAACTTCTCTGAATCCTGGCATTATGGAACTGACAGAAAAAGAACTGACTTTACGTATTTCCATACGAAGCTCCGTTTCTTCTTCTAAAGAAACTCTTGCCGAAAAAATCTCCCTTCTTGTAAAGACCCTCGGCGGTCATACAGAATTTCAGGGAGACTACCCTGCATGGCCATATGCAAAGGAATCTCCCCTTCGAAACTGCTGTGTTAATGTTTTTGAAGAACTGTATGGAAAAGCCCCGCTTCTTCAGACAATTCATGCAGGACTGGAATGTGGAATCCTTTCCAGCAAAATCCCCGGTCTGGACTGCATTTCCTTCGGTCCGAATCAGCTTGATGTACACACACCTGACGAAAAACTCCATATTCCTTCCGTAGAAAGAGTATGGGAATATTTAAAAGCTGTTCTTAAAGCACTTTAAAACAGAATTTTACATTTAAATATAGCGAATTTTCCCAGGTTCAATACCACGGATACCAAGACCCGGTTCATCTGAAACGGTAATTATCTTTTCATCAAAGACAGCACCGCCAAGAATCGGGTCTTCTTTACAGAGAACCGGTCCGTCAAGATCGATTTTTGTAATAATTTTCTTGGCACATGCAAGATGAACCGCTGCGTTAACACTGATTTTAGCCTCAAGCATACAGCCAATCATACACTCCACACCGTAAATTTCCGCTGCGGAAACAATTTTCAATGCATTGTAAAGACCGCCGCACTTCATCAGTTTAATGTTTACCAGATCGGCAGCCCTCATTTCCATAATCTTTACTGCATCCTCAGGAGAAAATACACTTTCATCTGCAAGAACCGGCACATAAGAACGTTCTGTTACGTACTTCATTCCCTCAAAATCATGCGCTTTTACCGGCTGCTCTACAAATTCAATGTCTAATCCCTTCTCCTGCATTCCGTTCAAAATCCGGACTGCCTCTTTTGGTGTCCACCCCTGATTTGCATCAATTCGGATTTTCGTTTCCGCCGGAACAACCTGGCGGATTGCTGACAGCCTTGAAATATCCTTCTCCGGCTCTTTTCCCACCTTTACTTTTAAACAGTCATATCCTCTCCGGATCGCATCTTCTGCATCTCTCGCCATTTCATCAGGCTCATTTACGCTGATTGTAATATCTGTAACAATAGATTTTCTTGCGCCTCCCATTAATTTATAAACAGGAATTTTATAAAGCTGTCCGTATAAATCCCACAGCGCCATATCTACAGCTGCCTTCGCGCTTGTATTTTTCAAAATGCAGGAATTCAGCACCTTCATCAGGTCCTCAAAGTCATCTACATCTCTGCCTATAAGAGAAGGTGCGATATGATCTTTGATCGCTCCTATAATAGCACCAGTCGTATCACCTGTGATTACTCCTGTTGGTGGTGCTTCTCCATATCCTACCTCTCCTGAATCCGTATGGATTTCAACAACAACATCTTCTACGCTGTTCACAGAACGAAGCGCAGTTTTAAAAGGAACACGAAGCGGTACGGAAATCAGCCCCATGCGAATATCTGTAATTTTCATATTTTTTTACCTGCCTTTTCTTTAATTTTGTAAAAAGTATTTGCCAGCCGCAAGAACTAATGGTATTATTGTATATAAACATGCATGATTTGTAAAGAAAATTGTGCTAAACAACAAGGAAAGGGAAGAGTAACATGATTACAAACGGATTTACCTACGTAGCAGTTTTAATTTTTATTGCTGCTCTCCTCGTGTGGCTGCAAAAACACACAAAATCAAAATTTTTTGATTACGCACCACCAATTGTTTTACTGTATCTTATCACTATGATTTTCTGCACCTTAAAGGTATGGGATCTGGAGGCAACAAAACCCGCCTACTCCGCTTTAAAGAACAATATTTTGTTCGCCATGATTTTCCTGATGCTCCTTCGCTGTGACATCCGAAAAATCTTCAAGCTTGGACCAAAAATGCTTGGCGGCTTCTTCTGTGCTTCCATTACAATTTCTCTCGGCTTTATTATCACTTACGCAATTCTCCACGGACCTCTTGGAGAAGGTGCATGGAAAGCCCTCGGCGCTCTCTGCGGAAGCTGGATGGGCGGATCCGGAAATATGATTGCTGTTCAGGCAGCACTGGATATTGGAGAGGCAGATATGGCATACGCCCTTGTGGTGGATTCTATCGACTATTCTATCTGGGTTATGTTCCTTCTGTGGGCGATTAACCTGGCACCAAAATTCAACAAATGGGTAAAAGCAAACACAAAAACACTGGACGAAGTTTCCAAACGTCTGGAAGACGATGCAAAGGCAAATGGTGGTTCTATCACATTTGTAAACATTATTTTCCTTCTCGGTCTTTCCCTTGTCGTTTCTGCACTTGGACAGAACATCGGAACAACGCTTAACGGAGCGCTTCCGTTCCTGGATACTTCCACATGGACAGTTCTTTTCATCACTCTTGCCGGACTCGCAGGCGCTTTGACACCTGTTGGAAAAATGGCGGGAACAACCGAGCTTTCCAATGTTATGCTTTATTCTGTAGTTGCTCTCCTTGCCTCACGTGCAAGCTTCCTTGAGCTTACAGACGCTCCAGTATGGATCATCGCAGGATTTATGATTCTTGGCATTCACGGAATTCTTATGGCTCTCTGTGCCAAAATCTTTAAGCTGGATATGTTTACCTGCGGCGTTGCCTCCCTCGCAAACATAGGAGGTTCCGCATCTGCTCCGATTCTTGCCGGCGCATACAGCGGCGCCCTTGTTCCTGTCGGTGTACTTATGGCACTTATGGGATATGTCATCGGAACAGGCGGAGGTTTGATTGTGGCAAATATTATGTCCCTGTTCGGATAGAAACTCTATAAAGCGGCTCACGCCGCAAACCGCAGGAAATCACTAAAAAACGTACAGACTCTTATCATCAGAGCTTGTACGTTTTTTTATATCCTCTTTCAAATTCTCACTATCTTTTTTCAAAAGATATGTTATACTGTACTAAAATTATATAGAAAGGAATTTACAATATGCAGTATATGATTTCTTTTTTGGAAGGAATTATCACGTTTATTTCTCCATGTCTCCTTCCAATGCTCCCCATATACATCTCCTATTTTGCAGGAGGCGGTGAGCGCAGTACAAAAAAAACAATGAAATGCGCCCTCGGTTTTATTCTTGGTTTTACTATCGTATTTGTCTCTATGGGCGCTCTTGCAGGAACGATCGGAAGCTTCTTAAAATCACATCAGCAGACAGTCAATATTGTCTCCGGTGTGATCGTGATTTTATTCGGGCTGAATTTTCTCGGTATTCTGAAAATCAACCTTTTTCACGGAGCAAAAAGAAGCGTAGATACCACAGATCTTGGTTTTTTCACTTCCGCCTTATTCGGAATTATTTTTTCCGTAGGATGGACTCCCTGCGTAGGCGCATTCCTGGGCTCTGCCCTTATGCTTGCCTCACAGCAGGGTCATGTTCTCACAGGAATGGTTATGCTTTTATGCTATTCCCTGGGTCTTGGCATCCCATTTATTATCAGCGCCCTTCTCATTGACAAATTGAAAAGCACCTTCGCATTTATCAAGAAAAACTATCGTATCATCAACATGGTATGCGGCGGCTTTTTAATTGTTATCGGTATTCTTATGGCAACTGGTACTATGGGACGCTTCCTGGTACTTTTAAGCTGATAAAAAAGGAGGACTTATGAAAAAAAATAAAACCTTTATATTACTTGCTGTACTTCTTGTTATTTTAATCGGAGGCGCCGGTTTCTTTTATAACAAATTAAGAAGCTCCTACAAAACCGACGCCCTTACGAAAACCTCTCAGACAACGGAAAACGAAACAGATTCCGAAGAGACAGAAGATTCTCAAACATCTTCTGAAGAGACAGATTCCGGTGAAAATGCCGCAGAAACAGCCCCGGATTTTACTATGACAGACGCTTCCGGCGAGGAAGTAAAGCTTTCCGATTTCTTCGGCAAACCGGTTATTCTTAATTTCTGGGCAAGCTGGTGCGGTCCCTGTAAAAGCGAGATGCCTCACTTTGAAGACGCTTACCAGAAATACGGAGAGGATATAAATTTTGTAATTGTAAACCTTACAGACGGAGCAAGAGAAACAGTAGAAGCTGCTTCTGATTTTATCGAAGAACAGGGCTATACCTTCCCTCTATACTTTGACACCAATACAGAAGGAGCTGTGACATACGGAACTTATTCCATTCCCGTCACTTATTTTATCGGCGCAGACGGTGTTCCTGTTGCACAGGCAAACGGAGCGCTTGATGCTGCCACTCTTCAAAAAGGACTGGATATGATCCAATAATATATCTTAAGGCAATAGGAGCGCGAATGCGCTCCTATTTGCTTTTACATTTTTCGTTCTTAAAACCTGTATTTTACACCCTTCATTTCCCATTCCTCTTATCCTTCCCCGTTTTATATCTTTCCATTTCACGTTTTGCATATTTTGTTTTTATATGCATAATAATTCATTGCATTCTTTTTCTCTCTTAATTCCTTTTTCTTGTTTATAATATTATTCATTTTTTCGTTGACTATGTATATTCATCGTGTTACCATAGTGTAAACTTTTAGTTTATACCATTCGAGGAGGTATTATGTTTAATCCAATACTGAATACATTCATAAGCGTCATAGATTGCGGCAGTTTTACAAAAGCAGCCGAACAGCTAAATATATCTACAACAGCCATTATGAAGCAGATGAATACACTGGAAAAGCATCTGAATTTGAAATTGATAGATAGAACGCCAACAGGCGTAAGATATACACAGGCAGGAAAAATCATATACAGAGATGCGAAATTCATAATTGACTACTCAAAAAAATCCATCACCGAGGCAAAAGCAGCAGCCTCCGATGACGGAATCGTTTTTCGTGCAGGAACTTCGAAATTAGCTCCCGCAAGAGCTTTTATGGATTTATGGTATCAGGTAAGCCCCGATTTTCCAGAAAACAAGCTTCAACTTGTATCTTTTGAAGATGATACCCAAGATCTTCTTCCTGAAATAAAAAAGCTTGGAGAAAAATTCGATTTTCTGGTCAGCATTTGCGATTCAGAGAAACTGCTTTCCATGTGCCGTTGCCTTCCCATTGGAAATTACAAAGAAATGATTGCCATACCAAAGAATCACCCTCTGGCCGAAAAAGAAATGCTGTATATAGAAGATTTATACGGAAAAAACCTCATGATAATGTCTGAAGGCATTTCCCCTGTGCATGATAAAATCCGCGAAGATTTCCAAAAAAATCATCCGCAGATTTTCCTCAACGATATTCCTCAAAACTATAATTTATCTGTGTTTCAGCGTTGTATCAATACAAAAAGCGCCCTTCTTATCCCGGAGTGCTGGAAAAATATCCATCCGGACATAATCTCTCTCCCTGTTTACTGGGATTATACCGTTCCATACGGTATTCTTTATAGCTCAAACCCTTCCGAAAGTGTTTTGAACTTTATAAAAGCAGCAGAAAATCTCCTATCCTGACGGGGATTTTCTGTTACATTTCTTCCGTTAATACATCATTCACAATATCATGTGCGTCTTCCAACGCATCTAACGCCTCTGCCAGAACATCCGTTTTCTCATTTTCTTCTTTATCATACTCTTCCAGAAGCTCTGCCAGATCATTTTTTACCGCTTCCAGATTATCCAAGATTTCTTTTAGCCGTTCTTCTTTCCCTTTTTCAGAAGAAATCTTTACTACTTTTCCCATTTTCTTATCCTCTCACTTTATATTTCTACTTTTTCAAATCTATATTTTTGCTTTATATCCGGGTATTTTTCCCGGTCTACTTCGCTCATAAACATCCCGTATGGTCTTGCGCATATTTTAAACGGAGCATATAACCCCTGGTAAATCACAAGATTTTCCCCTGTTTCTGTATGCGCTGCAAAAGCCAGCACCTTATATAAATATTCTGATGTATCCGCAGATACCCACTCTCTCTTAAAATGCC
>Glacier_p1__coassemble_1559_pt1 | contig 9761 bp, 11 predicted proteins | sample Glacier_p1__metabat2_low_PE_021 | metagenome-assembled genome bin Glacier_p1
AAGGAACGAAATTTATCATATCACTTCCTAAAAATAAGATTACAAGGTAAAAACAAGATTACCGCAAGGTTTTGGCAAGGTTTATGGTTTATGATGGGCAGGGTAAGGAGGATATTTGATATGAGAGATTGGATAATTGAAACAAAACACTTGACGAAAAAATACGGAAATCAAACAGCAGTACGTGACGTCAATCTTCATGTGGAAAAAGGACATATCTATGGTTTGCTGGGACGTAACGGTGCAGGAAAGACAACGATTATGAAAATGATTTTAGGATTAACGTCTATGACCTCCGGCAGTGCAGAGGTATTTGGAAAAAACATAAAAGGCAATGAAAAAAGGATATATCCTCGTATTGGTGCGATGATAGAAGCTCCCGGTTTTTATCCAAATCTGACCGGCACAGAGAACTTGCGTATCTTTGCTACTCTGCGGGGCGTACCAAACAATCATGCCATCAAAGACGCTCTGGATTTGGTGGGACTGCCCTACAAAGATAAAAAGCTCTTTTCACAGTATTCTCTTGGTATGAAGCAGCGACTTGCTATCGCCCTTGCCGTTATGCACGATCCGGAACTTTTGATTTTGGACGAACCGATTAACGGTCTCGATCCCATCGGCATTGCAGAAGTGCGCTCCTTTATTCGGGAGCTTTGCGACACAAGAGGCAAAACCATTTTGATTTCCAGTCACATTCTTTCGGAGATTTCCCTGCTGGCTGATGATATTGGAATTATCGACCACGGCGCATTACTGGAAGAAGAAAGCCTTGCTGAGCTGGAACAAAAAAGCAGTAAACATATCCGGTTTACACTCTCTGATACTGCACAGGCGGCAAGAATTTTGGAATGTCATTTTCGTGAAAACCATTTCTCCATACAGGACGATCACAATCTGCACCTGCACAACCTTGATCTGCCTGTTGGGAAAATTGTAACTGCTTTTGTAGAAAACGGATTGGAGGTATCGGAAGCCGCAATCTCAGAAGAGAGTCTTGAAGATTACTTCAAACGTGTGACGGGAGGCGAGGGAATTGCTTAAACTGATAAAATGCGAATTTTTGAAATTGAAACGAAAACCACTGGTATTTATTTCCCTGCTGCTTTCTGTTTTCATGCCATTGGCTTACGCTTTCTTTCTGGCAGATGTAAACACCGATGTGGATGCTGTAAATGGAATGATGTCCAGCCTGTTTCAGCTTAGTGCATATTTGCTTTTGATGCCGCTTCTTGTGATACTGGCTTCTAATCTGCTGTTTCAGGAACTGGACAATGACACTCTGAAAAACCTGGTTACCATACCGGTAAATAGAACAAAGCTGGTGCTTTCCAAAATGCTGGTTTTACTGTTGCTTGCTGTTGGCTTTATGACGGTTGGAGGATTGGTAAACCTCGCGGTTTTACTGATTCAAGGATGGGAACCTGTAGGATTTTGGACTTTGTTTGGTGTTGGAATTGAAGAAGGGCTGATTATGTGGGTTGGCGCACTTCCCTGCATTCTGGTTGTTATTCTTCTTAATAGAAACTATATCGTGTCGGTTGTGATTACCTTTTTTTATACGATTGCGAATTATCTTCTTACCAGCAACGATGCTTTTCTGACACAGCCCTTTGGTCTAAACGCAGGAACACTGCTTCCGGGACCGTTAGCTTTCCGTTGGACATTTCAATTTTATGACCAAAGCCAGACCAGTGCGGAATTGGCAGACCTGTTGGAACGGATTAGTCCATATTTTTTGAATCATGTTCAGGTATTCAGTGTAATGATTGTGGAAGCTATTGTATTTCTTGCGCTCATTGCCTTTGTTTACCGGCGTCAGGAAATCTAAGGGGGGTGTGGCTATGTGGAATTTATTAAAATCCGAATTACTGAAACTGCGCCGGTGCAAGATCCTTTGGGTAGGACTGGTGGCGCTTGCACTTTGTCCGTTGGTGCAATATGGAAGTCAGTTGATTATGGAGGCGGAGTATCAAAATCCAAACTATGATTTTTCTACGCTGTTTGAGAATGTTGTATGGGGCAATACCCAGATGTTTTTTCCTATTTCACTGGTTATGATCGGCAGCTGGCTGATTGACAGAGAATCTACCCATGATACGCTGAAAAACATCATGACAATTCCTGTTTCTATGCCGAAAATGTTAGGCGCCAAGCTCTTTTGGGTTGGTGTTCTTACAGTCTTGTTGGGAATCTACAGTGTTGCCATTACCTTGATTACCGGATTAACGGTTGGCTTGTCTGAACTGACAGAGGAAGTGTTTTTTCATGGCGGCACGCAGATTGTGTTGGCAAGTTTAACAACTTATCTGGTCTGTATGCCCCTGATTCTGATTTTCGGGCAGATTCGAGGGGCATATCTGGGCGGCTCCATTCTGTCATTTTTCCTTGGATACAGTATGCTGTTTTTCAAAGGCGGTATCCTTGCCAGCATCTATCCGTTTTCTGCCGCACTGATTTTAGTGGGTTTTGACATGAGTGGATATGCCGGAACAACCACAGCTCCGAACCCTTTGCTGTCGGCCATTGGGGTTGGCATCATGGTTCTCTGGGCTATGCTGTTGTTGCTGATGTCCAATAGCAAGAAAGAAATGAAACCCCGTAAACAGACAAATGCCAAAGGAAAGCGTGCTGTACGCAGGAAAGGAAGGTGATACCTGTGAAGAAAATAGTTCTGTCACTATGCCTGATACTATGTGGTGTCTCTATACTTTCCGGTTGTACAAAAGATGAAGTTCTCAATCAGTATAATAATATTGTGCAGTCTGCCGGTTCCATAGCGCTTACCGGAAATTCGTTCTTACAAGGCACGAAAGAAAAAGGGATTGACGATTATACAGGAAGCTATACAGCCGACTATGAGAATTTTTCAGATACAGAGTATTTGTTTGGGGGAACTTCTATAAAGCGGGAAGCTGGTAAGGAGCTGTCTATTGACTGCGAGCTGGAGGTTACGAAGGGTACTGCAAAAGTATTTTGGATTTCGGGAGCCGATGAAGCGGTTACTTTGATTGAAACGACCGGAACATACAGCGATATAATTACACTCCCTGAAGGTGGAAACTATATCGGCATTGAATGTGAAGATTTCACGGGAAGTATTGAATTGAATATGGAATAACATTCTATTCATCAGATGCAGGATTAAGAAAAGCCCTGCATTTCTTTATTCCTCTTGACGAAAGATATTTGCTTGAAGTTCTTCCCTAAAATGTATATAATGGTGTAGATTGGATGAGTTCAATCATATACAGGTTTGAAAGAATTTGCGAAATATATAGAGAAAGGAAATATATGAGAAAATTAGCACTGAGTGATGAAATCTTGCTGCAGGTTGATAAGGCAGCAAGATATATCGGCGGAGAAGTAAATTCCGTTATGAAGGAAAAGGAAGGGAAGATTCGTTTTGCCATGTGCTTCCCGGATGTTTATGAAATCGGTATGTCAAATCTTGGCATGATGATTCTTTATAATCTTTTTAATGAGCGGGAAGATGTATGGTGTGAGCGTGTTTTTTCCCCGTGGACTGATCTTGATAAGGTTATGCGTCAGGAAAATATTTCCCTGTTTGCTCTGGAATCCCAGGATCCGGTAAAAAATTTTGATTTTCTGGGAATTACCCTTGGATACGAAATGTGTTATACAAACGTACTTCAGGTTCTTGATTTAAGCGGAATCCCTCTTTTGGCTTCTGAGCGTAAGGAAGATCCGATTGTAATTGGCGGAGGAGCATGTGCTTACAATCCTGAGCCACTGGCAGCATTTTTTGATCTGTTTTATATTGGCGAAGGAGAGACTTCCTATGACGCGCTTTTTGATGCTTATAAAAAGAATCAGAAAGCAGGCGGCACAAGAGAAGATTTTCTTATGATGGCTGCGCAGATTCCCGGAATTTATGTACCTGCCTTTTATGATGTTACTTATAAAGAAGATGGAACGATTGCTTCTTTTAAACCAAACCGTCCGGGTGTTCCGGAAACAGTTGCTAAACAGATTATAACAGATATGGAAGCGGGATACCGTTCTATTTCCGCTCCTGTTGTTCCGTTTATAAAGGCAACGCAGGACCGTGTAACTCTGGAAATCCAGAGAGGCTGTATCAGAGGCTGCCGGTTCTGTCAGGCTGGTATGATTTATCGTCCTACACGGGAAAGAAATGTAGAGACTTTAAAAGCATCTGCAAGAGAAATGCTGAAGAACACAGGGCATGAAGAAATTTCTTTAAGCTCTTTAAGCTCCAGTGATTATACAGAATTGAAAGAGCTGGTAAACTTCCTGATTGATGAATTTAAAGAGGAGGCTGTAAATATTTCTCTTCCTTCTCTTCGCATTGACGCCTTTGCCCTCGATGTGATGAGTAAGGTACAGGACGTAAAGAAAAGCAGTCTTACTTTTGCACCGGAGGCTGGCTCTCAGAGGCTTCGTGACGTAATTAATAAAGGACTTACGGAGGAAGTGATTTTAAAAGGTGCAAGAGAGGCGTTTGCCGGTGGCTGGAACAGAGTAAAGCTTTATTTCATGCTTGGTCTTCCTACAGAGACAGAGGAGGATATGAAGGGGATTGCCCATCTTGCCCAGAAAATTGCGGAGGAATATTATGAAATTCCGAAAGAGAACAGAAATGGTAAAGTACAGATTAATGTAAGTACCTCTTTCTTTGTTCCGAAGCCGTTTACACCATTCCAGTGGGCTTCTATGTATACAGAGGAAGATTTCATCGAAAAGGCGAAGGTGGTAAAAGGGGAAATCCGCGCTCAGTTAAATCAGAGGAGTATTAAATATAACTGGCATGAACCAGATGTTACCATTCTTGAGGGATTCCTTGCAAGAGGTGACAGACGATGCGCAGATGTTATTTTAAAGGCTTATGAAAAAGGTGCGCTTTATGATGCCTGGTCTGAAAGTTTCCGATATGATATATGGAAAGAGGCATTCAGAGAAACGGGCATTGACGTTGATTTTTATACCCTTCGTGAGCGTGATGTAGAAGAAATCCTTCCGTGGGATTTTATTGACGCAGGAGTTACGAAGAAATTCCTGATTCGGGAGTGGCAGCAGGCAAAAAATGAGACAGTGACACCAAATTGCCGTCAGCAGTGTTCGGGATGTGGAGCAAAACGTTATGGAGGAGGCGTATGTTATGAAGGTGAGAATTAAATTCAGCAAGCAGGGACCTGTAAAATTTGTAGGACATCTTGATACAATGCGTTATTTTCAGAAAGCCATCAGAAGAGCAGGGCTTCCCGTTGCTTTTTCCGGGGGCTACAGTCCTCATATGATTATGTCCTTTGCGGCGCCTCTTGGAGTAGGAACCACAAGCAAAGGAGAATATTTTGATGTGGAATTTACAGAAGTTATCTCCACAAAGGAAATTGTGGAGCGTTTAAACGGCACAATGGCAGAAGGAATGCAGGTTTTAAGTGCCCGGCAAGTAGAGGATGGAAAAGCAAGTAAGGCAATGGCTCTCGTGGCAGCCGCCGATTATTACGTGGAATTTCGCCAGGGAAAAGAGCCAAAAAGTGACTGGAAAGATAAAATTTCTCAGTTTTTATCTCAGGAGGAAATTCTGGTTACAAAGAAGACAAAGAAAAGTGAAAAGGAAGTAAATATTCGTCCTTTTATTTATAAAATGGAGCTTCACGAAGACAAAATATTTTATATGCTGGCGTCTGCAAGCGCCAATTATACAAAACCGGAACTTGTGACAGATACCTTTTTTCAGTGGATGGGAGAAGAACTTTCTCCTTTTGCCTATGCAGTAGAGAGACTGGAAGTGTATGCCAATACAGGGACCGAGGAAAAACCGATGTTTGTTCCTCTGGAAGCATTAGGTGAGGAAGTTGAGTAAACTGATCATTGCCGGAATGGAAATAGAGGGTGTTTCCTGTAATACCTGTGCTCTGGAAGAGGACGGGCATATTATGGAGCTTATGCTCGAGGAAAAAGGGAAAAAATCGATTCTGGGAAATATTTATGTAGGGCAGGTAGAAAATATTGCCGCAAATATTCAGGCGGCATTTGTCATGATTGATCCGGATACCAGATGCTACCTTCCTTTAAGTGATGTGAAAAATCCTGTTTTTTCCTCCGGACGAACAGGAGATGCTCCCCTTCGTCCCGGGGATATGCTGCTTGTACAGGTGAGCCGTGAGGCGATGAAGGGAAAACTTCCTGCTGTCACTACGAATCTGAATTTTACAGGAAAATATCTGGTTCTTACTACAGGGGAGAAAAAGATTGGTTTTTCCAAAAAACTGATTCAGGAAGAGAAAAATAAGCTGAATAAATGGTTGGAAGAAGAAAGGGCAGTTTCTCCCCGGGAGTACGGTATTGTTGTCCGTACAAATGCAGGAGAGGCAAGTAAGGAAGAATTTCTCACAGAACTTTCTTTTTTGAAGAGACTTTATGAAAAAACAGCGGTATATGGAAGGAGTCGTACCTGTTTTAGCTGCGTTTATGAAACAGAACCTTTTTATATGAATGCTGTTCGTGACACATATAGTAAACATTTGGATGAGATTGTGACCGATATACCTGAGGTTTTTGAACATATTGTGGCATATCTTAAAGAAGTAAGCCACGGAGAGGAAAATAAGGTGCGTCTTTATGAGGATGCGCTTCTTCCTTTATATAAGCTGTATAGGATTGGCATGGTCCTTGAGGAAGTGCAGAAGCAGAAGGTGTGGTTAAAAAGCGGCGGTTTTCTTGTGATCCAGCAAACAGAAGCTTTTGTTTCTATTGACGTAAACAGCGGAAAGTTTACAGGGAAGAAAAAGGCGGAGGAGACATACCGAAAGATCAATCTGGAGGCAGCAGGAGAAATTGCAAGGCAGCTTCGTCTGCGAAATCTATCCGGTATTATTCTGATTGATTTTATTAATATGGAAAACCCGGATCATCAGGACGAACTCTTTCATGTGCTTCAAAAGCATTTAAGAAAAGATTCTGTCAAGGCGAAGGCAGTGGATATTACGCCGCTTCATATTCTGGAAATGACAAGAAAAAAAGTGCGTCGTCCTCTTTCTGAGGATTTAAAAGAAATAAGTTTGCGATAATATATTTATGTTAACTAAAAGAATTTGGAGGGATACTATGCTGAAATTTACACATTTTAATTTTAATGTATTGAATCTTGAAAAAAGCCTTGCTTTTTATAAAGCGGCATTGGGTCTTGAGCCGGTAAGAGAGTTAAATGCTCCGGATGGTTCTTTTAAACTTGTTTATCTTGGGGATGGGGAAACAGATTTCCAGCTTGAGCTCACATGGCTTCGTGACAGAACAGAAGCGTACAATCTTGGAGAATGTGAATTTCATCTTGCATTTGATACAGATAAATATGAAGAGCTGCATAAACATCACAAGGAGATGGGATGCATTGCATTTGAAAATCCGGAAATGGGCATTTATTTTATTACAGATCCGGACGGATACTGGATTGAAATTCTGCCCGTAAAAAAATAAGACAAAATAAGAGATTTTTTTCAAAAATCATATTGACGGATTGCTATTTCCGTGCTAAGATAAACGAGTATGCCGCACAGAGAGGTTTAAGAACCAAACGGTCACCATATCTGGCGAGTAAAGATTATAGGAGGTGCCACGAATGTACGCAATTATTGCAACAGGTGGTAAACAGTACAAAGTTGCTGAAGGCGACGTAATCAGAGTTGAAAAACTCGGTGTTGAAGCTGGTGAAACCGTAACTTTTGACAATGTGATTGCAGTAAGCAATGACGGATTAAAAGTTGGAGACGATGTAAAAGGTGCCAGTGTTACCGCTTCTGTAGTTGAAAATGGTAAAGCTAAAAAAGTTATCGTTTACAAATACAAAAGAAAAACTGGTTATCACAAGAAAAACGGTCACAGACAGCAGTACACTAAAGTTAAAATCGAAAAGATTAACGGCTAATCTGGTGTCATTATGATTACAATTACAGTTAAGAAGAGAAACCATGATTATGTGGACTTTCGCTCGAAAGGACATGCCGGTTATGCAGAAGCAGGACAGGATATTGTTTGCGCTGCTGTATCAGCCCTGATTATTAATACTGTGAATTCTCTCGAGACATTTACAGAAGAGGATTTTCAGGCATCTGAGCAGGATGGGTTTGTGTCCATTCACTTTTCCGGAAAGAATACAGAGAAGGGAAGACTTCTTATGGATTCCCTGATTCTCGGATTAACAGAAATTGAGCATAGTTATAACAATCGATATTTGACAGTAAAAGTCAAGGAGGTGTAACAACATGATGAAAATGAACCTTCAGTTATTCGCACATAAAAAAGGAGTTGGTTCTACAAAGAACGGTCGTGATTCCGAATCTAAGAGATTAGGTGCGAAAAGAGCAGACGGACAGTTTGTAAAAGCTGGAAATATTCTTTACAGACAGCGCGGAACTAAGATTCACCCAGGTGAAAACGTAGGCTGTGGAAAAGATTATACTTTATTTGCACTGAAAGATGGTGTTGTAAGATTCACCAGAAAAGGACGCGATAAGAAACAGGTTTCTATCGTTGTAACAGATGCAGAGTAATTTTGGTTAAGTGGGAGGCTTCAAATCTATATGGTTTGGAGCCTCTCTTTTCATAAAAGAGAACAGAGGTAGAATATGTTTGCAGATAGAGCAAAAATTTTAATTCGATCCGGAAAAGGCGGGGACGGACATGTAAGCTTCCGAAGAGAATTGTATGTTCCTAATGGCGGTCCGGACGGCGGAGATGGCGGCTGTGGCGGAGACGTTATTTTTGAGGTTGATGAAGGCCAGAATACTTTAGGTGATTATCGACATAAACGGAAATATAAAGCACAGGACGGCGAAGAAGGCGGAAAGCGCCGTTGTCATGGTGCAGATGGAAAAAGTATTGTATTGAAAGTTCCGGAAGGAACTGTAATTATGGATGCAGAATCCCGTAAAGTGATCGCAGATATGTCTGGTGAAAACAGGCGTCAGGTTGTGTTAAGAGGCGGAAAAGGCGGAAAAGGTAACCAGCATTATGCGACGGCTACTATGCAGGTACCTAAATATGCACAGCCAGGACAGCCGGCGCAAGAACTGGAAGTTCTGCTTGAACTGAAAGTGATTGCAGACGTGGGACTTGTAGGATTTCCAAATGTTGGAAAATCTACTTTCCTTTCCCGTGTGACAAATGCACAGCCTAAAATCGCCAACTATCACTTTACAACCTTAAGCCCGAATCTTGGTGTAGTAGATACAGAGAACGGCGGTTTTGTAATTGCTGATATACCGGGGCTGATTGAGGGAGCTTCAGAAGGTGTTGGACTTGGATATGAATTTCTTCGTCACATTGAGCGTACAAGGGTGATGATTCACATTGTGGACGCAGCTTCTACAGAGGGAAGAGATCCGATTGAAGATATTTATAAAATCAATAAAGAGCTGGAAGCATACAATCCGGAAATAGCTTCCCGTCCCCAGGTAATTGCACCAAATAAAATTGACTGTATTTTTGACGACGGGGAAGAAAGCCCGGTTGATAAGCTGAAAGCAGAATTTGAGCCAAAAGGGATTTCTGTGTATCCGATTTCAGCGGTGACAGGACAGGGAGTTCGTGAGCTTCTTTTCCATGTAAAAGAACTTCTTGATTCCTGTGAGCGGGAACCGATTGTATTTGAACAGGAATTTTTCCCGGAGGATGTTTTAATTACAGAAAATCTTCCATTTACAGTGGAACATCTGGAAGAGGAAGAGCATATTTTTGTTGTGGAGGGACCCAAAATCGAAAAAATGCTTGGTTATACA
>Glacier_p1__coassemble_1924_pt1 | contig 8006 bp, 8 predicted proteins | sample Glacier_p1__metabat2_low_PE_021 | metagenome-assembled genome bin Glacier_p1
TAAAAAGAGATGAGGGATTATTGACTACCACAGAAGATACTTTCCGTAAACACCTGTATCCTTTTCTTTCCAGTGTAGGAATCGAAAGACATACTCCGCATGACTGCAGGCATACCTTTTCTATGCTCTGCGAAAAGTATCAGGTAAATGAAAATGACAGGAAACGGCTTCTCGGTCACTCTTTCGGGAATGATTTGACAAATGCCGTTTACGGACACCGTTCCCTGGAAGATTTAAGAACCGAAATTGAAAAAATACAGCTTCCGGATTTGTGACTAACTGTGACTAATCGCCCCATTTTATCTCATTATAAGACTGGATAAAAACAAATATCTCGAATCCGAAAAACCGCATAAAATAAGGAAAAACGCGAAAAATCAAGGTTTCTCTTAAAACAATGCCCTTTACAAACTTTTTACACTCCGATATAATATCTCCATAAATCCGAAGAACAATCCGGAAATATATTCGCAGAACAACAGAAAGGAGTTCCCATGAGTCAATCATCATTTGGAAAAAAATTTGTAGTTACAACCTGGGGAGAATCTCACGGAAAAGCACTTGGCGCAATAGTAGATGGCTGTCCAGCCGGCCTTTCCCTCGAAGAAAAAGATATTCAGCGTTTTCTTGACAGACGTCGTCCCGGACAGAGCCGCTACACCACCACCCGCAAAGAGGGTGACGAGGTCGAAATTCTCTCTGGTGTTTTCGAAGGCAAAACAACAGGAACACCGATTTCTCTCATGGTCCGAAATACAGATCAACGCTCCAGAGACTATGGAAATATCGCTTATTCCTATCGCCCGGGACATGCAGACTATACATATGACCAGAAATACGGCATTCGTGATTACCGCGGCGGAGGACGTTCCTCAGGTCGTGAAACAACAGGCCGCGTCGCCGCCGGAGCTATTGCATCAAAGCTTTTAAAGGAGCTTGGAATTTCCTTTTTTACATATACCCGTTCTATCGGTCCTGTTTCTATCTCTTCCTTTGATGCAAAAGAAATACAAAATAATGCGTTCTATATGCCTGATGCAGAAGCTGCTGCAAAAGCCGGAGAATATCTGGAACAATGCATGAAAAATCACGACAGTGCAGGCGGTGTCATTGAATGCCGTATTCAGGGCGTTCCTGCCGGTCTTGGCGATCCTGTATTTGGAAAGCTGGATGCTGAACTCGCAAAAGCACTCATGTCTATCGGCGCTGTAAAAGCCATAGAAATTGGAGACGGCACTCAAGTCACTTCCCTGAACGGCTCCACAGACAATGACGGCTTTTGCATAAAAGACGGAAATGTATGTAAAACCTCTAATCACTCCGGCGGGATTATGGGGGGAATGAGCGACGGAAGTGAAATTATTCTCCGCGCCCATATAAAACCCACACCATCTATCAGTCAGCCACAACATACCATCACAAAAAACGGCGAAGAGTTTGACATGGTTATTCACGGACGACACGACCCGGTTATTGTTCCGAGAGCCGTCGTTGTTGTAGAAGCTATGGCTGCCCTCACTATTACAGACGCACTCTTTTCCAACATGAGCGCACGGCTGGACCGCATTCTTGATTTTTACAAAAAATAATTCAAAAAAGGATATTCAAAGAGTGTTTCTGGTTTCTCTTTGAATATCCTTTTCTAATTTCCTGTTTTTTATTCTTCTTCCGGAACTGCCCAGATGTGAATGCTGTTCGGCATGTCTACCTTTAATGGTTTTCCGTTCATAACAATAATATTCTTTTCATAATCAATGGAAAATACCGTGATGGTATTGCTTGCATGGTTTGTTACTGCGAGATGCTTATCATCAGGGAAAATCACAATATCCTTCGGATAATCTCCACTAATAGGAAGAGTAAATTTCTTTGTAAGAATACCATCCTCCGGATTGATTTCAAACATGGAAACTGTATTTTCTCCTGCAGTTGTACAGAAAAGATGTTTTCCGTCATTGGCAAGTGTTAAGCCGCTTGCCGCATTATGCACAGCATCCTGATCCTCTGCTTTCTGCAGAGTACTGATCGTCTGGATCAATTCAAATTCCGGATGTTTCCCTGTTCCATCATATGTATAAACACGAATTTCGTTACTCAGCTCACAGAGAAGATACGCATACTTTCCATCGTCACTGAAACGGATAATACGAGGAGCGGTCTCTCTGGGACATCTTAAAATATCAACAAGTTCCAACTTATGTGTCCTCTTATTGATGCGGTAAATTTTTACCTGATCAATTCCATTGTCTACTGCACAGAGATACTTGTTATCCGGTGTGGGGCGCACACAGTTCACATGCGGTCTGAAGTTTCTCTCTGCCACACTGCCAAGGCCTTTATGAAAAACACCATCCATAAGACTTCCAAGACTTCCGTCACGATGCGTATGCACAACCGTTACTTTTCCGTCGTGATACCCTGCCACGTAAAGATATTTCCCATCCACATCTGTGGCAAGATAGCAGCCTCTCATACCGTCAATGTCAACACTGTTCATTCGTGCCAGATCACCGTCTTTATCTCTTTCAAAAACGGCAACACCCTCATCTTCTATGGAATACAGGTATTTCCCGTTTTTGGAAACAGCGGTATGTGAAGAGTTACTTACCTCCACTTCGTTTCTCTCTGTAAGAAGCCCCTTTTCCACGTCTACATCATATACTTTTATTCCTTTACTGACTCCGTGAGTATAAGAGCCCACATAAGCCACGTATTTCTTTTTGCCCATTTTGTCCGCCTCCTAATCGCCTTTATAAAGTGATTCCATTATAGCATAAACTGTTTCTATGAACAAGTTTACTTCTGCGAAAAATACTTTTTCACGGCATCAAGAGTCTTTTCGATTGCCTCATCAGTATGTGCATCCGAGAGGAACATTGCCTCAAACTGCGACGGCGCCATATGGATTCCCATACCAAGCATTCCTTTGAAATACTCTGCAAATGCTTTTGTGTCGGAAGTCTTTGCAGACTGATAGTCCACTACCTCTTCTTCTGTAAAGAAAAGGCTTGCAAGAGAAGAAATGTGGTTGAGCTGATAAGAAAGCCCCTCTTCTTTCAAAAGTTTTTTCATTCCTCCGTAAAGCTTCTCTCCTTTTTCCTCCAAACCTTTATAAATCTCAGGGTGCGCATGAAGATACTTTAACTGAGTAAGACCTGCCGCCATGGCAATGGGATTTCCACTTAATGTTCCCGCCTGATATACAGCTCCTACCGGAGAAACCATCTCCATAATTTCTTTTCTTCCTCCGTATGCACCTACCGGCATTCCTGCTCCGATAATTTTTCCATAAGTTACCAGATCCGGTCTCACGCCAAAATACTCTGCCGTACCCCAAAAGCAAGACGAAAACCTGTAATTACCTCGTCAAAAATAAGAAGCGCACCGTATTTGTCGCAAAGGCTTCGAAGCCCCTTTAAGAATCCCTCTTTTGGAGGAACCACTCCCATATTTGCACCTACAGGCTCTACAATTACTGCTGCTGTTTCTCCCTCTGACTGCTGAAGAAGCTCCTCCACACTGGAAAGATCATTATATACTGCTGTCATAGTATCTTCTGTACAGCCTTTTGGCACTCCAGCACTGTCAGGAACGCCGCTTGTCATCACACCGGAGCCGGCACTTACCAGCATAGCATCGCTGTGCCCATGATAGCATCCTGCAAATTTAATAATCTTATTTTTTCCTGTAAATCCTCTTGCCGCCCGAACTGCACTCATCACTGCCTCTGTACCGGAATTCACCATTCGGATCATTTCTATATGAGGAATGTTTTCGCAGATAAACTCTGCCATTTCCACCTCTATTTCTGTTGCACAGCCAAAACTCAAACCATTTTCACATGTTTTTACAACACTTTCTTTAATTGCAGGAAAATTATGTCCGAGAATCATAGGACCCCAGGAATCAATATAATCAATGTAACGATTCCCGTCTACATCGTAAATATAACAGCCATCCGCCTTTTCAATAAATCTGGGAGCTTCTCCGATTGCACCATAGGCACGGACCGGGCTGTTTACGCCTCCCGGAATTCTTTTTACTGCACGTTCAAATAATTGCTCTGATTTTGTCATCAGCCAATTCTCCCTTCGTCCATAAATTTTGCAAGCTCTTTTGCAAAATAAGAAATGTAAATCTGTGCGCCTGCGCGATAAGCGCCAACAGCCATTTCACAGATGATTTTTTCCTCATCAATCCATCCCATCTGGGCTGCTGCCTTGACCATTGCATACTCTCCGCTCACACTGTACGCCGCCATTGGAACGTTTGTCACTTTGGAAATTTCAGAAATCAAATCATGATATGCAAGAGCAGGTTTTACCATAATAATATCTGCCCCTTCTTCAATATCAGCAAGCGCCTCTTTCATTCCTTCCCGCCTGTTGTGAAAATCCATCTGATAGCTTTTTCTGTCTCCAAAGGAAGGCGCAGATCCTGCCGCATCACGGAAAGGTCCATAAAAGGCAGACGCATATTTTACTGCGTAAGACATAATTGGCGTTTCCTTATGTCCGTTTCCATCAAGACATTCTCTAATTGCCCTCACACGTCCATCCATCATATCAGAAGGCGCCACCATATCCGCTCCTGCCTCCACATGAGAAAGCGCTGTTTTTGCAAGAAGCGTCAGGGTTTTATCATTTTCCACCTCATGACCGCAGAGAACGCCGCAATGTCCATGGGAAGTATATTCACACATACATACATCTGTAATATAATACAGATTTGGAAATTCCTTCTTTGCAGAGCGCAAAGCTCTCTGTACAATCCCATCCGGATCATATGCCCCGCTTCCCACTTCGTCCTTATAATCCGGAATACCGAACAGCATAACGCTTCCCACACCTGCTTTTGTCAGGCGTTCCAGCTCGTAAGGAAGTCTGTCAATGCTGTATCGGTATTGTCCGGGCATGGAAGGAATCTCCTCCTCAATACCCACGCCTTCTTTTACAAAAAGGGGATAAATAAGAGAAGATTTATCCATTCTTGTCTCCCGTACCATTTTTCGCAGTGTTTCGCTGCCTCTTAACCTTCTTGGTCTTTGAATCAGTTCCATGTTTCCTCGCTCCTTTTCATGTCTTCCACCAGGGCAATGAGGCTGTCAATGGTGGCTTTTTCCGCCATATAAGTTTTCATTCCCAGAGAATCCGCTGCCGCCTTTGTCTGTTTTCCAATGCAGGCAGCTTTTATTCTTGTATAATCAAGTCCTTCTGTTCCTTCTGCAAATCCTTTTACAGTAGAAGCACTTGTAAACACAACACAATCTATATTTCCTTCTTCAAATTCTTTCTTTTCGTCTATGAGAAGACTTTTTTCATAATGGGTTGCATAAGTAGGGATGTCTTCTACAACAGCACCTGCTTTTTCAAGAAAGGCTGTCAGATTTTCATTTCCCTTTTCCGCTCTTGGAATCAGGATATGCTCTCCTTCGAGAATCATCTCTCCAAGTTCTCTTCCAAGAGTATCTCCATCATAAACAGATGGAACAAAATCCGCAAAAAGCCCTTTTTCCCGAAGTTTTTTCTTTGTTCCCTCTCCGATGACCGCAATTCTTATATTTCCAAGGGCCCGCACATCTTTTTCTCTTTTTGCCATTTCCTGAAAAAAGACTTCCACTCCTGTAGGACTTGTAAATACAAGCCATCTATATTTTTCCAACTGCTCCATCGCCTCATAAAGACGACTCTGATCAGAAAGAGGCTCTGTACAGATAGAAGGAAGTTCAAGTACTTCCGCACCCTTTTCACGAAGCTTACGGGAAGTTTCTGATACAAGACTTTTTGGTCTTGTTACAAGCACCTTCCACCCTGCAAGAGGCATTTCTTCATACCAGGCAAATTCCTCAGAAAGGCTGCACACCTTACCAACTACAATAATCGCCGGCGTCTCAATTCCCTGTCTCTCTACTTCCTGAGGCAGAGTGGAGACAGTTGCCACAATCCGTTTCTGTCCTGCTGTGGTTCCTTTTTGCAAAATGGCAGCAGGCATATCCGGTGTCATTCCTCCATCTAAAAGCCCCTGACAAATATCAGAAAGCGCAGAAACTCCCATAAGAAATACAAGTGTACCCTTTGTATCTACAAGAGCCTTAAAATCAATATCATACTCTTTTCCTGCTCGTTTATGTCCTGTAATAATATGAAGGGAAGAACAGAAATCTCTGTGTGTAACAGGAATTCCATTATATGCTGGGACTGAAATAGAAGAAGTCACCCCGGGAACAACCTCATATGGAATCCCATTGGCTTTTAAAAGTTCAAGTTCCTCTCCTCCACGTCCAAAAAGGAATGGATCCCCTCCTTTTAAACGTACCACTCGGTATCCCTTCTGTGCTTCTTCAAGAAGTACCTGATTTATTTTTTCCTGTGCCATAGTGTGATGGCTGGCACGTTTTCCCACATTAATAAGACGGGCATGTGGGGGAATCTGCGAAAGTACGCCCTGCCCCACAAGGCTGTCGTACACTACAACCTCCGCATTTTTTAAAATCTCCATACCTTTTATGGTAAAAAGTCCAATATCTCCCGGACCGGCTCCTACAAGCCATACTTTTCCATTTGTCATTCTGTCTCTCCTTTTTCTGCCGCATCACGAAGCTGCTTTGCCAGGGTTATGCCGAGTGCTTCCCCCTCTTCTTTTTTTCCGCGAATACTTCCGACAAGAAATATTTTTTTCTCCTCACTGTAATAAAGTCCACGGATAAAAATTTCATCTTCCTTTGTTTCTGCATAGGCAGCAACAGGAGAAGAACAGCCTCCGTTTAAATATTTTACATAGGAACGCTCTGCATTTCCACAAATCCAGGCATCTTCATCACAGTATCCCTCAAGGAAAGAGTAATCTCTGTTTTCGCATCCCTGTACTGCAAGGATTCCCTGTCCTGCCGCAGGTATCATCTCATCCGGCGTAAAATACCGGCTGATCCTATCGGTAAGTCCAAGTCGTTTTAATCCTGCCGCAGCCAGAATAAGCCCTGCATATTCCCCCTCGTCGAGTTTACGAAGGCGGGTCTGAAGATTTCCCCGGATGCTTTTTACTTCCATATCCGGATACAGTTTTTTAAGCTGCAGCGTTCTTCTAAGGCTGGAGCATCCAAGAGGTTTTGATGGATCCAGCTCTTTTACTCCTTCCGGAAGAACCAAAACATCTCTTGCATCCTCTCTTTTTGAAAAAGCAAGAAGAGGCAGTTCTTTCGGAACCTCCATAGGCATATCTTTTAAGCTGTGAACAGAAAGCTGACTTTTTCCATCAAGAAGAGCTCTGTCAAGTTCTTTTACAAAAAGCCCCTTTCCTCCAATCTTGTCGAGAGTTCTGTCAAGAATCTTATCCCCTGTTGTTTTCATGGTAAGAATCCTTACATCCATATCCGGATTCTTTTTCTTTATGTAATCGCGCACCATTTCACTTTGCAGCACAGCAAGCTTACTCTCTCTGCTGCCGATCACCACTTCATTCTTCATAGTCTGATTCTCCTGCTGTCTTTTCCAGTGCATTTTCAATTTCTTCCCGCACTCTTTTTGCTTTTTTATGGTCAAGTCCGCTGGCTGTAATTCCCACCACAACCTCATCTTTCATAAATACTCCCGGAAAATAAAAATCACATTTTTCCCTGTCACTTGATACATTTACATAGACGCCCTCTTCCTTACAGACTCTGTAAATGTCATCGTTTAATTTCCTGTCATTCGTGGCGGCGATTACCATATACGCCTGTCGGAAATCCGAACGCTTTACCGGGCGATTTAAAATCTGAATCTGCCCTGCTTTTCCGAGTTCAGAAAGCTCCACTGTAATTCTCGGAGCAATCACTGTCACATTTCTTGTAAAAGAAAGAAGTGTCTTTACTCTTCTTGTAGCAATATTTCCTCCCCCAACCACTACGATACTCTTATCTGACAAATCCACAAACATGGGAAAATACCGTTTATTCTTCATATAATTTCTCCAATCCTGCTACACATTCAAGAAACGCATCCTGATTTAGACTGTCCCGAAGTCCGAAA
>Glacier_p1__coassemble_1991_pt1 | contig 7719 bp, 9 predicted proteins | sample Glacier_p1__metabat2_low_PE_021 | metagenome-assembled genome bin Glacier_p1
ATCCTGATTTCATAATAGTGCCACAAAATCTGTCGAAATATACGATGCGATTTTCACAGATAAAAAGCTGATTACACAGGAAAATACTGTCACACCTGCCATGATCAGGGCATACACCCATATGACGCTCTTATCTCCTTCTGCCACTCCATGACTTATCATCTGTGCCAGAAAAGACGGAAGAAGCATCTGTCCCACGGACGACAAAAGTACAAGTATCAAAAGACGTACGATCTGTCCCGGCTTTAGCTTCACTTTTGAAAATATAGTTTTCATAATGAAAAATCTCCTTTTCTCCCTGAAAACAGGGTTATTTTTATCATTCTTTATTTAATGCCGGAATATTTATGATTTCCTTCTCATGCAGTCTTCCAAGGAATGCAAAACATAACGGCAGCCCAAAGAGCCCGATAACTCCGAAAATGCGAAGTCCTACAAGCATTGCAGCAAATGTCAGCGCTGGATGTAATTTCATTTGTCTCCCTACAAGCCTCGGTTCTATTATATTTCGTACAATTGTAATAATCAGATACAGCACCGCCATGATAACCCCAAAGGCTGTATTCCCCTGCAGAAGGGCGATAATAGCCCACGGTATCAAAACGGCTCCTGTGCCAAGTACCGGGAGAATATCAAGAACCGCTACAAGAAGCGCTGCACCAAAACTGTTCTCAATTCTTAAAAACGAAAAGCCCAAAAACAGTTCCCCAAACGTAATCAGGAAAATCAACCCATAAGAAAGAAGGCAGCGGGGAACAATTTTCCCGAAAAACTCTTTAAACTCGCAAAACATGTCTTTATTCCTTACCGGAATAAATCCTGTCAAAAACCTTTTGACCTTTTCAAAATCAATTGTAATAAAAATAGTGGCAATCAGTGTTATCATTATCTTCATAAAAGCGGAAGGAATACCGGAAACCACGCCTCCTAATATTCCCAGAAGCGTTCCGCAAAGCTGGAGCACACCGTTACTCAAATGAGAAAACAGGGTATCTGTCATGCCGGAAAACGCCGCTCCCATTTCCGGATCAATGGTTTCCGCCATCTGCTCCATCCAGGAAAAAAAGCTTTCCAACGCCGGAATGACATCCCGGTCAAACATTTTCGGAAGCCCGCTGAGAAGATTTTCAATCCCGGATAAAATTCCGGCTCCGCATAAAGCAAAAATACAAATCGCAGAGCAGATAAACACTGCCGCAAACACTGCTCCCGATACCCCACGCGGTATTTTCCAGTTCTTTTTCAGATATGTCACAGGTCTGTTAATCACCCAGGAGACCAAAAAGGCAATCACAAAGGGAAACATAACAGGAAGTATATATTTATATCCCAGCAGGATTCCGCCTGCGATCAGAGCCCAGTAAAGTACCTTTACTATAAAATCCTTCTGTCGTTCCATTGTGCTGCGTTCCCCGTTCATGCAGAAACCCCATTTAAAATTCTGATATTTGATAATTTAAAAAACAATTTTCCCAAAGCATACTCCTGAAGACTCATATATTTTTCCGGTGTCACCTTTCCCCCGTAATTCATAATCTCCATATTCCCACTCGCCCCAGTAATAAAAATACCGGAAGAAGAAAAACCGTTTTTCAGATAAAATTTTCGCCGTGCGATACGCTGATCCCTGTTGTCTGCATCATCCTCCAGACGCTCAATTAAAAGCACAATCTTTTTATCAGAAAACTCTCTGCATATATTCTGCATAATATAGCTTCCCGTTCCTTTACTTCTTATTCTGGAAGATACCGCCAGATAATCTACCATGACCATATCTTTATAAGGAATCAAAACAGCAAATCCCAGAATCTGATTTTCCTCCGAAGCAGTCATAATTACTGCTTTTTTCTTTTTTACAGAGCGCTTTAACGTAAAAAATGGTTTCCTTTCTCTTTTCGGAAATGCCTCCTTATATATGCTTTTTATCTCTGCCCACTGCTCTTCCTTTAATAACTTAAATTCCATAATTTTCTCCCCTTCTTACGATTTATTTTATTGCTTTTTCTCTCTTCGCCATGTATCATATAATGTACAGTAACTGTACAGTCAAGAGGTGTTTTTATGAATCATAAAAATTATTTATATTCTTCCGGTGAATTTGCCAAACTGACAGGCGTCAACAAACGCACTCTGCATTATTACAATGATATCGGATTGTTCTGTCCGGAAATAATCGGAGACAACGGATACCACTACTACACCTGTTTTCAATTTGCACAATTAGAGCTTATTTTAACATTACGGAAAATCGGTTTATCGATTGAAGAAATCAAAGAATATATTACAAGACTTTCTGATGAATCATTTTCTCAGATGATGGAAAAAAAGAAAAAGCTGATTGATGAATCCATCAAACAGCTTTTATCAGCACAGGCATTTTTAGAACAGAAGGCAGAGAGACTGAAGCTTGGAATGAAGTCCGAAGACGGCGCCATTGAGCTGTGTACTCTTCCTCAGAGAAAAATCGTTCTTTCTTCTCCCATCTCAGGGAAATACGATGAAAACGATTTTTCCATTGCAGCCGAATTTTCACTTCGTCTGAAAAAACTCTTCCACCTTTATGACAGCTTTGGAAGCCGTATTTCTTCCGAAGATATTCGGCAAAATCATTTTGAACGCTACACTTCCTTTTTTGCCTACTGTCCTTCTGCCTCAGAAATATACGATGAAATACTTCCGGCCGGAAAATATCTTCGTGCCTTTTGTATAGGCAGTTGGGGAAAGCTTCCCCATATTTACCAAAAAATCCTCTCATATGCCTCCGAACATAACCTGACACTTACAGGCCACGCATACGAAGAAGGATTAAATGAAATGTCTTTAAATGCCCAGAATGACTATATCACAATGATCACAATTCCTGTATCTGAAAATCAGGAAAATAAATGAAAACGCTTGTATAGACTCTACGCATTTTTCATTACGCGCTTACAGATTTTTTCTGCATATGGCATAAAAATCTGTGCTACCGGCCCGACTACAAATGCACAGATGATCGTTCCGATTCCAAACGTTCCGCCCAGTAAAAATCCGACTGCAACAAAACAGAAATCCGTCACAATTCGGATGATCCCGAATGGCTTATGCCATTTGTCACTCCACACGATTGCAACAAGATCATTTGGTCCTGTTCCTGCTTCTGATTTAATCACAATTGTCATTCCCATCGCAAGAATCACGCAGCCTGCAATAAGAACCGGAATGCGTACTGCAAAAGAAAGACTGTTATTAATATAATTTTTCAGGAGAACGGTAAACACATCAATAATCGGACCGCCTAAAAACATACAGATTAAAGTACCGATTTTTATGTATGTTTTATCAACAAAAAGAAGTACAATAATAATGAAAAAACACACTAGCATATGCGTTGCTCCATGACTCCAGGAAATTGCGGAAGGCCACGGTACACTTCTGTAAATCCCCTGGATCAGTACGTTAAAAGGATCAGCTCCAAGATCAGCCTGAATAAATAAGGTCACTCCAAGATGAGCAATCGCAAGACCAAGAATCAGCAATAAAATTTGTTTTAATCTAATTTTCAAATTCATATTTTTCATTTTTCTTCTCCTGCATATACTTTCATTTTTTTATGAAGCTTTTTCCGCACGATCCAGAAACAAATCACCTGCATAACAATAGTGATAAGCCAGGATGCCGGATAAGAAATGAAAAGCACATCAAGACTTCTGTGTGCCGGGAAAATCATATAAATCCATACAATTCTGGTTCCCACGGTTCCGATAACAGACAGAAGCATAGGCACTGCCGAATGTCCCATTCCACGAAGTGCTCCCGGAAACAGATCCATCAGACCGCACATAAAGTACGTTACTGTCGTATAAAGCAGTACTTCCATTCCACACTTGATAACTTCCGGATCGGAAGTATAAATCCTTAAAAGCTCCGGTCCGAAAACATAGGCTCCGCCTCCAAGAACAAGCGCAACTCCCACCGTAAGAACAATACAATTTACAAGTACCTTATCCATTCTTTTCCATTTTCCCACACCAAAATTCTGGCTGGTAAAACTCATACATGCCTGCGTAACAGAATTCACAGCCGCATATAAAAATCCAAAAATATTATTGGCAGCCGTATATCCTGCCATTGCTACAGAGCCAAAGGAATTGACAGAGGACTGTAACAGCACATTGGAAAAGTTAATCACGGTACTCTGAATACCCGCCGGAATTCCCACAAGAAAAATTTGCTTCAGGTAAGCCCCCTTCATCGTAAGCTTTGAAAAACGAAGCTGATAGGCAGACTCTGTCTGATACAGACAGCGAAGCACGAGAACACAGGAAATCATCTGAGAAACTACCGTAGCAATCGCAACACCTGCAACACCCATATGAAATGCAATTACAAGAATCATATTTAAGACAGCATTCGTCACACCAGCCACCACAAGAAACAGCAATGGTCTTTTTGTGTCTCCTACTGCTCTTAAAATTGCCGCACCATAATTATAAAGCATAAAAAACGGCATTCCCAGAAAATATATCTTCATATAAAGAGCAGCCTGATCAATTACATCGGACGGAGTTCCCATCAATCCAAGTGCGCCTTTGGAAAAAATAAATCCAATCAATCCCATAGCTGCTCCGCTGATTAGCGCCAGTGTAATTGCAGTATGTACCGTCTCCGACATTTCTCTTGCTTTTCCCGCCGCATAAAAACGTGCCGCAAGGACATTTGCCCCAAGAGAAATCCCGATAAAAAGATTTGTGAATACATTGATAAGCGCCGATGTGGAACCGACTGCTGCCAGAGCCTGACTTCCGGAAAAACGTCCTACAACAACAATGTCTACCGCATTAAACAGAAGCTGCAAAATGCCGGATAGCATCAACGGAATGGAAAAGGAAATCAGCTTATCCATAATAGAACCGTTGCACATATCAATTTCATACTTGTTATTTTTTGACATAAAATCCTCCCTCCTTCTATCGAAGGATATAATTTCAACCAAGGTTCTATATTAGCAAGCAGGCAAAAGAAAGTCAATAAGCGTTCTCACTGTAAAATCGTGTATAATATAAAAAACTTTCAATTTTTTTCAACAGTTTCGCCTGTCCATACGTCTTATAAGTGAAAGGCAAAAGAAAGGAACGCAAAGTATGATAGAGGAACTATATGAAAAATATTATCAGGAACTGACAGGCTGGTGTCGCAGCATGACGGGAAACCTGCATATCGCGGAAGAACTGGTACAGGAAGCCTTTCTGCGCGCAATGCTTCATGAAGATGTCCTTGCTTCCTTACAGGAACATCAACGCCGTTCATGGTTATACCGAACTGTCAAAAATCTGTATGTGGACCGCATCAGGCATGAGAATAAAGAAACCATTGTGGAAGAGTTTCCTCTGCAGCAAACATATTCCGAGGAAATTACAAATCTGGAATGGGAGCAGTTACTGGAAACTTTGCCGGATCTGGAAGGCGTTATCTTCTCACTGCGCTATCTGGAAGGCTATACCTCCGGTCAGATTGGAGAAATCCTCTCTATTCCGCCGGGGACGGTTCGCTTCAAACTTTCTTCTGCACGCCAGCACTTAAAAAAAATTTTAGGAGGACAAAAATATGTTTAACAAAAAAAATTACTTATTAAATTGCGATGTCTGTGATACAAGAAAAATGAAGGAAGAAGATTACAGCTGTTATGAAAAAATGATGATCAATACAGATCTTGTGATTGTCAGCCCTTCCAGCAAAAGTATTTTAAACCGCCTTCCCCTTACCCTTAACCATGATTGTACTATGGAACTTGAAGATGATGCCAAAATAGAATTACAGGCAATTAACGGCTCTTATGAAATAACAGGAACTACAGCTGTTCACGAACATACATTGTTAAGTGTAAACGGAGATCTGACGATTTATCCCGGCACAGAAGAATCCCTGCAGAAATACGAAAAAATTCATGTAAACGGTTCTGTCACCTGCCCAAAAAGTCTTGAGGGCTACCTGACAAAATTATCTGCCAACGGCTCTGTATCTGTCTATCCTGACGACTGTGTTATCTTAGACGATACCTTTATCATGGATAAATATTTTCCTCTGAGAGCAAGAGAGGGCAGAAGATATTATGTAAAAGACATGGTAATCGTACAGGATAAATCGGCAGATATGGAAAAACTGGTACGGAAAAATGTACAGTTTATTACCCGCCAGTTAATCGTTCCTGAGGAAATGGTAGAAGCCTGTGTGGAATTGTTTGATGAAAAAGCAGAATTCACAGTTACTCCTGCAGGAATGACGCTTCATTATGGAGACGCAGTTTTAAATGAACAGCTCGTAGAAAAGAATGGAGACTGCATATATGTATACGGAAACTTAACCATTCCCGACAACGCCAATCTGCGCGCATTATCTGATTCTATCACAAAGCTCACAGTGAAGGGAAATGTGACGTTAAAGAAAAATCAGGCGGAAGACTTCAAAAAATTAAACGCAGAATACAGCGAGCTTACATTTAAGTGGGAAGGACGAATCATTGAAAACAAAGTGAGTGTTAAAATCGATAAAACATTGCTTGAAAGTTCTCCTGATAAAATTCTGGTAAGAAATACGGCTGCCGCAAAGATTTCATCCGATGTAACACCGGAACTGATACTGGAGCGTCTTAGAATTGAAAACTGTGCAAAAGTCACTTGTAATGACAAACAGGAAAGCGCTGTTGCCGCCATTTCTGAAAATGTAGCCGTAATTGGCGAATCTAATGGAGAAGAAATCTCCGGAATAATTGGTGGAATGAACGATATGCTCTCTACCAAAATCATCAATGCTGACAGTCATATTATGTAACAAAGCGAAGTCCTTTGCACTCTCTAAGTCCCTCAACTCCTGAGGGACTTAGACTTCTTTTCACCCGGATGCTCAACAAGATTCTTTAGCCTTTCCACAAGAAGCATTTCCGGGTCCTGCCAGTTTTTATATTTCCCCTGCTCCAAATCCACCCACACATTTTCTATGCCAATATTACGGCTTTTTATATTATTCGTTGCAGAAATCCCCAGTGTATATCTTCCAAAGCCTTTTTTCTCCACCTGAATGTCATTGATCTCAATATACGGTCTTGTAACATCATAATAATCCCGCATTACAGAAAGAAACGTCTGGTCCTTCTGGAGTTTTTCAGGATTAAGATACACAGCATCCATTCCAGGACTGATGATTAAGAACAAAACAAATATGATACCGAAAATAACAATTATAAAATCTGTCAAATAAATATTCATACGAATGCAAGCAATTTCATAATCAAACAGAGCTTGAGAGACAACCACATTTTCGATTGTCTATCAAGCTCTGTTTATCTCTTAGTACTTCAGATTATTCATTATTACTCTGCCTTTGACTTTGCTAACATAGCAATATCCCCCACACCATTTAAAACCATAGTTGGACGATACGCATAAGTTTTGAGTGTATCCTTCGTTGAACATCCAGAGAGAACCAATACAGTAGACATACCACTTTCCATTCCTGAAATCACATCTGTATCCATACGATCCCCAACCATTACAGCTTCTGCTGAATGACATCCAAGCATATTCAATCCTGTTCTCATCATCAGTGGATTCGGTTTCCCACAGAAATATGCCTGTGTACCTGTTGCCATTTCTATAGGTGCAATCAATGCACGACAAGCAGGAGCAATGCCGTTCTCAATCGGTCCGGAAACATCTGAGTTTGCTCCGATCAGCTTTGCAC
>Glacier_p1__coassemble_2761_pt1 | contig 5748 bp, 5 predicted proteins | sample Glacier_p1__metabat2_low_PE_021 | metagenome-assembled genome bin Glacier_p1
GTAAGTCCAGGATATAATTCAATTTCCTGTGGGAGATACCCTATTTTTCTCTGAATTTTTTCATAATTACCTTCACTGTAAAGCATTCCATCAAAAGAAACGCTTCCCTCTGTTGGTTTCAGCACAGTTGTAAGAACACGCATCAGTGTTGTTTTTCTCGCTCCATTTTCTCCGAGAAGACCATAGACTCCCTTCGGGATTTCCAAATCCGCATGGCGAATTGCCGTCACTCCGTTTTTAAAGGTTACCGTCAAATTTTTTATTTTAATACTCATATACTCAACCTCTTTTCTTAATCAGACGCTTCAGTACCACACCCAAAAGAATTGTACCAAAAAGCCACAAAATTTTTCCCAATATCCAACTCAAGTTTCCTATATCCTCTATATCTCGAAATGTATAAGAAAAAGGATTCCAGATTCCCATTATCCTGTCTCCATATGTAGAATTTACAGCAATCCATAAAACAAGGGAAATACCGGCTCCTGCCCACATATTTCGAAAAATACAGGCAACCACATTTGACAGCATTCCCCAAAAAATAATTGTTCCTGCCATAGCCGGAATATATATAAGAAAAAGAAGGATTTCTTTTCCCCATACTCCCTGCCAGTAAGGAATTGGGTTCTGCAACAAATATATCAAGCCATACCCGGCAAGCCCCAGAAGAAAAAGGTAAGTTTCCTGTACTGCCATTCTTCTCCATATACCCCCCATTCTGTTTTTCATCGGATATAATCTATTAATCTCCCATCTTCCTGAGGCAACCTCCTGCACGTAAATATCGGCACAAAAGACGGCAGCAAGAATCCCCATTTGTGGTTCCAGAGTTCCTCCTATTTCATTTGTAAATGAAACGCCCCGAATGATGCTTAAAATAACGGTGAAAAATACAGAATATATAACCTTATATATAGGAAAGGAAATTTTCGCTTCTGTAAAAAATATGCTCTGCCTCCTCATTACAACCTCCTCCTTTTCCACAGCCACATAGAAATCAGTAGAATAACAAAAGATGCCAGTATAAGAAAGCACTGATTAAATACAGTAATATCCGGTTCCCTTACATTAAAAAAATCTCCGGGAAAACGCACCATGATTGCAAGCGGCCTTCCATAGTACCCAAACTCACCAGCCTCGTTATAACTTCCCATATTGGAATAAATCATATATAAAATAAGAAGAGGCGCTCCCGGAAGCGGATTTTTAAAGAGCAGAGAAATCAACGTATATACGCTTACCACCATAACCATATTGGGCAGAATATACCGGACTGTTGCCACAAGAAAATCCATCAGTCGAATTTCAAATCCGCTGTTTCCCTTATCTGCGTATAAAATCCCCCAAAATACAAGATTCAGGATTAAGAGAACAATGCAGCACACAAGAAATCCTCCTGCTGCCTTTCCAAGAACATACTGCCACGGGGAAACCGGTTTTGTGTGAAGAAGCTCATACGTGGTTTTTCTTGTATCCTGCCAGAACAGAAATGCAAGCATAACAGCAGCGAAAAATCCCATGTAAAGTCCCACAAAATCAGCAAATTTCAATGAGAAATAAGACGAAAATCTTCTATTCTTTAACTGTTCGTCCAGATACCTGTTGATTTCTTCTTTTGTCCCAAGATGAAACTTTGTATCTTCGTAGGAATAATAAGAATTATAATACTGATATGTTTCTTCCAGATACAAACAGGCCTTCTCTATTTCCATATCTTCCATTTCTTTTAAAACAGCATCACTTTCTGCTTCACTCATTCCAAACTCAGAAATCAGATTTTCCCGGATTCCCTCTTCCCAGATTTTTCTTCGCTCTTTTTCTGCATTTTCCGGAAAAGGAACGTACCCTTCTGTAATTTCCCCTTCTGCCGCATACTCCGGAAGTTCTCTGTTTATTTCTTCCTCTGAACGGATATAGTGGATTTCCATATAAGGTTTCAAATCATGAAACACCCCTGCAAGTACGATAAAAAACCCAATCCAAAATAACGGTCGTTTGAGATAATTTTTTATTTCTCTTTTCATTACGGCAATCATATGTATTCCCCCTTTTGTTTTGATACCATTATTATAGAAGGAATTTATCAATAAAAAGACAATGCCGGACGATTTTATTTCGTCCGGCAGAAAATTGCCTGCACACAGGCGCCTCCCTCTTTTTTATTTTCCAAAAGAAGTCTTCCTCCATGTTTTTCACAATACAGTCGGCTGATATACATACCGAGCCCTGTATGATTTAAACTATCTTTTATATTTTGCTGATAAAATGCTTCTGTCAGTCTGTCCTTTTCTTTACCGAAACCATTTCCATCATCCTGCACACAAATCTTCACTTTCTCCTCAGTCACAGACAGGTGGATTTCTACCTTTTCTTTTGCGTACCGCAGGGCATTGGAAAGAAGATTTTCCATTACCTCAAGAATCACTTCTTTATCTCCGTAAAAATCTCCTTTTATTTCATCAACAACAAGCTGACAGATTTTTTCAGACTGATTCTCAAAAATATCCATTTCTGACTGGATTTCTTTTTCTAACTGCTTGCCTGTTATTTTTTCGCATTTCAACTCTCTTTTATCAAGACCGCTCATCTTCCGCATAGTTTCCACAAAAACATCCATGCGCTGAATCTGTTTTTCACTCTCCTTTATCATTTGTACAGCTTTTTCCATATCTGCTTCTTTATCTGGCAGATATTCTCTTAACATTTCCTGATAGCCCTTTAACACGGAAAGAGGAGAACGAATATCATGAGCAATGGATGCTTTTAAAATCTTTTCCTCTTCTAAGCTTCTCCAAAGCCGAAGATTATTCTCTGAAAGCTGTTCTCTCATACACTCAAATTCCCGACAAAGCTCTCCCATTTCATCTCTGTTTTCATATGTAATATGAAAATCCAGGTCATTTTCCCCAATACGTCTGGATGCCATTTTCAGCTCCTCTATAGGATTTTTCAGCTTATTCTTATAAAAAAGAAAAACAGCTGCCACACAACCTGTAAAAGAAATGATAAGCACTGCATATGTATCAAGAAAATCACAAAGTTCGGACAGTTTTCCGTCCAGCGTTGTCATTTCATCAAGAGACGGCCGTGCAATTGACACTGTATAAGAAGGAATTTCCTCTGCAGAAGTTTCGCCCTCTATTGCCTGAAAATATTTTTCCTGGTCTATATACTTCCACCAAATAGTCTGCTGCATCTGATTCGCCCCGCGAATCACAAGCGCAGAAATAATAAAGCTTAGAATCAGAGCCGTTCCCATATATAGGACGATTGTCTTTCTCAAAGAAAGATTTTTTATTTTATCCATCGATACCCCATCCCCCACACAGTCTCAATATATTCCGTATCTGTATATTCTTTCATTTTCCTCCGAATCCGACGGATAAGCTCTGTAATCACACGACTGTCTCCCTCTCCTTCATATCCGCATACACGCTCATAAATACGCTCTTTATCAAAAACCTGTTCCGGGTTCATGGAAAGAAATTCTATAATGGAGTATTCCCGTTTTGTGAGCTCAAGGCGTTTTTCTCCTATTTGCACCAGCTTTCTTTTATAGTCAACGAAAAGTTCTCCATGAAAGCAAAAATCTGATTTCCCCCGGGTTCTCTCTTCCCGTTTCAAATGTGCCACAATCCGTGCTTCCAGTTCTTTTAAGCTGAACGGTTTTAAAATATAGTCGTCTCCTCCTGATAAAAGTCCATTTACCCTGTCCTCTTCCTCCACTCTTGCCGTAAGAAATAAAATAGGGCAGGATACCTTATCTCTGATTTGGCGGCATACTTCAAGCCCGTCAAGATACGGCATATTTACGTCAAGAAGAATAATATCCGGATTCTCTCCTGCTTTTTGCAAAGCCTCAGCTCCGTCCGGCGCAGTCATTATCTCATAATTTTTCATTTCAAAATATGTCCGAAGCATTTTTAAAAGTTCTCTGTCATCGTCTATCATAAGAATTTTCTTTCTCAATTTTATCACCTCAGAAATATTATAACCTATAATTCTCAATAGAAAAACAATGAATGCTACAAAAACAGAACATCGTATAATCTTTCATTTCTTATATATGTAATTCTTTATGGAAATACGGAAGCGGTGAAAATTGATAACGCCGTCTGAATTCGGACACATGTAAAATATGTTCTCCTTTACAGTGACTCACATAATCATCTACAAATGTAATCGCCTCTCTCCTAATACATTCAAAATTTTGTATAGTTTCTGTATACTCGTCATCATCAATCAAAGCAGGAACAGCACTCAAAAATCCCCTGTCGGAAACAATAACAATTTTTGTATAATCCAAGCCTGAATGGTGCTTACGAGAACGAAGCGATTTCTTAAATTTATAGGCATACGAATGCCTGATTTCCGTACGATACGGAATACATATAAAGTAATCCTTTATATGTACCAGCAAACATTGATAAGGTCTGTCTTTTTTTACCAGAATTTCTTTGTATAAAGAGCATGGATATTTTTCATAAAATTTTTCACTCAGATACAATATCTGACTATCAAAGTTTATATTAGACATTTCTTTTTCCTTTCATGCAAAAAGGAGGAACTACGTTCCTCCTTTTCATCTCATCGCCCGGTCAATTTTTATTTTACCGATGTGTCAGAACCGTCACACATCTCATCGCCCGGTCAGTTTTTATTTTACCGACGAGTCAGAACCGTCACTCGTCTCATCATGCGATTTTCGAAAACAGATACTATCTGCTTCTTCAATTTTATTATATACAATATCATAGCATTTGTATACTGGTAAAATTCACAATTTTTAATTTCCCAAAATCAATGGTGGAACAGGCGGATTCCTGTAAATGCCATTGCCATATTGTATTTGTTACATGTTTCGATCACTGCATCGTCACGAACAGAGCCGCCCGGCTGTGCAATGTATTTCACACCACTCTTATGTGCTCTCTCGATATTGTCACTGAATGGGAAGAATGCGTCAGAACCCAGTGTTACGTCTGTCATCTTATCAAGCCATGCACGTTTTTCTTCTCTTGTGAACACCTCTGGTTTTTCTGTAAAAATGTTCTCCCATGCACCGTCAGCAAGAACGTCCATGTATTCTTCTCCAATGTAAACATCAATTGCATTGTCTCTCTCTGCACGTGTAATGCTGTCTTTAAACGGAAGGTTTAACACCTTCGGGCACTGACGAAGGAACCAGTTATCAGCCTTCTGACCTGCAAGTCTTGTACAGTGTACACGTGACTGCTGTCCTGCACCAACGCCGATTGCCTGTCCGTCTTTTACAAAGCATACGGAATTAGACTGTGTATATTTCAGAACAATAAGAGAAATCTTCATATCTCTCTTTGCTTCCTCAGAAAGTACTTTGTTTTCTGTCACAATATTGGAAATCAGCTCGTCATCAATGGAAAGTTCCTGGCGTCCCTGCTCAAAGGTAACACCAAATACTTCTTTATGCTCAAGTGGCGCCGGTACATAATCCGGGTCAATTTCAATTACATTGTAATTTCCTTTTTTCTTCTGCTTCAGGATTTCCAGTGCTTCCTCTGTGTATCCCGGAGCGATCACGCCGTCAGAAACCTCTCTCTTAATGAGAAGGGCTGTATCCTTGTCACATACATCAGACAGAGAAATAAAATCTCCGAAAGAGGACATTCTGTCTGCACCTCTTGCTCTTGCATATGCACAGGCAATCGGAGAAAAGTTTTTCCAGTCCATATCGTCTACCCAGTAAATTTTTGCAAGTGTCTCTGTAAG
>Glacier_p1__coassemble_3071_pt1 | contig 5257 bp, 5 predicted proteins | sample Glacier_p1__metabat2_low_PE_021 | metagenome-assembled genome bin Glacier_p1
GCTTCTCCCAGCACCCTCGCTTTTCTCTTCCGTTCTTCCCAGGCTTCCACTGATTCCCTCTCCAGCATATCTTCCAGATGTCTGCTTCCTTTCTGGAGATTTTGTATCAGAAGCGTGGCAAATGTTTTGTATTTCACTTGCCCGCACCGCTCCCCGAATCTTCTGTACGCCTCTGCCTCTGAAACGCCGCTGTCCATCTCATAACAGACAACAAGAATTTCCTCATAGGCATACCGTTCTTTCCTGCTTTTCCTCTTTCTGTAATCACCGGCTATTTTCTGAAATGCTTTTCTCGCAGTCATGCCCGCCTGCACAAGCAGAGTAAATTTCATGATGAGTCCCGGATAATCAAGAAGCATCTGTTCCCTTTTTTTCTGAATAAGCGTAAGCTCCTCCCTGCTTTTTAAAATCATGAGAGCAGTTCCCGCAACCAGAAATAAGGCTGCCATTAATGTTCCGCTTCCATCTCCCTTCTGCTCCCAGGTAAAATGCTTTCCTTCCCACTCCTCTGGAAGATAATAATAATCTTCATCTTCTTTTTCCTGGTTATATTCTGCAATCGCCTCCTGAATTTCTCTTACTCTTTCCTCCTCAGGAGAAATCTTTTCTTCCTGCGCTTCTTCTGTCTGCCCTGTCTCTTTTTCCGGAATCTGCACATACAGATTTCCTGCTTCCTTGCCGTCAACCGATACAAGAAAGCGCTCCTCGTAGGCTCCTGTCTCCTCTTTTTTCAGACGGTATCCGTCAGAATATATCTTATCCTTTCCATTTTGAAAGGTAAGAACAGCTCCCAGAAGATTTCCACAGAAAGCCACCATCAGAAACAGCTTTTTCCCCTCTTTGTTTTTCTCCCCTTCTTCTGTGCGCCGTATGTTCCACCACACTCCAGCAGCAGTCAGCGCCGCGAATATTATAATATGAAGCCACATATTTTCATCTCCTGTTACACTTCAATGTCCACAATCTTTGTTCCCATCCAGTATGCGGCAAGATAAATAAAAAGGCAGATTGTCATAGCGCAGATTCCAAAAGGATTTCCGTAGAGACTACTTAAAAATCCCGGAGAAGTCAGCTTTAAATAAGCGATAATCCCGGCGGGCATAAGGCTCATAATCATCTGCTCCGACTTTTTTGCAGAAAGAGTCGCCTCAATTTCTTTTTTTACATCTATTTTATCTCCAAGCATTCTTGCCACCTTCTCAAGTACTCGGTTCATATCTCCTCCTGTTCGTTTCGCCGTCTTAAAAACAGAGGCAAAATTTTCAATATCCTCCACGCCGCTTCTTTCTCCAAGATCAGAAAACAGTTCCTCTACAGGAACGCTCACCCTCTGCTGACTTTCTATGTATCGAAACTCTTTCACAATATCAGAATCCGGATCGTAAAGCCGCTCCATGTCTCTTGTGCAGGCACATACTGCATTTTCCACAGAATATCCAGCCTGCACCGCTACGCTCATAGAATTTAAGGCGTCACGAAACTGATAATTCAGCCTTTTCTTCCGTTCTCTGACACATTGATTTTTCTTCCACCCCATAAATAAAAATGGTACGGGGATCATAAAAAGAAATGCCCATGCACTTTCATAAAAGAGATACACCGCCCCCAGACATAAAAGCCCGCACTCTCCCAGATATTTCACCACTTCTTTTCCTGTAAATTGATAAACGCTGTAATCCCTGTTTTCCCTTTCTTTTTCCGCTTTCATAACACAATTCCCGCCCTTTCCAGCTTTTCCCTGTTTAAAAGATTGGCAAGCTTTATAAGCCCTTCCCCCTCTTTCCACTGATAAAGCACATTTGTCTTTATTTCCCCTTCTTCAAATCCGCACACTTCTGTAATTTCCAGTACTTTTCTCGATTTATCCCGCATTCTGCCCAGATGAATAAGAATATCCACTCCTGATGCAATCTGCCTCCGTATGGCTTCCAGCGGGAGCTCCACCCCCATAAGCGTCATTGTCTCAAGGCGGCTTAACATATCTCTGCTGCTATTTGCGTGGGCAGTGCTTAAACTCCCCTCATGCCTTCGGTTACCATCTTTACCAGTTGACTTCTTACAATTCATCTCACAGTAATGCATATCCTTTATCACTGTATTCCGCCCTCATACAAAACAGCGTTTCTATAACCATATTGATTAATTTATTTTATATAACTTGATTTTTCGATTGATTTTTCCAGCAATATGCCTATCCACGTTTCTATAGAACGGTTGATATTACTACGTCTTTTTCTCTTTTTACCTTTTTCTTCTCGCAATACCATCCAGTGTTTCATCACCCATACCACGGTTCCGAAATAGTGTATGATTATATTGTGTGTTTTCTGATTTCCAGATTCATCCCAAAATAATACGATTTCAGATTTCTCTGTTTCTGAATAAATCGAAAAAATATAGGCGGATTCATTTTTCTGAATCCGCCTACGTTCTTTTTGCTCCTGCCATGTATGTAATTGTTGTATGTATACTTCACCAACTTTGAGGATAATCTTAACTCTTCCGTCCTTACTAATAAGAACCTTCTCAACAAAATGTTCTACCAGCTTTCGGTCCAACCTTTTGATTTCTCTGAGCTGATTCATCATCTTACTAATTTTGGCTATCTTCTGCTCAAGCTCATCTTCCTGAGAAACACTATTATCCATCTGACTAATCTCCTGTTCTAAATCAGAGATTTTTATGGTGAGATCGTCATACTTCTTGGACAACGCATCTTTAATGGAACCAGATGCATCTAAATAAGACTGCAATACTTTTTCAGCCTCATCCTTTAATTTCTGTAGATTCTTTTCAGCCTTAAGTTTACCATCACCTCTTTTCAATTCCTCTGCCAGAGCACTCCGCAAAGCTTTCAGAACCACGTCGAAACACTTTTCATGTTCCTTAATAAACAAGTTGACAGACTGACGTACAATCTCTTCCAGCTCATCTTCGTATATTCTGGAATAGTCTTTGTTGTCACAGGATGTACTAGCATCCTTCCTTTTCTGTACATAGGAATCCCTATACGCTGCAATGGTTTTATTACGGTCTGTCCAACAGTGAGTGTAGGATTTTCCACATTCCTCACAAAAGACTTTGCCTGAAAATAAGTGCTTTCCCTTAAACCTAGCCTGTACATTACCATTCTTGTCAGCATCGTAGACAATTTTACGACTTTCCATAACTTTCTGCGCAAGTTCAAAGAGCTTTGTATCTACAATAGCTAAATCAGGCCTCTCCACAGAAACCCACTCATTTTCTGGTTTAATGTAGTGCTTCGTTTTCTGTCCGGCACCTACTCCCAGTATAGAACCTTTCTTATTCATATGGAAGATTCCGATATAGGCAGTCTCCTTAATCCAGAGCCTCACAGTTCTTCCAGAAACCTTGATTCCTTTTTCTTTTGCAAGAAATTCTCTCAGCTCCTTGGAACCATAGTCTTTGAATACAAGAAGTTCAAACAGCTGACGTACAACTTCCGCCTCTTCTTCGCAGATAACCATATCGTTGATGCCTTTGTCCCATCTATAGCCAAAGGTACAGTTCTGAGAACTTAAGCGTTTTGCCTCCATCTTCTGTCTGTGAGCAATTCTGCCATACTCAGACTGTCGATACACAACTTCTTCATTTACAAGAGACTCAAATCCATACAGCATACGGTTTCCTTCAGCATTGGGATCGTAAATCTGATTCGTTGACAATAATACCAGCTTAACATCATACTTTCTGCACTGATTTCTAAGCTGCGCTGATACTTCTGTTGATCGGCTGAGACGTTTTAAGTCCTTCACCAGAATGTAGTCGATATCTCCCTTTGATACCCTTGTCATCATATCTATATACTTTTCACGCAGATCAGACTTTCCAGATACCCTCTCGGAATAAGAATCAATCGGCTCTGCCAGAACCACATCTTCGTGTTTCTTTAAAAATTCCTCACAAAGTCTCCTCTGGTTCTCCATAGAATTGGTCTGTTCTTCATTAAGTGTACTGACACGTTCATAATAAACAGCTTTCTTCATATTTGTAGATGCCTCCTTCTTTAATACTAAAAATAGGTTTCTGAATTGCCTTTGCAAACTTCATAAATTTTACAGTTCTGAAATGTATCGTAGTAAAATCATCCACTACAATCAGATCATACATATCTGCTTCGGATATTAAGCGATTTAATTCAGCTTGCTCATTTCCATACCGGTCATCCAGATCCATGTAAATTTCTTCTACCGACCAACAGGTTTTTAATGTTACGAAACTTTCCAACACCTCAACACGAAGGCATGTACCATTTTTTCTATCAGACTGTTTATGGTAGATTGCTACTTTATAATCTTTAACAAACTCAGTCTGTGGTCTTCTAAGATTAATACTTCCGTCTACAACTGTCTCCATGCGTATATTGTGATTAAAGAACTGCATTGCATGCGCCCAAAATGTACTGGTCTTATCCTGTATATGGAAGCAACTCTTTGCAAGAAGGATGTCATACCTCTGCATGTCATTCTGCACTGCCGTATACTGAGGTTGCCTTGACTTTGTCAGGGCAAAATCAAGGTACAGTCCCTGATGCTCCCAGAATACATGCTTAGAAAGAAAATCATACAGCTGGTCTATATCTGCTTCTACAACACCTACACGTGAAGTCTTGGTCCCGGTATTGTGATATATAACCACCCTGTTCTTTTTTGCCTCACCCCCTTCCTTATCTAATGAAATCTCAACAATTTCTACACCATGAGTTTCACAAAGTTCCAGAAGATTTTCTGTCTCTGCTGACTTCACCGTAAGCCGAACTACAGAATCCACCAGAATGGAACCAACCCGTCCTTCTTCAACTTCCTTAAGCAGTTTTTTTCTGGCAGATACACCTCGTCTGCTCTGAGTGAAATTCCTTACATTGCCATCAGCTTTTACACAACAGACACTGCCATCATCCACAAACATTTTATAAAGTTTCAGATTGTGGATTTTGCAGTAATCTAAAATCAAGCTTTCTTGGACTATTCCACTTCCTCCATCAAAAGCAGTATGGACATAACCTACAACATTTTTCATCTAGTTCCCCTCCTTAATTCTTGGAAGGTGCTTGAGCACCCTCCAAGAGTTTTCCTGCCTGTACGGCAAGCTTGTCATCTATGATCAAATTCGCTACGAGATATTTTAAAATGCACAATTCACACGTAAGGTTTTCCATTGATTTTTACCTCCATTTTTATTAAATAATCTCTCGGAATCTTCAGCCCAGCAAAATCAAGGCTTGTAAATTCCTTTT
>Glacier_p1__coassemble_4731_pt1 | contig 3611 bp, 4 predicted proteins | sample Glacier_p1__metabat2_low_PE_021 | metagenome-assembled genome bin Glacier_p1
GAAAGTTTATCAAAATAACATCGCTGTAATTTCTAAGATAAATTGCAGTTTGTAGGGCTGAGATATGGAGAGGGCTAAGTATTGGAACTGTCTTCCAGGGTACACATCATCTTTCGCTTCCGCTTTTTATAAAGCAGATATGGAGGATATTCCATCGTACAGCCCTAGTTGTTCCGTTAATGTAGATGATTTTGGTGATAAAAATCACTATGTAACAAAGACGTTAGGTCTTTGGGGGTATGATCTTAGTGAGGATAGCCCAAGTAGAAATTTAGTTAACCATACACGTTGGACTAAGTGGTAATCAAACCTAATCAAGTTAGGACAGGCGAAAACCTGTCCTTTCTTTTTGTCTTAGCCAACATCCTTGGCAGACCTAATACACAACACGAATGGGGTACTATAAAACAATTACAAACCACTCCAGAGTAAATAATCAGATCTTCATCAGCTTGACAAAATTGCTTTTTTTCGCTACTCTTATCGTATAAAGATTCTTTTCATTTCTGAACAATAATCTCCCAAAATCATAAAATCACATAATCTATCAACTGGTAAAGTAGGATACCGAGGGTGACCTGTATTTAACGCCTGCAGCATATCCACAGTCTCGCCGCCTCGAACCTCTCCCACAATAATGCGGTCCGGCCGCATTCGAAGGGCAGAACGGATTAAATCCCGAATCGTCACCTCGGAACCGCCTTCTCTATTTGCCGCCTTGGCTTCCAGACGGACAAGATTTGCAATTCCCTGTATCTTAAGCTCTGCATTATCCTCTATGGTTATCAGACGTTCATCTTTTGGAATATATTGTGACAAAGCGCCAAGAAACGTAGTTTTCCCGCTTCCTGTACCGCCTCCTATAATCATGGAATACCGCGCCTTTACAAGAGATGCAAGAAAATCAGCGCAGGTTTTTGGAAGACTTCCAAGTGAAATGAGACGCTCCATTGTAACTGGCATATCTGGAAAACGCCTAATTGTAAGAATCGGTCCGTTTAATGCCACAGGGTATACAACTGCATTTACCCTGGCACCGTTTTCCAGCCTTGCATCCACAATGGGCATAGATTCGTTTACAACACGGTTACACTTTCCCACTATCTGCTGAATTACATCTTCCAGTTTTTCTCTGGAAGTAAACGTTTTTTCCCATTTAAAAAGCCCCCCTCCTCTTTCTATAAAAATAGCGTCCGGTCCGTTTACCATAATCTCAGTTACTGTTTCGTCTTCAATCAGCTCCTGCAGTACGTCCAGTTTTCTCACAGAATAAAACAGTTCCTGGCGAAGCTCCACCTTTTCCTTCAACGAACAGCAGGTATCTTTCATATGATTTAAGATCAGATCGTCAATCATTTCCAGTATCTCTTTATCAGAAAGCTCTCTTGACATATCAAGCCGCTCCATAAGCATCTGACGGAGCCGGCGAAATATTTCTCTGCTCATTCCCGCTCCCTCCTTAAAATCTCTCTTACATAATCTCCAAGCTCGCTCCACATAAGACTTTCCACATATGCCTCTCCGGAGCTGTTATCCATATGAAAGGGCGGTCTTACCTTTGTGATTTTCGGTAAAATCTGCGCAAAATCCCAGATACGCAGAAGATTTTCAAACTGGGAAATCTTACAGACGGAAATGGTATCCGGCAATATCGGCATATAAATCCGTTTACATTTATCCAGCAGCTGAAAAATCTCGTCCACCTCAGAACCAATATCCAGAACAAGAACCTCATAGGAACTGCTCTTCACAATTTCCTCAAGAAGCTTCTCCCAGTCCTCCCACGCTGTGCTGTGCACGTCCCAGGGAGTACGCACCGGCGGTATAAAGTCAAGGTTACCCACCGTTTGAACCATGCTGTTCATCTTATGAATCAGATTCTGGTTATCCTGTCTTACGTAATACAGAAGGTCACTCAAATTGTGGTCGAAGCTTTTTCCCAAAAGCTCCTCAAATCCTGAATATTCTTCGAGATTCAGATAAAGAACCGCCCTCTCCTTTGCCAATATCTGCCCCATCGCAAGTGCAAAAGAGGTTCTCAGGCATCGTTTAAGCGGAGAATAAATCCCCAATATCTCAGTCGTCTTCTTCAATATCGGAAACACTGCTGGGGCAACTGCCCGTTCCTCTCCGTAACATGCCATCACCTCACGGATTACGTCAGATGAAGACTGGTACTTATACACACTGGGATATTCATCAAGCTCAGGAGAATGCACTCCCTCCGAAAGAATCACAATTTTCCCAATATCCAGTTCCCGGACCTCGCGGCACATTGCCTTTCCGGAAATCAACAGCAGCTCAATATGTGTTTTTTTCCCATATGCAATCAGATTCCGGACTGTAGTAAACGCCTGAATTTCAAAGGGTACGTTCTTCTTCTGATTCAGATAATCCATAAAATTACAGGCATAATCCACTTCCAGGTCGCAGACTGCAAAAATATTCTTCTTCAATAGACACCTCCCGCGTACAGCACGACGCTCATAAAAACAGGTATTGTAAAATGGAAATTTTCCGGAGACGCCACATTGCCTTTATAATACAGCTTTATTTCTCCAGTCTGAAAATACTCCCGTATGTATTCCCGAAGATACCAGAATCTTGAGAACGCATCTCCATTTAAAATTAAAATGGCAAGAGAGATTCCTGCGCCGCAGATAACCGCATATATTATGCACGTGAGAATTTTCTTCGTTCCCATGATCCCTCCGAGAACAGAAAAAAGTTTAACATCTCCTGCTCCTATCATATGAAACAGCAGCAGAGGTACAAAGATTATCACCGGCAACAACATTCCCATGATCTGTTTTCCCATTCCTGCCGGTCCTTCTCGCAAAAAGCTTACAGAAATTTCTACAACTATGCAAAATAAAATCCACCCGTTGTCTACCTTTCCTGTACGAAGATCCATAATTGCCGCCACTGCAGCTGCTGTAACAGGAAAGCAGATGTTAAAAAACATGGCATCACCTCGCTTTTCTTTTGTAGAACACGTTTCTTAACATTTCTGTTCAAACACATCAGCAGGTGCTTTCGTACAACAAATTAGTTTATATTCGTTGTGCCGATTGTACTGATTCTTTTTCTTTTGTAAAAAAATTGGGATTTCCCGTCTGAACTGACGGTTTAGATACCAGTTGTCTTCTGGTGAGTCTTATTATAGAACAATCCGGGCATTTTGTCCAGAACATTTCGTCGACAAATTCCGACAAGAGCGCATAATTATAAGTTTTTTCTTGCATATTTTTTTGATATGTGTATAATATTAATATAAAACTCAAGGAAAGAAGTGTGGAATATGAATTCAGAAATCAAGCAAATTGAAGATATGTCCCTGAATGCCTGGCCTTCTCACAAAATGGAGCTGTATGACGGATGGATTCTCCGGTTCTCGTATTTTTATACACACCGCACAAACAGTGTGGAGCAGTTTGGAATTTCCACACTTCCGTGGAAAGAAAAAATCCCCTACTGCGAATCTGTGTATAAACGCCTGGGCACTCCGGCAATTTTTAAGATCAGCCCTCTTATCTCTCCTGATTTTGATTACATATTGGAAAACAGAGGCTACGAGATCCAGCATACAACAGATGTTATGACTATGGATT
>Glacier_p1__coassemble_4957_pt1 | contig 3444 bp, 4 predicted proteins | sample Glacier_p1__metabat2_low_PE_021 | metagenome-assembled genome bin Glacier_p1
GGTATGATAGGGGTCTCCAAAACCTTTGGTGGGAGTTCGATTCTCTCATCCCCTGCTTCGTAAGAATCTCGGAAGTTTGCATAAGCTTTCGGGATTTTTTGTTTTTATAAACTTCTTTCTGTAAAGAAAAAACTGCCGGCAAAATATGCCGGCAGAAAAAATATACTTTTTATTATGCAGAAGCTTCCTCTGCTTTTTCAACTTCAGCAATTGCCTGTTTTCTCATCGGAATACGGCAGTTTTTGTTGTTACCAAATTCTACGATTACGTCTTCTTCTGTCATGTCAATGACAACTCCATAAAAGCCGCTTGTTGTAACAACGCTGTCACCAACTTCCATTGCGCTTAACATAGCTGCAAGTCTCTTCTGCTCCTTTTTCTGAGGACGAATCATCAGGAAGTACATAATTCCAAAGAGAATTACCATCCAGATAATCGTAACTCCAAGACCCATTCCGCTCTGTGCGTCCATTTTAATTCCTCCTAATTGCCTTAATGATTCTATGCCTTTTCTTCAGGGCACTAGAACATATCATACACAAAAATCTAATTTTCTTCAAGAGCTTTTGCTATTTTTCCCAACATTTCTTTTTTATCTGTTGCTATTTATTTTTCCTTCCTCAAAACCGGCAAGACGCATTTTCTTATATTCTGCAAAATTGCCATTATCAAGGGCATCCCTGATCTCTTCCATCATGTGGTTATAGAAATACAGGTTATGAAGAACACAAAGACGCATTCCCAGCATTTCTTTCGCTTTTAAAAGATGACGAATATAAGCTCTGCTGTAATGACGGCAGGCAGGACACTGACATCCCTCTTCAATTGGCCTTGTATCCAACTCATACTTTGCGTTAAAAAGATTCATTTTTCCATGATTTGTATAAACGTGTCCGTGACGTCCGTTTCTGCTTGGATATACGCAGTCAAAGAAGTCCACACCTCTTTCTACAGCTTCCAGAATATTTGCCGGAGTTCCCACACCCATAAGGTATGTGGGCTTATTCTGCGGAAGATGCGGTACGACCTCATCTAAAATGTGATACATTTCCGCATGCGTTTCTCCTACTGCAAGACCTCCTATGGCATATCCGTCTAAATCCATTTTAGAAATTGTCTCTGCATGAGCAATACGAATATCTTCATAAATTGCTCCCTGGTTAATTCCAAAAAGAAGCTGTTCTTTATTAATCGTATCCGGAAGACTGTTTAAGCGAGCCATCTCTTCCTTACATCTTGCAAGCCATCTCGTAGTTCTGTCCACTGATTTCTGCACATAATCTCTGTCAGCCACAGAGCTTGGACATTCATCAAATGCCATTGCGATTGTAGAAGCAAGATTAGACTGGATCTGCATACTTTCCTCAGGTCCCATAAAAATTTTATGTCCGTCAATGTGAGAACGGAAATATACGCCTTCTTCTTTGATTTTTCGAAGTCCGGACAGGGAAAATACCTGGAATCCACCGGAATCTGTAAGTATCGGTCTGTCCCAAACCATAAATTTGTGAAGACCTCCAAGCTGTTTTACAATTTTATCTCCGGGGCGCACATGAAGGTGATATGTGTTAGAAAGCTCCACCTGTGTTCCAATATCGTAAAGGTCCATTGTGGAAACTGCACCCTTAATTGCCCCGATGGTTCCCACATTCATAAAATCAGGAGTCTGAATCGTTCCATGTACTGTATGGAACTCCGCCCGCTTTGCTCTTCCTTCTGTTTTCAGGATTTTATATTCTGCCATTTGTTTTCCTCTTTTTCTTAATATAAGTGTTATCATATGAGTTCAAAATATCTGGTGCATCATTTCACATTTGCTGCTCCGGTCTTTTCACTCCTGCATTATTATATATGCTTTGGACAATTCTGTCCAGCACGAAGGCAATAAATTTATGCTGCCAGAGCATTTGCATTTATCATATCGATGGTATCCTTTATTCCCAACCATACGGATACATCGGTGAAGACTTCTGTAATACTTCCCCTGTCAGTAAAAGGAGCTTCCTAAAATACAGGAAAATCCGTCATTTATTTTTTTAACAACTCTTCCAACTCGTCCATTTCCACTTTGATTTCCGCTTCCAGTTTTCTTAATTCCTTTAATATCTCCTCTGTTGGCACAAAGAAGCTCTGCTCTGTGCGTTCTCTCTCAGTTTCTCCGTCCAGATTATGAAATCTTTTCACAATATAAGGAATAAAGCCAGGAACAAAAGCTCTATTTTCTTTGTCTTGCATACTTTTAAAAGGTCGGCAGATACAATATCGTAGTCCAGTGATCCCTTAAAAGGTGGATTCGCAAGAATCAGGCTATATTTTTCTCTGTCACCGTTCTGGTCTGAAAGGCTGTCCATGTCAAATCCATGAAACATATGGTTCATATAATGTTCTTTGTTTTTTCGCTCAAAAAACACTTTTTCTTTACAATTCTCTTTTAAATATTCACTTGCTGCCACAAGAAATCCGGACGTACCACAAGCCGGATCACAGATTATATCATCTGGACGCAGCTCTATCATATCCACAATCATACGAATAATATGTCGTGGCGTACGAAACTGTCCATTTACACCTGCTGTTGCCAGTTTTGAAAAAAGATATTCATATATATCTCCGCGCGTATCTGCTTCTTTTAATTTCGCCATCTGCTCATAAATACTATCCATAGAAGTTACAATTTTATCCAGCATTAAAGGCGTTGGAATTTTAAAAATCGCATCTCCCATATATTTTGCGTAGGCGCTTTCCTTATCCCATGAAGATTTTTAATAAAGGGAAATACAAGCTCCTGAACAACCGCGTACATTTGTCCTGCGGGAAAATCATGGAATACACTCCACTTTAGCTGACTTCCTTCGATTTCACGGCTGCCGATTTGTATTTTCCCATCAAAAATGCTTTTATGCGGCAGTCCAAGCATAGCCGCTTCTTTTGCATGTATATTGTCTGCTCAATCACATCAAGAGGATTCGTCAGCCCTCCTGTTTAGAAAATTTCCCAAAGACTATCTATTTTATTTTTTAATTCTCCTGTAATCACGTACTTTTCCTCCCGGCGTGTCATCTACTTGCGTACTCATCGCACGTTTCGTATTTTAGTTCTGCTCTTATTCTACCATGTTTTAACCTGGATTGAAAGTTCCCTTAGCGTTTGACATTTCCCTCCAACTCTATATCCTTGCGCAACTTTCATATTACGTTTTTCATCGATTATCGCATAGTCCCGTCTTTGACAGTTAAAGAAATTAAAATCTGATGTTAGCCCAGTGTTTATAGCCTTCACGACAGTTTGCATCTAAATTTCACTCTATAAAAAAACAGATTATTTAACAAAGAAAATGTAGAGTTTATAATAAACTTGAGACATTTGGGCAAAAGTGAACTGTCAACTTCTCATAGAGAGATTTTGTTTTTTAAGCAGAAAACGACGTTTTATAAACAATTTCAG
>Glacier_p1__coassemble_12756_pt1 | contig 1555 bp, 1 predicted proteins | sample Glacier_p1__metabat2_low_PE_021 | metagenome-assembled genome bin Glacier_p1
GTACACATTTCGGCTATTGCCGGTAATAATCACTCAGGATTCCGAGAGATCATTTGTTGTACTCGTACGCAGCATTTGGTCTGGCTGCTTTTTCTGCTCTCTTTCTCTAATCCCGGACAAGCGCATCCTGTTCGATTTGTTTTACTTCTTCTACAGAAGTTCCGGTGAGTTTTGCAATTTCCTCATAGGAAAATCGCTTTTGGGCAAGCATGTTCCGAACGATTTTTCTGCAATTATTTTTAGCGCCCTCTTCAAGTCCTTCTTTACGCCCATCTTCCATAAGCATTTCACCAAGTCTGGTCATTCTCACTACCTCCTTAATTTCTTCCAGCTCTGCGCCGGTTAAAAATTTATCTGCCATAGTATACAGCATGGCAGTTACTTTTTCCGATGTGTCGGTTTTATCCTGTTTCACAACCAGAATTCCTTTTTTAATCGTGTCCTTTCTGCTGAGGCTTCCGGACATCAGCGGTGTGAGAGAAAGTTCTGCAAAGTCTTCTTCTGTGAAAGGTTCTCCTTTTTCCTGTTTCTCCTGCAGACGCGCAAAAACTTTATCTGCATCTTTTTCTGTCAGATAGATTGGAATGACCTGATACGTACTTGCACCACAGTCCAGCTGAGTCTGAACATTTTTGATGCCTCCGGAATAAATCACATAAGTAATTACGTTTTTCCCTTTATTGTGGGAATAAAGTGCCTCATAAGCCCGGAATCTTCGAAGATCCGCAATGATTTTATCATCTGTAGTCTGGAACTCAAAATGTACATAGAAACCTTGAGTCGTAAGAAAAGTGAAATCCATGTACAGAGAATAGATTTTTAAATCCACCAGCTCTGTTGGAGCGGATTCCAGAAATTCATAATCGATTCCCAGCATTTTTACAATATTGTCACGAAAATAATCAAAGCCCATTTTCATGATCGCATCTTCATGTTTCGTATTTCCCATAAGATTTGTAATTGCCCGTACGGCAACTACAGATGCACCTCCTTATTATTTCTTAAGTATGCTCATCTTATGTGCTGTGAAAATGTCGGCTTTTGTATTGATACTGCGAGAAGCAGATTATCTTTTGTAGAGTATGTTCTAAAAAGCCCTCCTTATAATAAAATTGTAACAGAGTGAAAATAAGAAAGCAAATGTAAAATGGTTCATTCTTTAAAGTACAAAACCCACCCTTTGAACTCTAACTGGTTTTCAAGGTGGGTTCTATTACCATTCTGTCAAAATCGCCTCTTGCGGGCAATTTTTATCTCTGTTTCTGCAGCTCTTCAAGTTTTTTTCTGAGTTCTGCTACTTCCTTTTCTGCTTTTTCTGCTCTTTCCTGTTCTCTTTCCGCTCTCTGCTGTTCTTTTTCTGCTCTCTGTTGTTCTTTTTGGGCTCTCTGGCGTTCTTTTTCGGTTTCTTTCTCCTGCTCGGCTTTGCCAGCAGCAATGCCAGCTTCCATTCCTTCTTCTCGAATCATCTGTTCTCTTTCCCAGACCTTCATATATTCCAGTAGCACCCCCTTGTCTTCTTTTACTTTTTCTACCATCTTTTGTATTTTCTGCAGTG